>ENA-OQKC01000971-OQKC01000971.1-human-gut-metagenome-genome-assembly--contig:-NODE-971-length-10690-cov-2.618858_pt1 | contig 10690 bp, 8 predicted proteins | sample MGYA00242774_ERZ504790 | MGnify/ENA primary metagenome ERZ504790 (study PRJEB26092, sample SAMD00036419) | human gut metagenome | host: Homo sapiens | study: EMG produced TPA metagenomics assembly of...
CGATGGACACCCGCTTGCGGGCGTTCTTCTCCCGCTTCACCATGGCGCTCCACTCCCGCAGATCCGGCTGGTGAGTGATGAGGCCCAGCTTCCGGCACACCACCTCGTCCAGACCCTCCTTGGCCATCAGCAGGGGCACCTCATACAGCGTCTCCGCCGTGGCGTTCTGGATGACGCAGTCCGGCTGGACATTGCAGAACAGGGCAATCTTCCGGCGGATGTCCTCTGTGATGGGCACGTCGCACCGGCATACCAGAATATCCGGGCTGGATGCCCCAGGGGACAAAAAGCTCCGTTCACGGAGTGCTGGGTGGGCTTGGTCTTGAGCTCGTGGGCGGCGGAAATGTACGGCACCAGGGAAACGTGCACGAACATGCAGTTGTCCGGGCCGAGATCGCGGCGCACTTCGCGGGCGGCCTCAAGGAAGGGCTGGGACTCGATGTCGCCGACGGTACCACCGATTTCGGTGATGATCACATCCACGTCATCGGAAGCCTGGGCGCGCATACGAGACTTGATTTCGTTGGTGATGTGCGGGATAACCTGCACGCACTGGCCGAGGTATTCGCCGGCGCGCTCCTTGCGCAGCACTTCCTGATAGATCTGACCGGTGGTGACGTTGGCCTTCTGGCTCAGGAAGACGTCGAGGAAACGCTCGTAGTGGCCGATGTCGAGATCGGTTTCGGCACCGTCTTCGGTCACGTAGACCTCACCATGCTGGAACGGGTTCATGGTGCCCGGGTCGACGTTGATGTACGGATCGAGCTTTTGCTGCAGAACATGGATACCGCGGCTGCGCAGCAAACGACCGAGCGAAGATGCGGTCAGGCCCTTGCCGAGAGAGGAGACAACGCCGCCAGTGACGAAAATATGCTTGGTGACGTGTTCTTGAGAATTACCATGTGTTCTTCTAACCATGGAATTTCACTCTATCATCCGTGTATGACCCGGCGTGTTCACCAGACGCGTCGGCCCCGACATGGCGTACTTGAACAATACGAATAGTAGGCTCGTCAAAAAGCATACGCAAGGTCATAATCACGTCAAACGTCTTATCCGCCAGCTATTGCAGGTATTGGTCGAGACGCACTAGGCCTAACGCATATAGGACAAACGCTGTTTTCAGGTTTTTCAGCGAGGCCCATTCATCGGCACCGTGCGCGTTGCCGGCACCTGGTGCGATGAATGGCGGGGTCTCCAGGTCGATGCCGTCGACCGCCGGCACATGGTCGGCATGGAATTCGGGACCGAAGTTGAGTGCGCGCGGGATAAAGCGGGCGTGGGTGCCGTCGCCGACAGCCACGGGTCGAGCCTCGCAACCGAGCACGTCGTTGTAGGTTGCGGTGAGCAACTGGACACGCGGGTCGTCAGCCTGCACGTAGTATGGGTCATCGTTAAGGATGTCGACAATGCGGCCGCCCGCCGCTTCGGCTTGTGCTTGAATACGCTCGATGATTTGTTCGTGTGCCTGGCCTACCGCATAACGGATGTCGAAGTGCAATACGATGGCATCTTCAGAAGTCTCACCTGATACCGCGCCTAATACCTTGTCTGCTTCAGCGAACTCATTCGCCGGTATAATCAGGCCACCATTGGCGGTAGTCGGTCCGCTTTCCGCATTCTCGCAATCGATACCCAAGCCGGTGCCATATGAGTCTTTTGTCCATTGGGCAATCGCCTGCGCTGCAGTGAGGTCACGGCCTTCGAGCAGACCGGACCGGGCAAGCGCCGTAGTGAGCACCGCTATAGCGTTTACGGTACCGGACGGCTGGCAGGCATGACCGGCGACACCGGTGGCCTCAATCGTGACGCCTTGCGCTGTTGCGTTGATATGCAATCGCTCGGCGATATCTGGAGCGATGTTGCCGCTCTGGCAGAATGCTTGCCGCACGGTAGATTCGTCGACGCCGGTGAGGGTGATTGCGGCGGCCCCGGGAACCGTGTTAGTGGCGGTGCCGGCATGCCAACCGCGCAATTGCGGCCCGACCGGCAGTTCGACATCCACATCGAGCAGCCCTTTTTGGATATTGTTCACCGGGAAGGGACCATCGGTGACGATGGCCTGGTACGGCGCGCCGATGTTGGCGACGAACCATTTGATGTCGTTGAGCGCGATCTCTTCGGAGCCGCCGAACAGTATACGTACGCGGTGGCGGAAACGGTGGTCGTGTTCCTTGAAGAAACGGAGTAGGAAATAGCTGGTCAGCGCGACGCCTTTATTGTCCAATGAGCCGCGACCGATAACAATATCGCCAATAACCTGCGGATCGAAGGCATCGTGCGTCCAACCGTCGTCGGCGGGGACTACGTCGAGGTGGTCGACGAAGGCGATGTCACGGTCGGTCTCCACGTTCTCCTGTGGATAAACGACTTCCATGACGTGGCCGGTGTAGTCGCGCGTAGGCAGCCCGTCTCGTCCTGCCTTGGCCAGCATATGGTCGAATACACGGCGTACTTCGGGTCCATAAGGCGCGCCCGGACGAGGATTCGGGTCCGATTCGTCGGAAACCGCGGGTAGCGCAGCAGCTCACACAGCTCATCGACGAACTGTGCGCGGTGGGCGTCAAACCAGCGTGACGCGGCATCGACGAGATCACGTTCCGTGGCGGTGAGAGTCATGGCTTCCTTTACTTGGACGCTTATGGTTTCCTCAGGTAACAGGAATCCCGGGCGCAACGTCGACTGCTACCCGGGATTGGCTGGAGGGCTTGGTTCTATTCGCTCAGCAAGTGCGCCACAGCATCGAGCGCGAGCTTGTAGCCGTAGAAACCCATGCCGGTGATGGTGCCGGTGGCCACAGGGCTGATTACGGAACGCTTGCGGAACTCGTCGCGGGCGGACGGGTTGGAAATATGGACTTCCATAAGCGGCAGGTTCTCGTCAATGACCATGTGCGCGGCGTCGGCGAGAGCATACGAATAGTGCGTGAAGGCGGCGGGGTTCATGACCACCGGGGTTTTCTCGTCGGCGGCTTGGTGCATCCAGTGCACCATTTCGGCTTCGTCGTCGGTCTGGCGCACCTCGACTTCGAGGCCGAGGTCCTTGCCCCATTCGGTGCAGAGCTTGCGCAGGGTGTCGAGGTCTTGACGACCGTAGACGTCGGGCTGGCGGACGCCGAGACGTCCGAGGTTAGGGCCATTGACAACGATGACTTTGGTCATTGGGACTCCTTTGTTTGTGCTTCTCTCCCTCCACCCCTTCGGGGCACCTCCCTCATCAGAGGAAGGTCGATGGGTGAATTATTCGCCGAGTTCGGGCTGTTGCGGGGCGGTGGCTTCGAGCGAGCTGGTTTCGCCTCGGATGAAGGCGAGCACCTGCGGCAGGTCCTGCGGCTGGACGAGCACTTCGCGGGCCTTCGAGCCTTCGGACGGCCCGACCACGCCACGCGATTCGAGCAGGTCCATGAGTCGGCCGGCCTTGGCGAAGCCGACCCTGAGCTTGCGCTGCAGCATCGAGGTGGAGCCGAATTGGCTGGTGACCACGAGTTCGGCGGCCTGCAGCAGCACGTCCATGTCGTCGCCGATCTCCTCGTCGGGCTCCATGCTGTCTTTCTTTTCGGCTTCCTTGGCCATCTGTTCGATGTCTTCGCGGTATTTCGGCTTGCGCTGGGTGCGCACGAACTCCACGGCCTTGCGAATCTCGGATTCGGACACCCACGAGCCCTGCACACGAATCGGCTTGGCGGAACCCATCGGCAGGACAACGCATCGCCCTGACCAATCAGGGTCTCGGCACCGACCGTGTCAAGAATGACTCGCGAATCGGTGCGGACAGGTGCGAACGCCAGTCGGGATGGAATGTTGGCCTTGATCAGACCGGTGACCACGTCCACGGACGGACGCTGGGTGGCGAGCACCAGATGCACACCGGCGGCTCGTGCCAGCTGGGTGATGCGCTGGATGGAGCTTTCCACATCGTTCTTGGCCACCATCATAAGGTCGGCCATCTCGTCGACCACCACGAGGATGTACGGATAGGGGGCCACCTTGCGCTGGGAGCCGGCGGGCGCATGTACCTTGCCGGCGCGCACGGCCTCGTTGAAGTCCTTGACGTGGCGGAATCCGAAGAATTCGAGGTCGGAGTAGCGTGCATCCATCTCTTTGACCACCCATTCGAGGGCCTGTGCGGCTTTCTTCGGATCGGTGATGATCGGGGTCAGCAGGTGCGGGATGCCTGCGTAGGCGGACAGTTCCACGCGCTTGGGATCCACCATGATCAGACGCACCTGTTCGGGCGTGGCACGCATGATGATCGAAGTGAGCATCGAGTTGATAAAACTCGACTTACCGGAACCGGTGGCACCGGCCACCAGCAGGTGCGGCATCTTGGTCAGGTCGGCGGTCACGAAGTGGCCTTCGACGTCCTTGCCGATGCCGGAGAGCATCGGGTTCGGGTCGCCCACGGCCTTGTCGGAGCGCAGTACGTCGCCCAAGTGCACGATTTCGCGATCCTCGTTCGGGATTTCGATGCCGATGGCGGACTTGCCGGGAATCGGTGAAAGGATGCGCACATCCGAACTGGCCACCGCGTAGGCGATGTTGCGCTGCAGGTTGGTGACTTTCTCCACCTTGACGCCGGGGCCAAGCTCGACCTCATATTGGGTGACCGAGGGGCCACGCAGGAAGCCGACGACTTTGGCGTCCACGTTGAACTGTTCGAAGGTGGAAGTCAGTGCCCGGATCACGCGATCGTTGGCCGGGGTGCGCATCGCATGGGGCTGGCCTTTGGTCAGCAGGTTCAGGTCGGGCAACTGATACGGCCTATTGGCGTCGTCGTCTGTACCGTTGCCGGCGGCGGCATTCGGCTGTCCGTCCGTATTGGGCACGCCCTGGCCGACTCCGCTGCCGTCCGCATCGGCGCCTGCGTAGGCTCCGGTCGCGGCTGCCGCGGCCGCGGCACCGGCGGCTCCGGCCGCTCCCATCGCACCGGCTGCCCCTGCGAGCGCGACAGTACCGGCCTGGGCGGCACTGGGTGCCCACGGGTCGTCTACCGCTCCCCCACCGGGCATGGCGATGGTCTGGCCACTGGTGATGACGCGGGTTCGGGAAGCGTCGCCATCATCTGCATCGGCAGCAGGCGCAGGGCTGGATAGGTGCGGACGGCCGTCGTACGAAGACGATGCAATGGTTCGCGCACCGGTAATCTCGCCGGTCATCGGATCGACCACCGGGGTTTCGGCGGTGGCACCATGCTGGCTGGCGGCACGGTCGAATGGATCGTCGGCAGCATACTTGTCAAGGGTTTTGTCGTCTTCGGTCTTGGATTTGCGGCCGAACAGTCGTGCGAACAGGCTGGGCCGTGCATCGCCGGCCTGATCGTTGTCGTTGCCGTCGTCGTTGCCGTCATGCGAGGGAACACCGTCGGCAAAGGCGAGTGTGGTATCTCCCACACGGACCTCGTTGGGGAACTGGCTGGCGCTCCCATCCGTCTCCTGGCCCATCGGCACATACGGTTTGCGTTGGATTTTAGCGGCGATTTTGCGCGCATCCTCCGGCAAATCGGTGACGTGGGTGCCGGTAATCATCAGCAAGGAGAACAGGCCGACGACCACGAAAATGATGATGGCGAACACGTTGGAAAGGCCCCAGGCGAGCGGTGAGCCGAGGAAGAAGCCGAACAGGCCGCCGGCGGATTGCAGAATCGTGATGTCGAATCCGGTGTGGTCGGCGGCGATCGCCACGTCGATGATCGAACAAATCGACCACATGAGCAGCACCCAACCGGTGACCACACGCGGGTTATTGGACCCTTTACCGGAATTGCGCATGAGTCGGAAGGCCACGGCGGCGAGCAACACCGGCAGCACGACGCTCATCAGACCAAGCACACCGGCCGCGATGGCGTGAAGCAGCTGGCCGAATGGACCGCTGACGCGGAACCATTCGGACGCGCAGAACAGTACGGCGAGCACGAGCAGCAGGAAGCACAAACCGTCACGACGGTAGGCTGGGTCGTATTCGCCGACGCCGGTGACGGCGCGTACGCCGGAGCCGAACGCGCGCGGAATCGCGAGCAGGATCTTCTTCCACAACGGCTCAGGTTCGAGGTCAAGCTCGGGCTGGACCTTGGTTTCGCCATCATGGGTAGACCCGTTGTCTTTTGGATTTACGGGGTTTGGTGCTGTTGGAGGATGCTGTTCGTGCCATATCGGGTCTGATTCTACTAGTACGGGGTGCATGGTTGGTGACGACACCGTGACGATATGGTCGATTGACGAATCCCGACAGCCGATTCGCCGCGGTTCGTCGAGGTTCGTCTGAGTCGATTCCCCGCTGGGGCGCGAATATGCCTTATCATGGGTTGCATGACACCCGCAGAGCGTGCGAGCGCAGTCGCATTTGCACTCAAGAACTGCGCACTGGAAGCGATGACGCCGGGCGAGGCAACGATGCGCGCCGCGGTTGCCTACGAACGTGGCTTGGAGCCCGTGACCCATCTCATCGACGTGGCGGACGAGCAGACTGCCATGCGTCTGCGCGCCGCCGCCGACCCTGCCGGAAAGGATCGTCTGGCTGCCGGCAGTCTGGATGATCATGCCACGGATCGCGCGGATGCGGTGTTCGCACGTACCGTATTGTTGGCGGAACGTCGGTGGAATCCGTCTGGCGACTTGGATGAGTTGACCGCCATTCATAAGGGGCTGTTCGAAGGCGTGTTTGAGGATGCGGGCAAGTTGCGTACCTCAAACACCACACGCGAGGTGACGAACGACCGGGCTCGGGCCGCGAATCCTGAGGCGTTCTTCCCGGCTGGGCTCATTGAGACCGGCGCGCACAACATCGCGATGGAGTTGGCGGACAAGCGCAACCTGCATGCGTTGGATCGCGACGTGTTCGTTCACGCGTTCGCTTCTATTTATGATGAGCTCGGTTATCTGCATCCGTTCCGTGGCGGCAATGCGATGGTGCTGCGTATATTCGGTTCACGCTTGGCGCATGACGCCGGCTGGGATCTCGACTGGGGCTCAGTGACGCGCGAGGAGTATCGCTCCGCCAAGCACTCGGCATATCGGGGCGACACGTCTGCACTGGAGACGATGTTCGACGCGATACTACGCCCGGCGAATCCGACGCGTGTGTTCTTGATCGCCGGCTGGAATCAGGGGCCTGCACACTGATTGCGGGTGATTGCATCGGCCTTTGGCTGATTCCTACGCCGTGATATCGCCCAGATGATGCTGGGTGTATTCGTCGGCTCGGGCGTCGATCGGGTCGTAGTCGCCGGCGTCGGCGTGCGCGATAATGGCCATCGCGTTGTCGACCAGTTTCGGGTTCAGGGCCTGCAGCCAGTGGATGCGCGGGTCACGGCCGAACCATCCCATCTGTTTGCGGGCGAGTCGCTTGGTTTTCTGTGCGATGTCCGCGAAGGCGTCGTTCACATCCCAGATGCCGTCCAGCAGGTCGATGATCTGCTGATAGCCGAGCGCACGTACGGCGGTGGCACCCAGATGCGGGCGCAACCGTTCGACTTCTTCGATGAACCCATCGTCATACATCTGCTTGGTGCGCAAATCGATGCGATGGTCCAAATCCGGGCGGTCCAGGTCGAGTCCGATCTGCACGGACGGAATCACGTACCGGTAGCGCGGCAGACTGGCCGAATACGGTTTGCCGGTAAGCTCGATGACCTCCAGCGCACGGATGGTGCGGCGTGGATTGCGTGGGTCCATGCGCGCGGCGGCCTCGGGGTCTTTGGCCCGCAACTCGTCGAACAAAGCACCGGCACCCTCGGTTTTCTCGCGTTCCTCAAGACGTGTGCGCACGTCGGGATCGGTGCCGGGGAAGGTGATGTCATCGATGGCCGCTCTGGCGTACAAGCCGGAGCCGCCGACGAGAATCGGCCGGATGCCACGTGATTGCAGGTCGGCGATGGTCTCGCGCGCAAGCTGCTGGAATCGGGCCACGCTCATCGTGTCTTCGGGGTCGATGATGTCGATGAGATGGTGCGGCACGGCCGCCTGTTCCTCGGCGGTGGGTTTGGCGGTGCCGATATCCATGCCACGGTACATCTGGTAGGCGTCCGCGTTCACGATTTCGGCCCGCTCCCCCGCTTCGGCCAGACGCCGGGCGATGGCGATGCCCAACCCCGTCTTGCCGGACGCGGTGGGACCGACGATGGAGACGACTCGTTGCGTCATATACGCCCCCTCAGTGCCGCACGGAATAGGTCTGGCCGGCGGCCACGTCGGGGTCGGCAAGCAGATTATGGCGGCCGGCGTGTGTGACGGTGGCCGTGACGAAATCGCCGATTTCAGGTACCGGTTCGCCTTCAGGCACGCCGATGTGCACCAGCACGCCGGTTTTCTCGCGGCCGGTGACACGGTGGGTGTCGGTGTCCTTCTTGCCGAGTTTGCCGGTGATCATCACTTCGACGTCGCGGCCCTCGAATGTGGCGAGGTTCTCTTCGGTGATCTGCTCCTGCAACGCCACCAGACGGTCGAACCGGTCCTGCACCACGTCGCGCGGAATCTGTTCCATTGCGGCGGCCGGCGTGCCGGGGCGTGGCGAGTAGATGAACGTGAACGCCGAGGAGAAGCGCGCCTGGCGCACCACGTCCATGGTCTGCTGGAAGTCCTCTTCGGTTTCGCCGGGGAAGCCGACGATGATGTCGGTGGAGATCTGCGCGTCGGGCATGGCGGCGCGGATGCGGCCCAGTATGTCGAGGAACTTGGCGGAGCGGTAGGAGCGGCGCATCGCGCGCAGGATGCGGTCGGAGCCGGACTGCAGCGGGAAGTGCAGCTGGTGCATGATGTTCGGCGTTTCGGCCATCGCGGCGATGACGTCGTCGGTGAAGGCGGCCGGGTGCGGCGAGGTGAAGCGCACGCGTTCGAGACCGTCGATGGTGCCGCAGGCGCGCAACAGCTTGCTGAAAGCGTATCGATCGCCAATACCATAACCGAACGAATTCACGTTCTGGCCGAGAAGCGTAACCTCCTTGGCACCATCGGCCACACATTGGCGAATCTCATCAAGAATGTCACCGGGGCGGCGGTCCTTTTCCTTGCCTCGCGTGGTGGGCACAATACAGAACGTGCAGGTGTTATTGCAGCCCACGGAAATCGCCACCCACGAGCTGATGCGGGAGGCGCGGGCGGCGGGAAGCTGGCTCGGGAACTGCCGCAATTGTTCAGTGACCTGGACCTGCGCCTTGCCGGTCGCACGATTCTGATCCAACAGCTTGGGCAGATCTTCGATGTTCTTGGTACCGAACACCGCGGAAACCCATGGCGCAGTATCCGCGATCTTCTTGCGGTCAAGCTGGGCCATGCAGCCGCCAACGGCGATCTGCAGGTTCGGCCGAACCAGTTTGACGCGATTGAATCGGCCAATGGTGCCATACATGCGTTCGGCTGCGTTCTCGCGTACCGCACAGGTATTGAGCACCAGCAAATCGAGGTCATTGTCATTGATCTGGTCCTCGGTTGCAGGCACGTAGCCATTGGCCTCCAGCACGCCGGCGATGCGCTCGGAATCGTGCACGTTCATCTGGCAGCCGAGCGTATGGATATGGAACACGCCCTTGCCGCGTTTCCCCAGCAAACCATCGGTTCCATCGGCTGCAATCGAGGCGCGCTCCGCCTCGGTCATCATGTCTTCATTCATAACGACCGATTCTATCGACGGGGTTCGTCATGCTCCGGTCACGTATGCCATTGGTTGTCACGATGTCAAATTATGGGTTCTTGGAAAGATTCCCCGCGAACGTCCAGATTGGCTGGAATCCGCCGAGTATATTGGTGGACGTGATACTTGACCGACATAGCCGACTCAAAACCTCCGATCTGCAAGCCCGTCTCAAAGCGTTGGATCTTCCGGGAGGCACCTTCACTCCCGAACAGGTCGTTGAATTCGTTGACCTCATGCAGGTGTATGAAGGCGCGATGTACGAGATCAGCACCAAACTGGAGATTCTCGACGACGAGTTCCAGGTGCGGTTCAGCCATGACCCGATACATCATATGGAACGCCGTCTGAAGTCGGTGAGCTCGATCATCGGCAAACTGGAGCGCAAGGGTCTGCCGATCGGCGTCAATTCGATTAAGGACAATCTGTTCGATGTGGCCGGCATCCGCGTGATCTGTAATTACCGCGACGACGTGTATTCCGTGTCCAACTATCTGTCGTCGCAGTCCGATATTCAGGTGCTGCGCGTCAAGGATTACATCAAGAACCCGAAACAGAACGGGTATCGTTCATTGCACGTAATCTACGCGGTGCCCGTGTTCCTCTCCTCGGGCGCGCATTACACGCCGGTGGAGGTGCAGTTCCGCACCATCGCCATGGATTATTGGGCGTCGCTGGAGCATGCGCTGCGCTACAAGACCGATTTGCCGGACAACAAGCTCGCCGAGCATTCCCAGACGCTGCTCGACTGCGCGCGCTCATTGCAGAACATCGAGGTACAGATGCAGAACATCCACCGCGACATCAACGGCGCGCCGCAAGTGGGCGAAGCGCCTAAGACCTCGGACTGAGGTGCTATGGAATCGGCCTGCGGCCGATTCATTCACCGTTGCGGCCGACTTCGGCAGCCCGTGGCCGGGCGCGTTGGGCCAGGTAGGGTGCCGAGGAAGATGAGGGCGGCAGCCGAGGTAGCCCGGCGCGGGGTCGATCGACTTCACCGAGAAAGCAAACGCACCGCCACCGCCGAGAAGAAACGAGTCGAGGCTCATCAGCAGGCTGGCTCGCGT
>ENA-OQKC01000973-OQKC01000973.1-human-gut-metagenome-genome-assembly--contig:-NODE-973-length-10667-cov-3.530930_pt1 | contig 10667 bp, 7 predicted proteins | sample MGYA00242774_ERZ504790 | MGnify/ENA primary metagenome ERZ504790 (study PRJEB26092, sample SAMD00036419) | human gut metagenome | host: Homo sapiens | study: EMG produced TPA metagenomics assembly of...
CGTACGCAATGCACCAGCAGGCGATGGTCGTTCACACCGTAGGGCGTGCAGGTGACGAGTGTCACCTTGTCGGCGCCGGGCTCGATGGTCAGCGACTCCATCTCCTCGGGGCAGCACCACCTCGGAGTCCACCATCTGTAGGCGAGCGTCTTATTCATGGTGTGCAGCAGCACTAGGTCGCCGGGCTCCAGCGAATGGACGTCGTCGAACATACTCAGGTTGCGCATGCCCGAGTGCGCGGTGAGCACGCAATGCGTCGAGGTGCCGCCCACCGGCAGGCTCGTGCCCTCCAGGTGGCCGACGCCCGCCATGAGGACTTCTTCGCTCGTGCCGTGGTAGATGGGCATGCTCACGTCGATGGAGGGGATCTCGACCCAGCTCATCATGGGGTCGCGGTCAAAGATGAGCTGTTGAGCGTAGGGCTCGATCTGGTCGGCGGGAAGCTCGGTGACCTCGCCCGCCAGCTGCTCGTTAAAGGAGCGCGCCTGGAGCAGGATGCGCTCGCGCTCCTCGGCAGACAGCGCGTCCACGGTGCTGGACACCGTGCTGATCTGGTTGAACACGCCCGAGGCCTCGAGCCGGTCCAAGATCCACGGCCAGGTCATAAGGCCCACGCCAATAAGGATGATGGCGATGGTGATGAGACGGTCGGCCCAGCGCGGCAGTCGCTTACGGCGGCGCTTGGGCTTTGGTTGAGGTTTGGGCTGAGGGCTTGAGCCGCCGTTGTCCGCGGCGTTATTGCTCTTCATATGTTTGGCGCCCTGCACCATCGCCGGTCACTCCTCTACAACTCAAGTTGTCTAAACAAATAATAGCCGATTAGCGAGCTTCCGCGCCGGACAACGCCGCTAGGCTGCACCGTCCAGTCGAGGATAAGCCAGCATTTGCGTTTTCAAAATGTTCCGAATCGGCGGGGCGATTCGGGATACAATGTCAATAGAAAACGACGCACCCCGCGTAAGTGTACAAGAGCGCGGGCGGCCTAGTTTTCAGCTTTTGTTAAATGCCCGGGATCCGACCCCCGGGCATTCTTATTTGCGCTTGTTGCAGCGCAAATGCCTTCTACCGTCCGCACCGCGCGTGCGCCTACGGACCTTAAACCGAACCTCATACGAGTCAAGAAACGCGATGACGAACGAGCCTACCGCCGCGAGGGCGGCGAGCGCGTTAAGGAATTTCAGCATTTGGGGAACTCCGATCGAGTCGTCGGCCGCCCGCGCACGGAATGCGTCGTAAGGGTATTTTACTGCGAGCACTCGCACTTACAGCTGGTAAACGCAATATTTGCAAACATTTGTTCGCTAATCATACGCTCGATCATACGAGCGACGGCGCCCCGGCTGCGCTGTTCAAAAAGAACGGGGCAAACTCCAGTGCGGAGTCTGCCCCGAAAAGTGAATGGCAAAGCAAGAACGTGGATAGACGAGAAAAGTGTCCGCAAGTCTCATGGCCATCACATCCCACCTGCCAAAGGGATGGGTGAGTGAGCGTTACTCCTGCTCGGACTCCTCAGCCTGCTTACGGCTGCGGATGAGGTGCGCCACGCCGATGCACAGCACCGCGCCACCAGCGATCCAAGTGAAGGTCACGCCGTTAAGACCGGTCAGCGGGAGGCCGGAGCCCTTCTTGTTCTGGACGGTAAGAGTGACGGTGCCGCTATCAAAGGAGGGGGTGGCGACGAGGTCAGAGCCATTCTTGGATGTGGTCACCTGCAGCGCATTCGCGCCCTCGTTCTGATCAAGACCCGTGGCAGTAATGGTGAACGTGAAATCGGACAGGGTGTTATAGCCGTCGAGCGTATGGGTCTCCTTGACCGTATAGGTGCCAGCATCGAGGCCCTTGACGCTGATTTCGCCCTTATCATCAGTCGTAAACTCATAAGCAGTATCGCCAAAAGAGCCGTCCTCTTGGACATACTGGATGCCAGTACCCTCGTCGGCACCGGTCGCCTGGATGGTGAACTTTACGCCCGAGAGCTTAACGTCGGAATCAGCAGAGTCTTCCTTGACGAGCTTGAGTGCATAGGTGTAGTCGCGCACGGTGTCGGGCACGGATTCGCCCTTGCCATCATGGCCGGGGTTGTTGGAGTAGATGAGCTTGACGGTATTCTCATTGCCCTCGCCACCGACAACGACCTTTTTAGCCTTGGCGGGATCAAGTTTGGCGGTGTAGGTCACAACGATCTTGGAATTCGGCGTGACGGTTGCGCCCGAACTCTTAAGATCATCGAACGTGACAGTCAGAAGGTTATTGCCGTTCTCCTGGTCGTAGGAAACAGCGTACTTGTCAGGATCAATCTTAGCCCCATCGACCTTAACCTCAACAGAAGCCTGATTGGCAGTCAGGCCGGCAGAGAGCTCGTCATGGAACTGATAGTAATACGTATCGAATGTATCGACGTTCTTAGCGACGGTACCGGTAAGCTGGTACTCAACATTCTGGCCCATCTGGGAGTCAGCCTTGTCGGCCCAATTGCTGTTGGACTTGTCGTCCATGACCTTCTTCTCGACCGTGGGGATGTCCGTCTTCTCGGCAACCTCCACAGCACTGCCGCCCACGACGGCGAAAATCGGCGAGGTACCGGTCTGCTTCTTATCGGCGTAATTGTCCTTGGCTCCAATCGATGCGGCGTCGGTCATGAACAGGTAATACCCCTTGTTCGTGGCGGTAAAGGCGGCGCCGGCATCAAAAGCCTCACCGGTCGGGGGCACGGCTTTTTCGACAGCCAGGGCAATCTTATTGAGAAGATTATCCTTCTCCACGACCGTGGTAGCAGTGGTATCCGCAATCGTCTTGGAAAGGTAGTCGGCAACCTCCTGCGCGGTCGAGGCATCGGAGATGCCCGACCCGCTCTCGCCCTTAAGGACCCCCAGGACGGCATCCTCCGCTTCATCGCTCGCCCAGCTGACATTGGACACGACCTTCTTTCCGTCCTTGTCCAAGACATCGGCCTTAAAGATCTGATACGCCTTGAACTTGGTGGCTCCGTTGTTCGCGTTCTGCGTGATGGTGATGGTGTTGTCGCCCTCTGCAGCAAACGCCATGGTCACCGGGGCCATAACTCCGCCGAAGCTCAACGCTGCTGTGAGGCCGGCGGTTACTGCCAGGCGTGCGATGTTCTTGCTCATGCTCATCTTCTTTTCCTCCGTTTTCCGGTTGGTTCTCATTCGATCGGTCATCGTCTGTCTGTGTCTTAGCATCTGCTTCGCTATGTCTCGCCCCGCTCTCTGTGGGGCTGCCAGCTACTCTTTATGGCTGCCACCTCCCCGCTTGACCAGGAGCGCGACCACGATGAGCGCGGCTCCGGCGACCGCTGCGGCGGCCGCGGCGCACATTGCCATATCGCCAGTCGAGGGCATAAAGCCTCCGGTGGTAATGCTAGGGGGTGTGCCGGTGGGCGTGTTGATGAGCGACGCCTCCAGGCTGCCCGTCGACCCGTCCGCGCTGTCGGCGCGCAGGGGCGACTCGCCCGTGATGGTGAGCTTGGGCTTGGCGGCGGCCACCTGGTCGACGTCCAGGCCCTCGGCCTTGAACGTCACGGAGCGCGTGCCCTCAAAGGCGGTGTAGCCCTTGGGCGCCTTGAGCTCGCGGACCTCCAGCTTGCCCGAGTCCACGCCCGAGACGGCCACGCGGCCGTCCTCGCCCGTGGTGACGGTGGCCTTGCCCTCTGCATCCCACGTGCCGTCGGCCGCCAGCGTGCGACCGCGGTCGTCGGCGATGCTCAGGACCGCCCCGGCGAGCGGCTTGTCGCCGTCGCTGCCGCGCTTGGTGAGCGCGAGATCCCAGGTGTAGGCGCACGCGTCGTCGCTCGGCGTGCGGGTGAAGCCGGCGTCGCCGGACTGGTCGGCAAAGGGAGAGCGCGGGTAGCGCAGGTAGACCTCGTTGGGGTTGCCCTTCGCGATGCCGTGGTTGCATGCGCTGTTGAGCGGCGCGTTGTACACGGCGACCACGCGGGCGCCCGCGGTGAAGGCGTCGGCCCCGCCGAGCGCGGCGATCAGGTCGCCGGTGCGCACGGTGAAGGTCTTACCGTCGGCCGCTACCTTGGTGGCGCACTGGGCCGTAATGTCGGTCCAGCCCTTCGCGGGCTCGGTGCCGGCGCGGCCGTCCTTGTCGGTCTGGACCGCACCAAAGCCGCCGTCCGCGCCCGCCGCCGCGTACACGCGCATGCTCGCGGCCACCTTGGAGGGGTCGAGCCCCGCGCTCATGGTGTCGACGAACCGCACCGTATAGGTGTCGTAGGCGGCAAGGCCCGCCGGGACCGTGGCAGAGAGGCGCCAGTACAGGTCGTCGGCGACCGTGGCGTCGGCGGCCTTCTGCCAGGCGGCGGTGCTGTCCTCCAGCACGTGCTTGGCGACCTTGGGGGTCGCCGCCTTGGGCTTGACGGTGACGGCGCTGCCGCCCACCAGCGCCATGATCGGCGCGGTGCCGGCCTCGCCCTGGGCGATGGAGTCGTCGTCGGCGACGATGAGCCAGTAGCCACAGGGCAGCTTGGCCGCCGCGCCCGCGTTAAGGGTCACGGGCACGGCGCCAGAGCTCTGGAGGGAACGAGCGAGCTGTGCGCTCAGCGCGCTCGTAAGGTGGGAATCGGCGTTGAGCCACTCGGCAGCTTCCCGCGCGGTGGTCTGGGATTTGGGCATGCCGGCGCTGTGCAGCACAGGCAGCGCGGCGTCGCGCACGGCGTCGCTTGCCCAGGCGAGCTCGGTGGCGATCTTGGCGTCGCCGTCGCCGTCGACGACGTTGGCGCTAAAGATCTGGTAGGCGTCGTAGCTGCTCGCCACGGTGCCGCTCACCGTGATGGAACCGGTCGAGGTCGGCGCGGCCTGCGCGGAAGCGGGGAACACAACCGCGCAGGTGCCGATCAGGAGGGCAAGCAGCGCAAACAAGATCGGGAAGGAGCAAACTTTCTTATTCACGACGCTTACCTCCCTTCGCATTCGCCTTGCGACGAATGTGCATCCAGGCCGCAGCAGCGCAAAGCACCGCCGCGCCGGCAAGGTACGTCAGAGTGACGCCCGACATACCAGAAAGGGGCAGAGTGGTGGAGTAGGTGTTGGTAAAGGTGGAGACGGGAATGATGGTTGGGTCCGCACCGGCGGAGGTTTGAACCGCGACGCCCTGCCCGTTCTCGCCAAGGGTGTTGCCCATGTCATCCTTCATCTGCGTAACGGTGGTAGAGGTGGTAAGACCGGTGTACTTGCCAGTGGTCTCATTCATGACGGCCTTCACCGTGACGGCAACCTGGTACTCGGCCTTGGAGTAGCGGAGCTTATCGATGGCACCGGTGGTAGGCGCGATCTCCTTCACCGTGTAGGTGTAGGTCCTGGCGTAGTCACCCGCCTTACCGGGGGTATCGGACAGGTGCGACTTGTTGAACGTCATGGCGCCAAAGGTCGCCGTGATGTTGTTGAGCTTGGCGGCGTCGGTCTCCCCTGCCTCTGGGGCAACAGAAATCTTGGACGCTTCGGGCATGGGTTCGGGCATGGGGGCTGTGGCTGCATAGTCACCGGTAGCCTCAATGCTGAACTCGAACGGCACATATTTGCCTTTATCGTCCTTCGGCCAGTCCGTATTGCGAACGGATTTGGTCACCGGGATCTTCACGGACGTAGCACTGCACTTGTCGGAGATGTACGTAGTGCCACTAACGATGCTCAGCTGCTCGTTCTCTTTCCACGCAATGGAGCCGTTTGTGCTGTCCACCGTGAACTTGTAGGTGTTCTTGTTCAGTTCGTAGCCAAACGGAGCCTGGGTCTCCGTGAGCGTGTACGTGCCCGGCAGCAGACCGGCCAATGTGAACTTGCCATTCGTGTCGTCGGTATCGGCCCAAGTGGTTTCGCTCGAAGCCGACTGATCGCTCACGGTCCAGGACTTCTCCTCAGCCAAGCCATCGGCACCCAGTTTCGCTAGCTTCCACTCGGAACCAGCCAAAGGAGTGTGATCTGCGTCGCCCTCCACCACCTTGGTCCAAGACACCGTACCGGTGATGATCTTGGTGTTGGGAATGGTACCTGTGGGGTTATTCTCGAACGGAACCTGGTTCCCGTTCTTATCCACATAACCCTGGACATAGTTCGGCTTCTCGCCAGTATCGTTCATAGTGGCGTAGTAGATGGTGTCTGACTTCTGGTAGCCCTCCGGCGCCTTGACCTCGCGAATGTAGTACGTGAAGTAGTTCGTGTCGCCAATGGTGGCCTTTTGGTTCAGGTAGTCGTACTGAATGGTGCCAACGGTAGAATCGGAGTCATTCGTGCCGTTATCCACAATAGAGACGATGCGGTCCCGATCGTTCTCCGCATCTTTTTTGCTCGCGTAAATCGCCCACTCAGAACCTGCGAGCGGTGTGGTGTCGTCTGCAGCGTCAACCTTGCCCCACGCAACCGCGGACCCGTCGGGCGTGTAAGTACCGGACCATGGGAAGTTGTGGCGCTCCTGATCCATATCGATGACGGAAGCCGAGTTACCCTCGATATCCCCGAAATTCCACGCGACCGTGGGGTTGTACATCTGGAAGTCATCGCCAACATAAACACGCCCGTTGGTGGTCACGTGATCCTCGAAGCTGCCGTTGGGAACAACGATACTGCCCAACATGGCGGCTGCCGGGTCGTCGTCTGTCCACTTCTCGTCACCACCAATGCCCTCAAGGGCCATACCACCTCGGATGGTGACCTGCTTGGCCGTTGCGAAATTCCACAGGATTCTCTGGGCGGCAATGGAGTACTCAGACTTAGTTTTGTCGTTGCTACCGCTCTCGTACCCACGGGAGATTTCCTCACCATTCCACCAGAAGCGCCAGCCGGTGTTGAACTCAACCGGGGTCCCCCCTTCATCGATGATGTTGACGACCACGGAGGCGCCCACGGGTATTTTATTGAAGCTGAAGTCCACGCCACGGTAGATCTTGCCTTCATAGGAGTTGGTAAGATCCGACGCCTTCAGGTTAAAGACTTGAAGCGAAGAGCCCTTGCCGCTATCGTCCGCATCGCCGGTAAACGTGATGAGCTTCTCGTTGTTGACAAGGGTCACCTCGCCGGAAACGCTGTTGCCGGTTACATCGGTGTAACTCGTCTTGCGGTTAAACTTCTTAATGGAGTTGTCGAACTTGAGGCCGTACGTCGCCCTACTGTCTTTGTTGTACTTTGCAATGGTGTAGTTGGAATTCTCCTCGGCAACATCGACCGTACAACTCCCGGTGGGCTTAAGCTTTGCGAGAGGCTCGGAGATCTTCGCCTTTACTTCGGACTCCAGGAAATTGGTGTAATTCTTACCGTTGATGCTCGACATGATGCTCGCGCCATCATCGTTGCCCGAGAACAGGCCATCGTCAGACCAGTTGCCCTGCATCTTCACGACAGACTGGCGATCGGCGTTGTTCATCCAGGTTGTACGGTTTCCCGCGATTGCCGCGGTATAGTCGTAGCCAATGGCTTCAGCGTTATTTGATCTCTTTTGCCTACCAACCCAGGCGCCCTTATTCCAGGCACCAACGGTCGCCGAGGCGGGCTCCTTTGTACCAACCTGGATTTCGTTGATAGAGGTCGCGTTACTCAGGCCCGCAACCGCAAGAACGACGCTGCCCGCAGAAGGACGAAACTGCGCACCAAAGCCAACGGTACCGAAGCGAAATCCCGCGCCAGACGTATAGTTCTTACCATCCGTGTAAGGCCAGCTCTCCTTGAGGGGATTGAGCGCAAGCTTACCCTGCACGACGGTAAGGCCCTCGGCCTCGACGGCATATGAACCCGCAACGTTGTCGGACCTGAGGTAGGAGGGGTCCGTAGGCTTGCCTCCTACGTACATGTCCCTTCCAACGAATGTGGCAACGCCGGGATCGTTTTGCGCGGTGGTGACGTCCGTGCCGACACCGATAGACGTGGGAACGTAAATACCCGGCCCCACGGTGGCCGTCGCTCTCGCTGAAGCCGCATTCGCACTCTGAGCCTGCTCAACACTATTTGAAGAGTCAGCCTCGCCGTCATCGGTCTCGTTGTTATTCTGGTTTTCGGCATCCTCGCTGGTGATACCTACATCAGTAGACTCACTTGAGGAACCCCCCCCATCACAGTTTCCTCGGTAGAATCTACCTGGGCATCGTTGGCAATGGCCCGCGAGATCGGAGGCATGACGAGCGACAGTACCAGGCTCAAAACGGAGGCTCCGCACAAAACGCCTGCCAGTACACGGCGCGTCGCTTTTTTACTCTGCTTAGTTTTTTCTGAATTCGCTTTCATCGATGTCTCCTCATGCTCTCGTATGGCAGAAGCCGGAGTTGATCCAAGAACATTGCAGGATATCATGGGTCATGCTTCTATGAAAATGACGATGGAATTGTATAATCATGTTACAAATGAACGCTTGACAAACGAAATTCAGAAGCTAAATAATAGACGTATTTCGTAATGTAATAAGCTTACACCATTTTTAGATAAAAAATAGCTAGCTTACACCAAAATTAACAGTTCTGTAACAATAAGCTTACACCAATTTGATTCTGAAACGGTCAAAAAGAGCTTTATTACACCAATTTTACACCAAACACATACCAAGATGTAAGAAGATATAAGAAAATACAAAGAGTTATGAAATATGATAGAAATATCTCATAGTGATAAATATCTCCAAAAATCCAGTAAAAACATATAATTTTTATATTTTCAACAAAATTTCACAAAAAAATATAAATACCACTTGTGTTTTTGAATAATATGCACTATAATATAAAACATATTAATTAAAGTTTTTAGTCTAAATTAATATTATATGTGTCTAAGGAGGAAAACAGCATGGTTGAACTGATTGTAGGAAAGAAAGGCAAGGGCAAAACAAAAGTACTGTTAGATAAGGTAAATGGTGCGGTAAAAGAGGCAAATGGAAGTATTGTCTACTTAGACAAGAGCACAAAACATATGTATGAACTCAACAATAAAGTACGTCTTATTGATGTATCCGGATTCCCTATTAAGAATGCAGATGAATTTGTAGGATTTATCTGTGGTATCCTTTCTCAGGATCACGATCTTGAGCAGATTTATCTTGACAGTTTCCTTAAGGTAGCAAAATTGGAAGATAAAGACATTACAGGTACTCTGGGACAGTTAGATGAGATTGGTAAACAATTTAATGTTACTTTTGTAATTAGCGTATCTTTAGACAAAGAAGAGATTCCTGAAGCGCTCCATGGTAAGATCAGTGTAGCTTTATAACCATCTTTTATTATTAATACTAAAAACTACATAACATAAATAAAAAGGATACCTGTTAAGATATTTTCAGCAGATATCCTTTTTATTGCATTTTGTAAGCATACCTGTTATCATGGAAAAACAATAAATATTAGGAGATGAGAGATATATGGAAGAATTATACAGAATAATTGAGCAAAAAATTAAAGATGCAGGATATCCAAGAGCAATTTCCGGTGAAATGGTTTACGGAGATATCTGCGACCAAATTGAAGGAAAAGAAAATGGCTCTTACGTTTTACTTTCCAAGGTTGAAGATGATGTTATTTTTGAATATCATATTACTGTAATGGATGATGAATTCAATCTTGGGTTACTGACAATACGTACTCCGGAAGGCGTATTTGAAACTGATTTTGATAAATAAAAATAGCTTTAACAGTTAGTAAATAGAATTCTGAAAAACATATCATAACCCAAACAGAATCAAGTATGTGACAGATATGTCTTATGTCTGTTATTTAAAGTCTATACAAAACTCCAGACATAAGACATATCTGTCATTTTTCATACTTTATCTTTTTATGTTTTTAATCTTCGCGTAAATGCACCGCTGTGGCCGCCTTACGACGTCTTGCATCATCCATAGCTGCATAATGTTTCTTTGTGGTGTTTACATCTCTGTGACCTAATACATCAGCTACAAGGTAAATATCGCCTGTTTCCTGATACAAAGTAGTACCGTAAGTACTGCGAAGCTTGTGTGGTGTGATTTTTTTTGTGGTCGTAATGGCACCTGCGTATTTTTTTACCAGATTTTCAACAGCCTGGATGCCAATCCTTTTTCGCTGGGTAGAGTAGAAGAGAGCGTGTTCATGCCCTGCTACAGGAACGATATTCTTACGAACTTCCAAGTACTTTTTCAAAGCTTTTTCTACCTCATGTCCAAAATATACAACCATTTCATTTCCACCTTTTCGGGTGACTTTAATCCCATTATTTTTAAAATCAACATCTTCAACATCAAGTCCTACACATTCAGATACACGAATCCCGGTACCAAGCAGGAGAGTAACGATGGCAAGATCACGCTCCTTGGTTTTTTCATAATAAACACGTTTCTGTCCGGTAAGCTCATCGCCGCAGTGCTCTATATGATCCAATAACATGGCAACTTCATCAGCATCAAGACGTATAATATTTTTTTCATGAGTTTTCGGAACATCTACAAGAACAGTTGGGTTCGTCTGGATAAATTCATGTTTATAATAATATGCATAAAAACTTCTCAATGCAGAAATTTTTCTTTTCAGGCCACGTTCACCATTGGTTTCTGTTTTATCACCATTTTTATATACTTTAAGGTATTCCTGATATTCCTCGATATCTATAGCTTTAAGCTGATCCAGAACATCAACGGTAAAGTCTTTCATGGAATAGTCCTTAAAGGCAGGATTTTCATCCAGGAGAAACTGAAAAAAGATT
>ENA-OQKC01000979-OQKC01000979.1-human-gut-metagenome-genome-assembly--contig:-NODE-979-length-10612-cov-3.912637_pt1 | contig 10612 bp, 8 predicted proteins | sample MGYA00242774_ERZ504790 | MGnify/ENA primary metagenome ERZ504790 (study PRJEB26092, sample SAMD00036419) | human gut metagenome | host: Homo sapiens | study: EMG produced TPA metagenomics assembly of...
CTGGCAGCTTACGGCGCCGTGTCCGGCTGGCTCTACCGCCGGGTGAAGCACACCCTGCCCATGACCTACGCCACCCTCGCGGCGGCCATGGTGGCCGGCCGCCTCGTCTGGGGCGCGGTCCGCTTCGTGCTGGCGGGCCTGTCCGGCTCGAGCTTCCCGTTCTCGGCCTTCCTGTCCGGCGCGCTCTTCACCGCTGTGCCGGGCATCATCGCACAGCTGGTGCTCATCCCCCTCATCATCACCGCTCTGCAGAAAGCCAAGGTGCTGGAGTAACAGGTTCTCGCTGCCTTTATCGCAAGTCAAGAAATTAGTGCAACATCCAAACAGCATATTTGCGATATGCAATTCAACGCTGTTGCTGTTGCATTAAAAAGTTGAATTGCTGTCATCAAGCCTCTCAGTCGAGCTTACGCTCGCCAGTTCCCCTGATAGGGGGAGCCTCTGGCAAAAAGAGAAAGTTTTTCTCTCTGTCAAAGCCTCTCCTCCGTAGGAGAGGTGGCATTGCGAAGCCATGACGGAGAGGTTTTTCGTTTGCTTTCTCCCTGACGTATTTCGGCGTTTCTTCCAAAAAAATCCTAAAAAGTTTATTTCAAACGCCGAAATTGCCCGCGATCTTCAATTAAATCTTGTAAAGTTGCAGGAATCATGTAAACTAGAATACAACATTGTGTCGCAACCGCAACGGGGAGATTGCGCTTTCCGGCAGGGCGGCAGGAAAAGGAGAGTTTCTATGAGAAACGCAAAGCAAAGCATCCGGCGCACCGTGGCCGGACTGCTGGCAGGCGCGATGCTTCTGGGCATGACACCGCTGGCCGCGTTTGCGGAGGGGTCTTCCTCCGCATCGGGCGACTGGCAGTTCAAAGCCTTCGGCACCTCCACTGCAGCAGGAGTCAACACCATCGCAGATGGCGCGGACATCAACGGCAAGGTCACCCTCAACTCCTGCACCATCAAAGATGATGGCACCATCGACAAGAAGGGCGGCAAGTTCGTCGCGGACTCCCCGGCAGACGGCCTGTCCTTCTACTACACCACCATCGACCCGACCACCCAGAACTTCTATCTGCAGGCCGATGTCACCATCGATTATGTGAACCCGGCTCCGGACGGTCAGGAGGGATTTGCCCTCATGGTGCGCGACAGCATCAGCGGCTCCGGCAGCTATTTCTCGAATCAAATTTCTGTCGTCGGCACCAAGCTCCCTCTGGACGGTGTTGAGATCAAAGACGCTGTGGGCGTCCGCAGCTACACCGGCATCATCTCCAACGAGACGGCTGCTTCCAACGACGTCAAGTCGAATCGTGCGGCGTTCAGCTCGCAGGCCATCAAGCAGGGCGACACCTACCGTGTGAGCCTTGCCAAGACCAGCAACAGCTACGTCGCCACCCAGTACGCCATCAACGCCGACGGCTCGACCGGCGACGTCGTCGGCTCTTCGACCTTGTACATCTCGGCGAAGGACAGCACCGCTTCCAGCGTCTCCAAGTACGCAGAGCTGGACGACCCCATGACCGTGCAGGAAGCCAACAAAGCTTATCTGGGCTTTGCGGCGGCGCGCGGCATGAACGTGACCTTCTCCAACATCACCTACACCACGAGCACGTGGAACGCTTCCGAGTGGACGCTCCAGCCTACCAGCTATGTTGCCCCCGTTTACCAGATCACCAGCCCTGCCACCTGCACCGGTGACAGCTATGAACTGGTGTTCAAGGCCAACGCCGACGGCAAAGCGACCGTCTCCGCAAACGGTGTGGTCGTGGACAAAAATGTGGACATCAAGGCAGGTGAGCCCTTCTCCAAGAGCTACGCCGTGACCGGCGATACCACCTTTAAGGTCAAGTTCACCCCGGACAAAAACTACGCCATCAGCGCGTACGAAAAGCTGAGCAGCTACGATTCCGCTGCTATCGAGAAGAAGGTTTCGCTCCGTACTCTGGGCGCGAACGGCATCATCGTCGTCACCCCGGACGGCAGCGCAGCTAACAATGGCACCCGTGCGGAAGACGCAGTTGACATTCAGACCGCGCTGAACTACGCCGCAGCAGGCCAGACCATCCAGCTGGAAAGCGGCACCTACCATCTGACCGGTGAGCTGAAAGTCGAGCGCGGCCGCGACGGCACCGCAGAAGCTCCCATCACCATGACGACTGCTGACGGCAAGTACGCAACGCTGGACTTCGGCGGCGTCGGCACTGGTTTCAGTGTCTGGGGCAATTACTGGAACATCAGCAAGATCAACATCACCAACACCGCAGACGGCGCGAAGGGTATGCAGCTGGCCGGCAGCTACTGCGTCCTCGAGCAGATGAATTTCTACAACAACGGCAACACCGGCCTGCAGGTCTCCGGCCTGTCCACTGATAACAAGGCTCTGTGGCCCAGCCACAACACCATCAAGAACTGCACCTCCATGAACAACGCAGACCGCGCGATGGAAGACGCCGACGGCTTTGCCGCCAAACTGACCACCGGCGAGGGCAACGTCTTCGACGGCTGCATCGCTGCTTACAACGCCGATGACGGCTGGGATCTCTTCGCAAAGGCTGCAACCGGTTCCATCGGCGCGGTCACCATCCAGAACTGCGTCGCCTACAAGAACGGTTATCTGATGCTGGCTGCAGAGCCGGTCAAGAAGCAGTCGCTCCAGTTCCCGACCGTCACCTGTGACGACGACGGCAACCTGAGCTTCAGCAATGTTGCTGTCACCATCGCGGCAGGCAACGGCAACGGCTTCAAGATGGGCGGCACCAATCTGCCCGGCAACCACAAGCTCCTCAACTCCATCTCCTACGACAACGCCGCCAAGGGCATCGACTCCAACTCCTGCCCGGACGTCAAGGTCTACAGCTCCACTTCCTACAACAACGAGGGCTATAACGTCGCGCTCTACACCGGCAACAAGTCCGCTGTGACCGACTATGCCGCCGACGGTGTCATCTCCTTCCGCAAGGGTACCGACGGCAAGGAGCAGCTGGCCCTCCAGAGCCAGAGCAGCACCGCTGTCTACGGCCCGAACAACTTCTACTGGGATTCCGAAACCCAGACCAGCCACAACAAATCCACCAACACCGTCACGGTGAAGGAGAGCTGGTTTGAGAGCCTCGACACCTCCGTTGCTCCGACCCGGAACGCAGACGGCAGCATCAATATGCACGGCCTGCTCCTGCTGACCGCTGAGGGTCTGGCCGCCACCGATGCAGGCGCACGCGGTTCCGCATGGGGTCAGCCCGAGGCGGCCAAGGCGACCATCTGGGTCGTCGGCGACTCCACCGTTTCCGCTTTCGACGACAGCTATTATCTGCCGCGTGAAGGCTACGGTGAGGAGATTGCGAACTACTTCAACGCAGATGTCTACAATCTGGCTGTCTCCGGTGCGTCCAGCAAGGACTTTACCGGCATGAGCAGCTACAATACCCTGATGAACGGTTCCGATACCGTTCCGGCTCTGGGCGACGCTTCCGGCGACAAGTTCCTCATCATCGGCTTCGGCCACAATGACGAGAAGACCGAGCCTGCCCGTTACACCAACCCCAACGGCGACTACAAAACCGAAGGCTCCTTTGCCAACAGCCTCTATGTCAACTACATCCAGCCTGCTCTGGAGCGCGGTGTCATCCCGGTCGTCTGCACGCCTATTGCGCGCCTGACGAACGAGAACACCAAGGCCAGCTACGACAGTGCTTCCGGCCACAAGACCCAGACCGTCACCATTGGCGACACCGTCTATGAGGGCGGCTATTACGCACAGGCCATCCGTGATATGTGCAGCGAGCTGCACCTCATCTGCGTGGATCTGACCGATGCCACCATCAACGAGAACATCACGATGGGCAAAAAGGCTCAGTACACCCACAGCTTTACCGGCGCAAAAGAAGGCAAAAAGGGCAATCTGGTTCCCACGGTCTTGACTTGACCCACACCAACAGCTATGGTGCAAAGCTGAACGCATGGCTCATCGACCAGCTCACCATCGACACGCCGCTGGGCGCGTACAGCAAACACAAGGAAAAGCCCACCTACAAGCAGTTCTACGGCGATGCCGCAAACCCGGATTACGTTCCTTCCAGCTATGTCTCTCCCACCGAGAACAGCACGCTCTGGCCGGCCTTTACCGACGCCAACGGCACCGTCTGGAATGGTTCCGTCTTCGGCAATGTCGGCGGCAATGATAAAATCTCCGGCGGCGATTTCACCGCAACAGTTGACGGCCAGAACATCACCCTCGGCGTCACCAACAACCGCGGTAAGATCGCGTCCACGGTGGACGGCCTGATGATGTACTACGTCAAGCTGCCTGCAGGCACCAACTTCACTCTGACCGCAAAGGCCACCGTCAACTCACTGGCAAAAACAATCAGGTCTCCTTCGGCCTGATGGCCCGTGATGAGATGTATGTTGATACCAGCATCTCCGACCCCATCGGCGATTATGTCGCCGTCGGCACCCGGAATCAGGGTGCGATCAACTGCTTCGGCCGCAAGAGCGGTGAGTTGTACGACGGCCCGGGCTGCGACTGTCAAGTACGGTGCAGGCGACACCGTTGACCTGAAGCTCATCGGCACGGCAGACGGTTTCACTCTGATCTACGGCGACAACGAGACGGCTTCCACAGGCTTCGACTACGCACTGACCGCCATTGATTCCGATTACATCTATGTCGGCTTCTATGTGGCACGCAATGCAAATGTCACCTTCAGCGATATCCAGCTGACGACCAACGGCGTTTTCTCCGCTTCCGGCTCCGGCCTGAAAGCGGTATGGAACAAGGTCAAGGACCTTTTCCCGTTCTAAGCTTCGCCTGATTTTCGGGTTCTTCTTCTGATCCCTTACACACGCAAAAAAGACCAGCGTTGCGGATGCAATGCTGGTCTTTTTTCAGGGCTTTCGCTCTGCGTTATGAACATACACGAAGAAAGAAGGAAGGCAATTACTTCAGGAAGTCCGGCAGGGGCTTGCCCTGCTTGAGCCACTGATGATACTCGGCGGTCGCGGCGAACTCCACGTCGCCGGCGGAGTTCAGCGCAGTCTCCACAGAGTCCTGGATCACGCCGATGATGAAGCCGACACCGACCATCTGCATGGCCACATCGTTGGAGATGCCAAACAGGGAGCAGGCCATGGGGATGAGCAGCAGAGAGCCGCCGGCCACGCCGGAAGCGCCGCAGGCGCCCAGAGCGGACATAGCGCTCAGGACGATGGCGGCGGGCAGGGTCACGGGGATGCCCAGCGTGTTGGCCGCAGCCAGCGTCATGATGGTGATGGTGATAGCCGCACCATCCATATTGATGGTAGCGCCCAGAGGGATGGAGACGGAATACATATCCTTATCGAGGCCCAGCTTCTCGCACAGGGCCATGTTGACGGGGATGTTGGCCGCAGAGCTGCGGGTGAAGAAAGCGGTCAGGCCGGACTCCTTCAGGCAACGGAACACCAGCGGATACGGGTTGCAGCGCAGATAGAGGAACATGATGAAGGGCGAAACAATGAACGCCATGAAGAGCATGGTACCCACCAGCAGGGCCAGCAGCTTGCCGTACTGGGTGAAGATGGCCAGACCGTTGCCGGCCACGTTGGTGTACACCAGACCCATGATGCCGAAGGGAGCCAGATTGATGATCCAGCGCACCACCTGCGACACAGCGTCGGCAGTGTCGGCAAGGAACTTCTTGGTGGTGTCAGAGCCGATGTTCTTCATGGCAAGGCCGAACATGCAGGCCCAGAACAGGATGCCGATGTAGTTGCCGCTCATCAGAGAGCTGACAGGGTTGGCGACGAAGTTGGTGAGCAGGGTGCTCAGCACCTCGCCCAGACCCTGCGGCACCACGTCCGACTGAGCAGCGTCTGCCAGAACGACCGACACAGGGAACATGAAGCTGGTGATCGAAGCGATCGCCGCCGCAAGGAAGGTGGTGAGCATGTACAGCCAGATGACCGTACCGAAGCGGCGGTCCAGCTTGGAGCTGCCCTGTGCCAGCGCGCTCGCCACGATGACGAACACCAGCACCGGAGCGATGCCCTTCAGTGCGCCGACGAACAGGCTGCCCAGCTCACCGACCCAGCCTGCACCCGGCACCGCAAGCGCCAGCACCGCGCCGATGACCAGACCGACGACGATGCGAAGGATGAGGCTGACCTCATTGTACTTCTTCGCAATGGCTTTTGCACCATTCATCATATAAAACACTCCTCTGTATTTGTGCGTCCTCGACGCACACTTTTCCTGTCTCTTACCCAAAGACAGTTGTTATTATAGCACACACGGAAGAAAAGTCAAAGGTTTTCAGTGAATTTTTCGGGCTGTTTCGGCAGACTTTTCGTTTTCGGCCTTCCTCCGCGCCTCCTCAAGTGTACGTCATAGAAATACATAGTTGAAATATTTTACCGCTCAGGGCAGAAAAATCCCCCGGCAGAGTTTGTCTGCCGGGGGTAGTCATTCTTATTTATTTTTTCTGATCTTTCAGTCGTCCAGATAGGTCACTTTGCCGGGGACGAAACCCTGGATGCCCATGCCGGGTGCATCCGAAACGGTGATATTCTTCTCGTCGAAGACCGCGCCGCCGAGGATGTGATCCTCGCTGCAGAGCACCGGGCCGTCCAGGTCCACTTTGGTGATGATCTTCTTGGCGCAGGCCAGCTCCACGGCTGCGTTGACCGAGATCTTGGCTTCCAGCATACAGCCGATCATGCACTCCACGCCGTAGACCTCCGCCGCCGAGGCGATGCGGAGGGCGTTGGTGATGCCGCCGCACTTCATCAGCTTGATGTTCACGAAATCGGCTGCGCCGGTCTGCATGATGTGCAGGGCATCCGCCGGGCTGAACACGCTCTCATCGGCCAGCACCGGCACGCTGGCGTGGCGGGTGACGTACTGCATCCCCTCGAGGTCAGCCGCAGGGACAGGCTGCTCGACGAACTCAATGTCCAGGCCCTTCTCCTGCATCTGGTCGAGGATGCGGACAGCCTGCTTTGCATTCCACGCCTGATTGGCGTCGATGCGGAGCTTGACGTCCTTGCCCACGGCCTCGCGGACGGCGGCCAGACGGGCCACGTCCAGCTCCGGGTCGATGCCCACCTTGACCTTCAGGCAGTCATAACCGCGCTGGATGGCGGTGCGGGCGTCCCGGGCCATCTCCTCGGGCGGGTTGACGCTGATGGTGATGTCCGTCACGATATTGCTGCGCGCGCCGCCCAGCATCCGGTAGACCGGGGCGCTGTACTTCTGGCCCAGCAGGTCCCACAGGGCCATATCCACAGCAGCCTTGGCGCTGGTGTTGTGGACGAGGGCCTTCTGCACGGCGGCGGTCAGATCCTCGAACTCGTCGAGGCCGCGGCCCAGGATGGCCGGGGCGATGTGGTCGCGGATGGCGCCGATGATGGCACCGGTGGTGTCACCGGTGATGACGCCGGTGGGAGGTGCCTCACCGTAGCCCACCGCGCCGGTGTCGGTGTGCAGCTCAACGATGACGTCCTCCACGCTGCTCACGGTGCGCAGCGCTGTCTTGAAGGGGACGCGGAGCGGGGTCGAGATGCGGCCCAGCTTTACCTGTGTGATCTTCATGCCAGTCCCTCCTTATTCTTCCTGCATGTGTACGGTGGCCGACAGCTTCTGGTAGGCGACGCGGGGCGTGCCGTCTTCCACATGGATGATGCCGCAGCGGGCAAAACCGTTCTTCTCGAGAAGATGCTGCATGATCTTGTTGTCGGCGTGGGTGTCGGCCCGCAGGCTCTCGCAGTGCTCGAGGCACCATGCGATGACCTCAGACGCCACGCCCCTGCGGTCACCCGTCGAGGCCAGCCGGTGGATGGTGCCGTAAGGCACCTCATCGTTGAGCCACTGGCCGTCTTCGATCTTCGCGTAGGTGGGGTCCGGCCCGAGGATGAAGGCAAACACCGCCTCGAGACAGCCGTTCACCATATAGACGAACAGCCGGTTGGAGTCGATGTCTTCTTCCAGCATCTCCTGCGGCGGATAGCTGTCGCCCCACTGGGTCGGGTTGCCCGAATCCGCCATTACTTTCCGGGCATGGGCATAGATCTCTAAAATCTGCTCCAAATCAGAGCGCCGTGCTCCACGAAACATTCCGTTTCCACCTTCTCTTTCCGTGCGCCGCAGCGCACTCCCACATTTTTGCAGGTCTGGCTTTTATTGTAACACACTCTGCATCGTTTTTCCATCTTAAGACATCAAAAGACGTCCCGCAGACACGGGACGTCTTTTTTCGCGGTGTGCTCAAAGGTCAGGCCGGTGTGCGGGTGCGGGCCGCGCGGCTCTGGCGGTACTCACGGGGGCTCTGGCCGTACCGCTCGTGGAACAGGCGGTAGAAATAGCTGGTGTTCTCGTAGCCGACGTAGGTGATGATCTGCTGGATGTTCCAGTCGCTGCGGCGCAGCAGGCGGGCGGCAGTCTCCATCCGGTGCTTCTGGAGCAATTCCTTATAAGTACGGCCTGTCTGCGCCCGGACGCACTCGCTGACATAGGCCAGAGAGACGCCGTAACTGCGGGCCACATTGGAGAGGCTGGCCTCACGGTAATTCTTGGTGATCTCATCCAAAGCCGCCTGCACCAGCTCTTCGCGGCTGACGGCCGCGCCGTAGGCTTCCAGCGGGAATTTCTTGATGCTCATAGCTATCCTCCGTTGCGGCGCAGCCGGGGACATGGGGGATGTCGGAGCCGGGCCGCGCTCAGGTCTCATAAGCGTCCCTCTGTTGGGAGGCTTCTGCCTATAATACGGCGCAGCCGGGCCGGAAATTGCATAAGACAAGAAAAAACTCCAAAATTTTTCAGACGGGGTCTCGACAAAGCAAAAGCTGCCGCCCGCCTCGGGCAGCAGCTTTTCAGGAAAAGAAAAAGAGGAAAACAGAACTCAGAACATCTTCTCGTGGTGATACCGGCCCGTGCGCAGGAACTCCACCCACTCGGCGATGTTCACGGCGTGGTCGCCGATGCGCTCGAGGTACTTGATGACCATCAGCACATCCAGCGCGGCGTCCACCTTGCCGGGGTCGGCGGCGATCTCCGCCGCCAGCATCCGCTTGATGGTGTTGAAGTCGTAGTCCACCGCGTCGTCGGCGTCGATGACGGCTTTTGCCGCCGCCTCATCTTCTGCCGCAAAGGCGCTCATGGCGTCCTGCAGCATCTTGTGGGCTTTGCGGCCCATCTCAATGCTCCTGCTCACGGCGGGGTCGCCCGCCTTGCGGACGCCGGCCAGATGGGGGACGATCTCCGCGATGTCGGCGGCATGGTCACCGATGCGCTCCACGTCTGTCACCACCTTCATGGCAGCAGAGATAAAGCGCAGATCACCTGCCACCGGCTGCTGACGCAGCAGCAGGGTCATGCAGCGGTGCTCGATGTCCCGCTCCATCCGGTTGACCTCGGTGTCGCCCTTGATGATGCCCTTTGCTTCCTCGGCGTCCGCCGTGCAGAGGGCTTCCAGTGCATCTTCCACCGCGTCGGCTGAGAGCCGGCTCATCCTGGCCAGCGATCCCTTCAGGGCCGCGAGGTCGGCTTCGTACTGTGTGCGTGTGCTCATATCGCAAACCCTCCTTTTTAACCGAAGCGGCCCGAGATGTAGTCCTCGGTGCGCTTATCCTTCGGGGTGCTGAAAATCTCGCTCGTGGGGCCGCACTCCACCAGCTCACCCAGCAGGAAGAAGGCCGTGCGGTCGCTGATACGGGCCGCCTGCTGCATGTTGTGGGTGACGATGACCACGGTGTAGTTCTTTTTCAGCTCGCTCATCAGCTCTTCCACCTTCATGGTAGAGCCGGGGTCGAGGGCGCTGGTGGGCTCGTCCATCAGCAGCACTTCGGGCTTGACAGCCAGAGCCCGGGCGATGCACAGGCGCTGCTGCTGGCCGCCGGAGAGGCCCAGCGCGCTCTTTTTCAGGCGGTCTTTCACCTCGTCCCAGAGGGCAGCACCCCGCAGGGAGCTTTCCACCAGCTCATCCAGCTCCGCCTTATTGCGGACGCCGTGGAGCCTGGGGCCGTAAGTAATATTGTCGTAGATGCTCATGGGGAAGGGGTTCGCCTTCTGGAAGACCATGCCCACGCGGCGGCGCAGGTCGGTCAGCTGCATCTCCTTCGAGAAAATATCCTCACCCCGGAGCCGGACGTCGCCCTCGATGCGGACGTTCGGCACAAGGTCGTTCATCCGGTTCAGGGTCTTGAGGAAGGTGGATTTGCCGCAGCCCGAGGGGCCGATGAGGGCAGTGATCTCCCGTTCGCCCACGTCCAGCGAGATGCCCTTGAGGGCCTTGAAGTCGCCGTACCAGAGGTTCAAGTCATGGGCCGTAATAATTGATGCCATACAGACTCCTTTATTGGTTGACTGCTCCTTCATCCAACCTCTCAGTCGGGCTTGCGCCCGCCAGCTCCCCTTGTAGGGGAGCCTCTGGCGAAGAGGCTGACTTTTCCGATATGCCAAGGCCTCCCCTCGATAGGAGCAACAACGACGACCGCCGCCAGTGGCGGAAACAGGGAGTCGCTGTTGGGGCCGCGGCCAGCAAGACGCAAGCAAAGCGCTGCGGCGGCTGGGTGCCGCAACCCGGGGCAGTGGCATCGCGTCAGCGATGACGGAGAGGTTTACTGTTTCTGTTTGAGCTTTGTTTTTGCC
>ENA-OQKC01000981-OQKC01000981.1-human-gut-metagenome-genome-assembly--contig:-NODE-981-length-10592-cov-2.800764_pt1 | contig 10592 bp, 7 predicted proteins | sample MGYA00242774_ERZ504790 | MGnify/ENA primary metagenome ERZ504790 (study PRJEB26092, sample SAMD00036419) | human gut metagenome | host: Homo sapiens | study: EMG produced TPA metagenomics assembly of...
GGCATTTCTTCTGTGTACAGAACAAAGTCTGCGGTAAGATCTGCATACTTTCCATTCTGATCGTGTACGGTCAGTGTATAAGCGTCCTTTTTTCGCGTTCTTAAAGTACAGGGTATCTCCAGATACGGTTCCGGTCAGGCCTTCTACCGAATAAACAGCGGCATAATCTTCCGGCAGTCCTTCCAGTTTAACAGAAGTGTTTCCGGCTGTTACGGAAGCGTTTTCTACGGACAGTTCATTTGCAAATTTTACCGGTACATAAACATCTGCCGGGATTTCAAAGATTCCTTTGCTGGTGTAGTAAGTAATCTTGTTAATGGTCTGTCCCATCATTCCTACATAATGTGCAGAAGAGGTCGGGCAGTTGTGAACTTTTTCGGTAAATCCGGTGCTCCATGCCAGTTCGGATACTCTCCAGATATTTTCCAGATGACGCATACCGTAATCATTACCTTCTTTGGTGCTGACAACAACGCCATATACCGTATCTTTTCCGGCTTCAATCGTATCGGTCAGTCCATCCAGGTCTAACTGATAATCGCCATATCTGCTATTGGTGGAAAGCTCTGCGGTTACATTTTCCAGTTTTGTTGCTTCCGCGCCTTTCACAGCACCAAAGGTCACATTTCCATCGGCATCGACAGATGCTTCTTTATAGTAAGCCGGAACTTCATTTAAGGTATAGTAAGCGTAGCTTGCTTTCTCATACAGAGCATCTTTTCCCGTATACGTTGTCGTAGATGTCTTTCCACGGTTGGTAACGGTAATTTCAATGGAATCGTCATCGGTTACTTTCGTATATTTGCTCAGATCCATTCCTTCTGTTACTTTTACCGGGAAGGTGATACCAGTGATATCGCTTCCATCTGCGTTCACATGGTAGGAACCGCCGGAGAGAGAAGGTGTTCTTGTTTTATTTAAGGTTGCGGAAGTGAAGGCATCTACAGGGACATCATTCTTTACTTCAGCCTGATAGAATGCTGCGTATGGAATGTTCATCAGAACATACTGGGACTGCAGAGCTTCGATTGCGGCTGTTAAATGGCTGGTTGCCTCATCGACAGATGCCTGGCTGTGTTTTTTATCCAGTTCATCTTTTGCTTCCGAAAGTTCGGTCTGCATGTCATTCCAGGACTTTTCTGTGTAAAGATCTTTGTTCAGACCTTCTGCTTTTGCAATTGCCTCTTCCAGAGCTGCTGTGCTCTGAACCGGATCGGCGCCTACGATATTCTCTTTGGTTGCCTCGAAGGTATAAGAAGCATCTGCGTAACCAAGGGCATGAATCGTAATCTTCCAGTAGCCGGTTCCATCGGTTCCTTCCGGAAGCTGGCAGCGGAGAGAATCGGTAAGTCCAAGCTGGATTCCCATTGCTTTATGCATCCAGTTATCGGAAGCAAATTTCGTTCCGTATACTGCCTTTGCATTGGTATAGGTCGCATCATCGCCATAGTATGTCCAAGTTACCGTCTGCATATTGGCTGCCAGGTCGCCATAATCCCCATTCAGATCTACACGGAGAAATTCGCCATAAGAACCATTAGCTTCTTTTACAGTAAGACCAACTGTTGCAGCATCCGGAGCAGTCTTCAGAGCAGTACCAGAAATGCCGGATGCAGTTCCGGTTGTACGTGCAGAAAAGCTAAACGTGCCGTCCGCATTTTTCATTGCTGTTTTCAGTCCGTTTGTATCCTGTGTTACATCTGCTACCAGATCTGTATAATTCTGCAGCTTATTTTCTGTGAAACCACCAGAGAGTTTTCCTCCATTCTCCACTACAACATATTTCTTGCAGAATTCTTCATAATCGTCTTCTGAAACTTTTACAGGAACATACTTCAGTCCTTTTACTTCATAATGATCAATCTCTTTTTTGTCATAAGTAACTGTTTCACCATTCGTCAGAACTGCTGTTGTTACGCCGGTATAATATGCAACATCATAGGTTGTACCATCTTTCATATAGATCGTTGCTGTGCACTGGAAACTTCCTCTGTGCAGTCCATGAATTGTTGTTGCACGAGTTACTGTATCAAATGCACCCTTATCGCTTTCACCGCGACTATCTGTGGTTTCTGAGGCTGCATCGTTTCCCGCTGCCTGTACATTTTCAGCAGCCCAGTATTCTGCCCACGTAAGCCCAGCATAAACGTATTTGTAAGCAGTTTCCTTTTTCTCATAGGTAAAGGAAAGTGTTTTGTAACCGGTTGCTGTAATTTCAATTTCAAAATGAGTTCCATCCGCAAAAGCAGCTGCCGTTGTATCAAGGCTGCCATCCTCTTTCACCAGGACGGTAGCTTTTTTTCCGCTTGCCGGATAATCTTTTCCGTTCACTTTTACAGAAGTGATATTTTTGATATAGTCTGCAAAATCCTCTTCCGATGCGGAATCTGCCTTTACAAGCGCCGGAGCATTTCCTTTTTCATTGTAGGAGGCTGGCATTGCATCGGTAAAAAGTGTAAATTTCTGTGTCAGATCTGCGTATTTTCCGTTTTTATCATGAATGGTAAGTGTATAAATACCTTTTTTCGCATCCATGGAATAAGAAAGGGTATTTCCATTTACCGTGCATCCATCCAGACCATCTACAGAATATTCTGCTTCATAATCTGACGGGAGACCTGTAAGATTGAGTGTTGTCTTTCCCGCTGTCACAGAGGCATCCGCAACAGAAACACTTGCTTCAAATTTTATCGGAACATAAATATCCGAAACAGGAATGGTATAGATTCCCTTACTGGTGTAATAAGTTACTTTGCTGATATGCTGACCCATCATAGATTTATAATGCTCTGAAGAAGTCGGGCATTCATGGACGGAGGTTGTAAATCCGGTAGACCATGCCAGTTTGGTTCCTCGCCAGATATTTTCCACATGACGCATGCCATAGTCGTTACCTTCTTTGGTGCTCACAATTACACCGTACACCTGGTCCTGATCCACAGCGATTGTATTTTCAAGACCATCCAGATTCAACTGATAATCACCATACCTGGATTCTGTCCGAAATTTTGGTGTAACGTCGCTCAGTTCGGTAGCAGTTCCCACTGTTTTCCCAAAAGAAAGACTTCCATCTGCATTCACGGTTGCTTCCTTGTAATAAGATGGCGCATCACTCAGTACATAATAAGCGTAATCAGCATTTTCAAACAGTGCATCTTTTCCGGTATACGTTGTAGTAGATGTCTGTCCACGCTTCGTAACCGTAATACTTACCGAATCCTCATCCGTTACTTTTTATATTTGGAAAGATCAATTCCGGAAACTTTAACAGGGAATGTGATTCCATCAATGGAACTTCCGTCTGCATTGGAATGATAGGAACCGCCGGCAATGGATCCTGTTTTTGTCTTTGACTTCGTTGCAGAAGAGAAAACATCAACGGAAACACTGTTATTTAACTCTGCGGCATAAAATTTATCGTATGGAATATTCATCAGAACATAGGAAACCTGTTCGGACGGTGTGACAGTCGGTGTGACAGTCGGTGTTGCATCAGGCGTCGGTGTCGCTGGTTCGGATGGCGCAGGTGTTGCCGCCGGTGCTTTTTCCAGTCCTTTAACCGCAGCAGTAAGTGCATCTTTCGCAGCATCGACAGCAGTCTGCGATTCTTTGGCATTCAATGCTGTTTTCGCAGCAGCAAGTGCACTCTGCATGGATTTCCAGGAAGTAGAAGTATAATCGGCTTCTTCCAAAGCTTCTGCTTTTGCAATCGCATCTGAAAGCTCTGTTGTATCAACAGAAGGAGCTGGTGTTACGATATCAGCTTTTTCTGCTGCGGCAAGTGCTGCCTGTTTTACAGCAGCTGATGTTCTGGTTGCACCGGAGACGCTGTCCCAGTTCTGAAGATTGGCAACTGTGGCATCCTGTCCCTCGAGTTTTGTTTTGATACCTTTGGACTTGGATACTGCTTTTGAAAAATAACTGCTGCTTTCCGAATCATAGCCATTTCCAGGAGTTACCGTAATATCGGAAAATTTTCCGTTAGCGACAGTAAGCTTTACATTGACATCATATTCGGTCCATTCATCCTCTCTGTCTTCCTCTTCCATGCGGGTTACATGAGCGGTAGATTCATAAACACCGTCTTTCATGACCCCGTTTTCGGTATCTGCAAGTACAGTTCCAGGGAGCAGACTCATGGTCATAGAAGCTGCCATCACGGCGGCTAATGATTTTTTCTGAAGTTCTTTTCTTTTGATCATAACTTCCTCCTTTTCCTTCTTGAATGGTTTGCAGGAAAGATTGGGCAAACCATTCTGTATTATTGAATTAGTTTTACCTAATTAATAATCCAGTTAACTAACCAATGGATATTTTACTAATTTTAGATAGTTTTGTCTAACCTATAACTGTTGTTTTTTTCTCATTTACATCAAAAAAGTGTCTTATTGAATTATTTTTGCTATTTACGACGCCTTAAAAATAAAACTCTTACCGTAACTTTTGAAAAAGCAGGCCGGAATCAGGTGGATATTCGCATTTCCTTTTGATCCCCTGATTCATCTAAAAGGTTTGTCGGAAATAAAAGAACAAAAAAACACTACATGGAACAAGTATTTTTCATTCTTGTTCCATGTAGTGTTTTTCTACTAGGCACTCTATTTTCTTCCTTTTCCGTGAACCCTACCACATATTCTTCTTTTCTTCTAAATGGATTGCCAAAAAAATCCGGCCGGAAAGAATTCCAATCAGCGTTCCGGTTATGACACCTGCGATCAGCAGAACCGGAAGATAATAAAACAATTTTGTGTTCTGTACAACGTATGCGGCAACGCAGATCTGCGCGACATTGTGGGCTACAGCACCGGCAATACTGACACCGGTCATACTGAAACCTTTGATTTTTTTCAAGAGAAGCATCACGAAGAAGCTCAAAAGACCACCGGCTAAACTGTACAGAATCGACATTCCATTTCCGAAAAGATAGCCCATCAGAAGAATCCGGGCAATGGAAATCATCAGAACCTCTGCCGGCGGAAGGAAAAACAGTCCGATGACCACAATCAGGTTTGCAATGCCAAGCTTAATTCCCGGTACACCAAAATTGATGGGAATCAGCGCCTCCACATAACTGAAGATCATGGCAAGTGCCATTAACATGGCACATAATGCAATTTTTCTGCTTGCAACATGGCTGTTTTTCATTCTTCTTCATTCCTTCCCTTTCCATGTTTTTGCTTTTTATTTTACAATTACATCCGGTGCGTCTTCCTCAGAATCCGGCAAGGTACTGTCACTTTCCACTTCAGCTACCAGCTTGTGGGGAAGACATACGATCGTTTCATTTACTTTCTGTATGGAGCCCTGTTTTTTACAGTAACCGTCCGGGCAGTCGGCTTCTTCCATGTGCGCTTTTCCGTTTTTAATGACCAGCTGGTTAGTTCCGTGGCTGGTTTCAATTGGTATTGTCTGATTTTTGCTGAGCTCATAGGTTCCATAGACTTCGCCGTCCACCGTGATTTTTAAAAGATTTCCGTTTTCCGGTTTCCGCAGATACAGTCCGAGTGCCAGCAATCCGGCAAGCAGTAAAATTCCGCCGGCCAGAATAAGATCTTTTTTCTTCATGAAGATGATCTCCTGTTTCTATGTTTATGCTTATCAAAAAGAATACGAAGTCCACATCCACTCTTATTGCTTTTCATAGCGGAAGCAGGAGACTTCCCTGCTTTGGTCAAATTCCGACCCATAAAAGCAGGGTCAGAAGTAGAACCGCGCGGAATAAAGTGAAAAGAATCTCATTTCCATGGAGTTTTTTTATCCCACAGTGGATATTTCCTTTCGGGCACGTATCGATACATTTTTGACACTGAAAACAATCTCCGGAAATATCCATGGATCCATCCGATGGCAGTTCAACGGCAGACGGGCACTGTCTGGTGCAGGCACTGCAGCCGCGAATACAGTTTTCCCGTTTCCTGTGCAGGGTAAAAAGCGGCAGGATCGGGAGCAGCGAAAAAACAGCTCCCATCGGGCACAGAAAACGGCAGAAAAAGCGTTCTTCAAAAAACATACCAATCAGAATTAAAATAAGAAGAAGGATACCCGGAAGGTACGATGCCAGACGAAAATTTCCGGCATGCAGCATGGAAAAGACATCCCACGGGCTGGTGCCTCTGGCTTTCTGGTAAACACCGGCAAAGCAGCAAATGGCAATCAGCAGCAGAATCCCATATTTAAGCAGGGATAGTTTTTTTGCAAGTTCTGGTTTGACGCGTTTTGGTTTCTTTTTTCGTTTCTTACAGATTATACCATAAATTGCGTGCATTGCATCCCCAAGACTTCCAAAAGCACACGCAAATCCACAAAAAAATCTTCCGAAAACAATCGTGAATGCGCAAACAAGAAGAAGTGCCGCTACAAATGCGGTCATTTCAATTTTCTCACCATGCCCAACTGGGTAAAAATGTATTTGACACCGTTAAAAGCAGCTGTAAATACGGATGGAAGAAAAGAAAATAGAGAAGCTGGATTCCTGCCCGGAGATAAGAAACGATTTGCTTTCTCTTTTTTTGCTAGGTAATCTTGTAAGGTTCAAATTTTTTCATGTATTTTTCGCTTTCTAATGCTCTGCTGTGGCATTTTTGATACCGGTAGAGTCTGTAATGTTGCTACCACTTATTGTGTCTACATCGGTCAGACTGTGCTCCAGAATTTTCGGAATGATATCTTTTGCATTGGACAGATAAGCGCTGTCTTCTCCATCCGCTGATAAAATAGACAGATCTGTCATCTGACCGTTTTTTACCGTTACCTGAACCGTGATCATTCCACCAAACCCTTCTGCTTCTCCTTCATAGGTACCGTCAAGATATGGGCTTGCGGTGGTATCATCTGTATCGGCAGCCGAAGCATCGGATGCGGCTTCCTCTGACGCTGCTGCATTTTGCGTGGTCTTGGCAGCCGCTTCCAGACTTTCTTTTTGCAGCTTCGTTGTTTCAAGCTCTGCCGAAAGCTGTGCAATCTGATCTTCTTTTTCGCGGCGGTCCAGTACCGTATTGTAGCCCAGAAGGACAGCCGCGATGACTGCAAGATTTAAAGAACGAACGAGTAATTGTTTCATTATTTTCCCCTTTTATGGTGTTACTTTTGCGGCATTCAGCGCATTCTGGCATGCTGCGAGGATCGCTTTGGATGAGCAGGTTGCACGGGAGACCGTATCGATGTTTTCAAGTGTTCCTGTTTCCAGAATCTGAGTAGAAATACCTTTATTTTCGAGGTTCCCTCAGCCGCGCGGCGGATATAAGATGCATTCTCACTTCCACCGTCCCCATTGATATTACTTAACGCCACGATTTTATCGTTTTCGATCGTTACCGTTACAGAAAGCTGATATGCTGCAAAGTCTTCATCCTCATCCGGCTCGCAGACGGCAATGGCTGTATATTCACCATCCTGATAGATCCTCTGCTCCGGTGTTTCCGTTGGGGCCGGTGTCGGCGTCTCCGTTGGCTTTGGTGCTTCCGTTGGAGTCGGAGCAGGTGTCTCGGTTGGAGATGGCGTTTCCGTCGGTGTCGGAGTTGGATTTTTCTTTTCTTCCGTTATACGTTCTGCCTCTTTTAATGCTTCTTCGATTGCCGCAAGAATTCCCTTCGAGCTGTAGGTGGCGCCGGAGACGGTATCGACTTCCAGTGTCTGTTTTTTCACAACATCCTTTGCTACCTGTTTTGCCCGTTTCAGAAATGCCTCATCATCTTCGCTTTCCGTTACAAGAATCGCTTTGATCGTTTCATCCTGAATGACGACTGCCATTGTGATATCTCCCAGATAGCCTTCGCCAGTTCCGTAATAAATGCCTTCCGCATACGGGAACTTTCCTTCCGGAATCGTTGTGGTGTCACCGCTGTTTGTTCCGTTATCCGGAATGGTCTCGCCGTTTGTCACTTTCTTCGCATTTTCCAGCGCCTGTTTTACAGCATTCTGTATTCCACGGGAGCTGTACGTTGCGCCGGAGACAAGATCCACATCTGTTTTCTGCCCATCTACGATGCGGTCGGCAACGACTTTGGCACGGTTGAAGAAGGTTTCATCATCTTCATTTTCCAGAATCAGAACAGCTTTGATCGTCTGATCCTGCAGAGCTACTGCCACTTTGATATCTCCCTGGAAGCCGGCCGCTGTGCCGTAATAAATACCGTCTTGATACGGAAAACTTCCCTTTGCTGTTGACGAATTGTTATTCTGACCATTGCTATTGCCGCCGTTATTCTGGCTGCTGTTTCCATTACTGGTATTGCTCTGGCCGTTTCCGGCGGTATTGGAAGATCCGTTCACTGCAGCCTGGCTTAAGGCACTTCGAACGGCTTCGATGATACCGCGGGAACTGTAGGTGGCTCCGGATACCGTATCCACGTTGGTACTCTGGGTCGAAAGGATCGTAGAAATCAATGAGGAAGCACTGGAAAAATAACTCGGCGTGTCATTGTCTTCCACAATATCAATCGATGCAATCTTTCCGCCGCTGACAACAACGCAGACTTTCATAGTACCGCCAAATCCAGTTCCTGTTCCGTAATACGTTCCATCCCGGTATGCGGCCGGTTCTTCAATTTTCGATACCGTAACGGTTCCGCCCGATGAGGCTCCGCCGCCGGATGCTCCTGATGCTGCCGGCTTGGAGGTGTCCTCCTGACCGGTCAATGCGTTTTTCACAGCGGCAAGAATACCTTTGGAACTGAAAGTCGCACCGGAAACGGTATCTACCTCCACACTCTGGGCTGCGATAATGCGGTCGATGACTCCCTTCGCACGGTTCAGAAACGATGCATCCTCACCAGGAGCACTTACGATCGAAATGGACTGAATCGTTTTGTCCTTTAATACGACAGACACCGTAATCGTACCGCCATAACCGGTGCCGCTGCCCTCATACGTTCCGTCTGCCAGTTCAAAGCTGCCGGATCCAACTGCCGCAACAAGTTCTGCTTCTGTATCGGCCGTTTTCTTCTTGCTGTCCTCTTTCTTTTTCGTATCGTCTTTCTTCTCCGCTGTGTCCTGTTCCGGCTCCGGTGTTGCCAGTGATTCCGGCTGCTCTACAGCATAAACCGGTGCGGTATAGCCGTTCAGCGAAATACCTGCACAGGCCGCTACAATAACCGCTGCCAGCGCCGGTGCAAATGTCGTCAGGTTTTTTCCATTTTCCCATCGGTTATGTATCACCGTCTTTCCTGATAATTTTTGTCTCATGTTCGGAAGTAAAATCGTCGGCGATTCCCTCAGTTACGTACAGAACGCCATCTTCATCTTCCAGAATCGTATCAAACTCGTCGCTGTGCGCACGCCAGTATTCGGCCGCCTTGTCTTTTCCCATGATGAAAAGAGAGGTGGAAAGGCCGTCCGCCAGTGTTCCATCCGCACTTACGATCGTCACAGACACCAGTCCGTTGTTTGCCGGATGTCCGGTCGACGGATCGATAATGTGGTGGTATCTCACGCCACCCTGCTCGAAATACCGCTCATAGCCGCCGGAAGTGATAACCGCCCGATCAGCGGTCGACAGAACGCCGAGGTAATCATCCTCCGCTTCCGGACTCTGCACTGCAACACGCCACTTGCTGCCGTCTGTTTTGGTTCCGACAACCTGAACATTTCCTCCGAGATTGATAAGACCGCTCGTCACACCGCATTCCCGGTAAATGTCGGCAATTCTGCCGGACGTATAGCCCTTGGCAATTCCGCCGAAATCGATTTTCATACCTTCTTTGGCAAAACGGATGGATGCGTTGTCTTTATCGTAGATGATATCGTTGGCATCGGTGAGTGGAAGGAGACTTTCAATCGTCTCATCCGAAGGAACCGTATAATTGCCGGTCGTAAATCCCCAGGCATCCATGATCGGATAGATTGCGATGTCGAAAACACCGTTTGTACTGTCATACAGATCCAGGGAGCGTTCCAGCAGACAGACCGTATCTTCCGACAGCGTTCCGCCGCCGTTCGCGTTAATCTGTGCTACTTCGCTCGTCTCCTCGCCTGTTGACAGCAGCGCATCCAGCCGTTCAATCTCCTGCTGTGCCTGATCGACTGCTATCTCGGCGTTCGGACCGTAGGCGGTGACCGTCATATACGTATCCATTGCAAAAATATCTCGACTGCTTGATGCATCTGCGGCATCCGAAGAAGATGCGGACGCGGCCCCTTCCGAGGAACTTATACTGGAATTCTCCGAAGCGCCAGAAGCTTCCGAAACACTCGAAGTTTCCGATCCCGACACCGTCTGCGCCTGATTTTTACTGCTTGCTGCCTGCGATGATGTTCCTCCTCCGGAACAACCGCCTGCGGTCAGTACAATGGTAAGACAAAATGCTGCAACAATTTTCTTTTCATAAATAAAACTCCATTTTCTCTTGTGTTAGGAAATTCTAACTTTGGTATTATAACATTAACTTGTAACTTGCGCTATGAATTATTTGTATAAAAATTTTTCAATTAGCGTATCAGATCTGATAAATTTTCTCATTTTATATAGCTATAAATGAGCAAATATCGAATTTTGCACAAACTTATCCCACAAACTTAAAAGCTTCTTCGAATGAGGCGCTGCTTTTTATGAGGCGGTACAGGTTTGCAAACTGTTCCTGCTTTAGCTGCTGCTT
>ENA-OQKC01000985-OQKC01000985.1-human-gut-metagenome-genome-assembly--contig:-NODE-985-length-10578-cov-3.745000_pt1 | contig 10578 bp, 9 predicted proteins | sample MGYA00242774_ERZ504790 | MGnify/ENA primary metagenome ERZ504790 (study PRJEB26092, sample SAMD00036419) | human gut metagenome | host: Homo sapiens | study: EMG produced TPA metagenomics assembly of...
ACAGAATCTATTAGTCCCTTACCAACTCAAAACATCCTTAAGCATTTGTTTTACCGCTTCAAAAGTTAACCTGCTGGATATTTTTTTATATTGTGAACAGAAATCTTTGTTATAAGGAGCCACCGTTTTTAAATAGTGCATATGCACTATTTTCTTACCGAAGATGACGATCTTGATGAGGATGAATTTGAAGAAGGCTTTTACATTGACTTCTTTTAATCTATCGTCTGTTTGCCATGCCCGCCTTTGTGCGGGCTCTTTTTATCAAGAGTTCGACGGAAGTCGAACTTTCCTATTGTACAAAAAAGCAGGCACATCAAGTATCTCTACTTCATGTGCCTGCAGCACTTTGAAACGGTCTCTTTTACGTTCTTAACAATGCGAATAAAGATAAAGTTTGACAAAATTTCGAATTTTTCCTTTCTTTTTTGACCAAAATTCATGCGGTTTTAAACGGTCTGTAAACGGTCTAAAGCGGCATTTTTGCCCTGTTTTTTCCATCAAAAATGTACAAAAAAACCGCTAAAACACTGGATTTTAGCGGTTTTTCAGGTATGGACCTGAGGGGAATCGAACCCCTGTCCGAAAGCCTATTCATTCAGGCATCTCCCATTACAGTCATTCTATTAAAGGTTCCCCCATCGGCACGCCGGATGACAGGCTTGCCGCTTCGGTAGCTTCATAAAATCTTCCATCTCCGCAAAGCTTTGGAAACGAAGTGCTCCGCATCTGTTTGATGCCAGGAGAATAGCCGCGGAAAACTATTCAGCTGACAACGCCGCACTTAGGCAGCGTACGCTACGTAATTATCGTCTGCGTTTAAATTTAGGTTCCAGGTTGATGACGCGGTCCCGGAGTCCACGAATGGCTTCCCAAACTTCAAAACCCCCGTCGAAACCAGTACAAGCCCGTGCTGGCTCTACAGACGCTTTTCTTTGATACGGGGACGCAAACAGATCGTCCCGGTGCAGTGAAAACTCTCTTTCAACTGCCGTATATTGTATTATAGTCTTTCCCCATACTTTTTGTCAAGGATTTTTAATACAGATTTTTAACTTTGAAATCTCTCTCCGCCTCACGTCTCTGATCCTTCTTTGCGATATCCTGCCGTTTATCATACAGTTTTTTACCGCGTGCCAGACCGATCTCGACTTTTACGAGGCTGCCTTTAAAATACACCTGCAGCGGAACGAGCGTGTAGCCTTTTTCCTTGATCTGCGCCTCAAGTTTGCGGATCTCATAGTCGTGCAGCAGCAGTTTCCGGATGCGCAGCGGGTCTTTATTGAATATGTTGCCCTTCTCGTACGGACTGATGTGCATGCCGTAGATGAATACCTCATCACGCTCAATGCGGATGAAGGACTCCTTGATGCTGCATTTTCCCATGCGGAGGGATTTTACCTCGGTACCGGCAAGGGAGATGCCGGCCTCGTATTTATCCTCGATAAAATAGTCATGATATGCCTTTTTATTGTTGGCAATCATTCGATTTCCTTTTTGTTTTGCCATAACTTTTTCCTCCAAGGATTTATTCTGTCTCGGTTTCTTTTTCTACATACGTAAAATCGATTGTCCGGTTGGCAGGCTCGGCGTTTCGGACACGGACACGCACCGGCTCACCAAGGCGGAATACTCTTCCGTGCTGCTCTCCGACCAGACGGTAATTTTCTTCATCGAAATTGTAATAATCGTCTTTGAGTGTCATAATGTGAACGAGTCCCTCGACGGTATTTGGCAGCTCTACATAGAAGCCCCAGCCGGTCACGCCGGAAATGACGCCGTCGTACTCTTCGCCGACATGCTCCAGCATATATTCGGCTTTCTTCAGTTTCACAGCCTCTCTTTCTGCCTCTGCAGCACGCTGCTCCATCGCACTCGACTGCTCCGCCACATGCTGCAAAATGGACGAATATTTGCCGATTCTGCCGCCCTTGTCGAGACGTCCCCGCAGATCATCCTTGATAATGCGGTGGATCTGCAGATCCGGGTAACGGCGGATTGGTGAGGTAAAATGGCAGTAATATGACGCTGCCAGTCCGAAGTGGCCGCTGCATTCCGGGGTATAAATGGCTCTTGCCATCGACCGGAGCAGCAGGCGGCTGATCAGCGGCTCTTCCGGGGTTCCCTCGATGCTGGTGAGAATCTTCTGCACCTCACCCGGCGTAATCTCATGGGAACGCTTTTCGACTTTGATGCCCTGTTCACGGATCAGCGTCAGCGTTGCCTCCATGCGGTCTCCGTCCGGCTTGTCATGCGTCCGGTATAAGAACGGGATTTCGCGTGTGCAGTATTCCTCTGCCACGGTCTCGTTCGCCATCAGCATGAAGTCCTCGATCATCCGTGTTGCCACGTTCGACGGATACGGGCGGATCTCCACCGGCGTCCCTTCTGCATCAAGAATTACTTTGCTCTCCGGGAATTCAAAATCAATTGCTCCGCGTTCTTTCCGACAGCTCCGGATCAGTGCAGACAGTTCCTGCATCTGGCGGAACATCGGAACCAGCTCATGATATTCCTCCAGCAGCTCCGGATGTGCTTCCGGCTCGGTCAGGATTGCATTGACGGCGGTGTAGGTCATGCGGCGGTCCACGCGGATCACCGTCTCAGCGATCTGATGGCCGATCACACGGCCTTTCTCGTTGATCGTCATAATACAGGAGAGTGCCAGGCGCTCCTGTCCTTCATTCAGGGAACAGATGCCGTTTGACAGACGCTTCGGCAGCATCGGAATAACGCGGTCCGGCAGATAGACACTGGTGCCGCGCTTTAACGCCTCACGGTCGAGGGCGGAATTTTCCTGCACATAGTTGCTCACATCAGCGATATGAACGCCAAGCGTCCACGTATCGCCCGCTTTTGTGACGGATACGGCGTCATCGAGGTCTTTGGCATCCTCGCCGTCGATTGTCACCATCTGCCAGCTTTTTAGATCGAGGCGGCCGTTGTAATCGTTTGGAATTACTTCCTCCGGGCATTTTTCTGCCTGTGTGATCACGCGTGCCGGGAACTCCTCCGGGATCTGGTAAGCGTCCACGACTGCCTGGATATCGACAGTCTGGATACGCGGCTTCTTCTCTGTGTCGCCGTCCTTTCCATTCTTTCTGCGGAATCGGTCATCGCGTCCTCTTCTGCCCTGCTCTCCGGCGCGGCGGTCTCTTTTTTCCCGTTTTTCCGTCGTTGTGGATGCACCGCGGCTCTTCTGGTAACGGCCGTCGGAGATCACATCGATTTTTCCTTCTTTTACCAGGATTTCCATAACCTCCGCAAGCTCCGACCGTTTTGCTTTCGGCACCTGCAGCAGCATGGCAATGTCTTTCAGACGCATCGGCTCATAGTTTTTCGAGCTTACGAGATCCATGAGCAGCGTCTTGCGGTTTTTCAGCAGTTTCGAACTTCTGGAACGCGGATGGCCCGCATGACCGCCATGGTTCCCGCTGTTCTGTCCTGCATGGGACGCCGCGCTGCCCTGCGGATATTTCCTCCGATCTTTTTTCTTCTTATTATCTTTCATCTATTATCTCCTCTTTGTAGAAAAAGACACCCTTACGCCTTCTCGTGGGAATAAGGATGTCTTTACTTTGCTAAAAATTCATGTTTAATACAACCGACAGTACAATAAACAGAACTGCCATGATTTTTGTTGCACGGATCAGAGTTCCTTCTGCAGAACGGCTTTTGTTTCTTCCCCAGTAAGTGTCTGAGATACCTGCGATAGCACCGAGACCCTGCTGTTTTCCTTCCTGCATCAATACAACAACGGTTAAAGCAATACAATCAATGACATAAATGACTGTCAAAATCGTTCTTAAAATTTCCACAATTACACCTCCTACGGCCAACTTATATTATTTTACCATAGCGGAAGAACGATTTCAACTGTTATTTGCCTATTTTAGCCGTTTTTCACCACTCTCTTACGCCGGTTCCCTTTTGCGGGAACGGATTCCGGTATTTCGCTTCCTCACCGAGGCGTTCCTCGATGCGGAGAAGCTCATTGTATTTCGCATTCCGCTCCGACCGGCACGGTGCTCCGGTTTTGATCTGGCCGGCGCCTGTCGCGACGGCAAGGTCTGCCAGAAAATCATCCTCTGTCTCTCCGGACCGGTGGGAAATGACGGCGCGGTACCCTGCTCTCTGCGCCATCTCCACCGCATCCAGCGCCTCAGAGAGCGTTCCGATCTGGTTTACCTTGATCAGAACCGCATTTGCCGTGCCAAGTGCAATGCCGCAGGAAAGCCTTCTTACATTCGTCACAAACAGATCATCCCCGACCAGCTGTACTCTGTTCCCGAGCGCTTCCGTCATCTGTTTCCAGCCTTCGAAATCGTCCTCGCACAGCCCGTCTTCGATGGATACGATCGGGTATTTTTCGATCAGTTCCTCATAGTAGGCAACCATTTCTGCGGTATCCCGAAATACTGTCTTTCCGCACTGACGGGATTCCCCGGGAAAGTAGTAGACGTTCCTGCTCTCCTCGTAGAGCTCGCTTGCCGCCGCATCGATCGCGATCATCACGTCGTTTCCGGGCGCATAGCCGGCTTTCTGGATCGCATTGACAATGAGCTGCAGTGCTTCATCGGAATCCTTTAAATCCGGCGCAAAGCCGCCCTCATCGCCGACAGAAGTCGAGTATCCCTTCTCCTTCAGGAGCTGCTTCAGCGTATGGTAAATCTCCGCGCACATGGAAAGACCCTCCCGGAATGAGGGAGCGCCGCACGGCATAATCATAAATTCCTGCAGATCGACGGTGTTGTCGGCATGACGGCCGCCGTTTTAAAATATTCATCATCGGCACGGGCATACGGCTTGTGTGGCAGCCGCCCAGGTACTGGTACAGCGGCAGATGAAGCGCATTTTGCCGCCGCGCGCGCCACAGCAAGTGAGACACCGAGAATGGCGTTTGCCCCGAGGTTTTCTTTCGTTTCGGTTCCGTCTGCCTGGCACAGGATATGGTCGATCCGCTCCTGCTCGAGCGCATTCTCGCCGACAACGGCATCGGCCAGCACGGTATTGACCGCTTCTACAGCCTTTCTCACGCCCTGCCCCAGATAGCGCACTTCCTGATCTCTTTTTTCCAGTGCCTCAAATTTTCCTGTCGATGCCCCGGACGGCACCTGGGCACGCCCCATATGGCCTTCCAGTCCGAGAATCCCCTCCCCGACGGCCACTTCCACCTCTACGGTCGGATTTCCGCGCGAATCCAGAATTTCTCTTCCTGTCACGCTTCGAATTGGTAAATATCGAAACATAGTTTTCCCTCCTGTTTTGCTGCAAAGTGAACAGTAACCAAGTTTCTTCTCTGCGTTCACAGTATGACCGTGCTATGGGAAAAATATGTTGCTCTCTCTGTCGAAAACCTCTTTTTTCCAGTCCTTATTCTTTTCAAACATAAAAAACGCAATATGAAAGCCATCCGATTTTTCCATTTTCGGATGGCTTTCATAAGTTAGAACTGTGCATTGGACTGAATCCTTTCTTTTTTGTTCTTTTGTTCTTTTGTTTCACTTTGGGGTACTTCGTTACGTTTTCTTGGGTCCATACCTTCGCTTTCTTAGTTTATGGGGTAATTCGTTATGTTCTCGGTGGTCCGTCCTCTCTTTCTGTTTTTTTTCTTCCGTTTTCTTTTGTTTGACTTTACTATATCAGTTTTCTCACCGTTTGTCAACACTTTATTTTGATTTTTTATCTGTTTTCCATTTTTATTCTGTCTCTTATTGCGTTAATTATTTTTATTTTCTAGATTATTATAATAAAATATCCCTGCCGCACCCGTTTCAAAACGAATCCGGCAGGGACATTTTCACGATTTCTCTTTATTTCTTAATCAGCAGGGATTTTCCTGTCATTTCTTTTGGCTGCTCCATGCCCATCAGCTCGATCAGAGTCGGTGCGATGTCTGCCAGGCAGCCGCCCTCTCTTAACGTGTAGGATGGATCTGCATTAACCAGAATGAACGGAACCGGATTGGTGGTATGAGCGGTGTATGGCTCGCCGGTCTCATAGTCTACAAGCTGCTCTGCATTTCCGTGGTCCGCACAGATGAACATCTGGCCGTCAACCTCTTTTAATGCCTCCACTGCTTTGCCTACGCACTCATCAACAGCCTCAACTGCCTGGATTGCTGCGCTCTCAACACCGGTATGGCCAACCATATCCGGATTTGCAAAGTTGATGATGATAACATCATATTTCTGGGAACGAATAGCATCCGTCAGCTTGTCGCATACTTCGTAAGCACTCATCTCCGGCTTCAGGTCATAAGTAGCAACCTTCGGGGATTTTACAAGGATTCTATCCTCACCTTTATTTGGCTCCTCAACGCCGCCATTGAAGAAGAAGGTTACATGTGCATATTTCTCGGTCTCAGCAATACGTGCCTGAGTCATGTTATGTGCTGCCAGATACTCACCGAAGGTGTTGGTGATCTCTTCTTTTTTGAATGCAACGGATTTGTTCGGGATAGTCTCATCGTATTCCGTGAAGCATACGTAGGTCAGATCCAGACGTTTTTCTCTCTCGAATCCGGTGAACTCATCTGCACAGAATGCTCTTGTCAGCTCTCTTGCACGGTCCGGGCGGAAGTTGAAGAAAATTACAGAATCTTTATCCTGAATCGTTGCAACCGGTTTTCCGTCTTTTTTCAGAACGGTCGGCAGAACGAACTCATCGGTTTTTTCAGCATCATAGGAAGCCTGAACAGCCTCTGCTGCATCGGTTCCTTCTACGCCTTCCCCTTTTGTCAGAGCTTTGTAAGCCAGCTCGACACGATCCCAGCGGTTATCACGGTCCATTGCATAGTAACGGCCGGAGATCACGCCGATTTCGCCGACACCGATCTCATCCATTTTTGCCTGCAGCTGCTCAACATAGGATTTTCCGGATGCCGGAGGAGTGTCACGGCCATCCAGGAAGCAGTGTACATAAACTTTCTCGAGACCCTTACGTTTTGCCAGCTCCAGAAGTCCGAATACGTGGGTGATGTGGCTGTGAACACCGCCGTCAGAAAGAAGTCCGAACAGGTGCAGTGCGGAATTATTTGCTTTTGCATTTTCAACAGCCTTTACCAGCTCTTCATTCTCGAAGAAATCGCCGTCCTGGATTGCTTTCGTGATTCTGGTCAGCTCCTGATATACAACGCGGCCTGCGCCCATGTTCAGATGGCCTACCTCAGAGTTACCCATCTGTCCGTCCGGAAGACCTACAGCAAGTCCGCTGGCCTGTCCTTTTACGTACGGGCACTGGCTCATCAGCTGGTCCATAATCGGAGTTTTCGCTTCGCAGACAGCGTTATGCTCGCATTTGTCATTCAGTCCATATCCGTCAAGAATCATTAATACGGTTGGTTTTTTACTCATTGTGAATTCCCTTCTTTACTTAAATTTTGGGTAACAATACAGAGCCCCGTCTCGATTCCGCTTACGCTGCATCTCGATGTTGCTTTTCGCCATATGAAACTCCAGAAAAAGCGCTCCTTCATGCAAGCAGGATTCGCGATTTTTCTTCCATTTCGCATGGCTCTGAATTGTTACATTTTGTTAGTATACCCGGATTGTCGAAGAAATCTCCTGGATCATCGACATTCCGCCTAAAATCTGCATGGCATCCTCAAAATGGCGCTCTTTGACCTCGTCCGTAATAACGACGATCTCGGCGTATTTTCCATTGACACGTTTCTGAAGCATCTGTGCAATCGAAACCTTGTTGTTTCCAAAGACAGAAGCTACCGATGCCAGCGTTCCATACCGATTTTCAATCTGCATGCGTACAAAATATTTCGACTTAATTTCGCCGACACGCTTGATCGGACATTCCCGGTAGCATGTGCAGCCGATTCTGCCGCAGCAGTTCCATAAAATATTGCGCACAACATCGAAAATATCGCCCACAACGGCACTCGCAGTCGGAAGCTCTCCGGCACCTCGTCCGTAAAACATCGTATCCTGTACGGCATCGCCTGTCAGGAATACGGCATTGTAGGAATCATTGACAGTCGCAAGCGGATGATTGCTGTCGATCAGCATCGGATGAACGCGGGCTTCGATTCCTTCCGGGGTATCTTTTGCCACGCCGAGCAGCTTGATCGTGCATCCCATCTCTTTTGCGTACTCGATATCGGTCGCCGTGATTTTGGTAATGCCTTCGGTGTAAACATCTTCAAATGTCACTCTGGAGTTGAACGCTGCCGAAGCCAGGATTGCTACCTTGCGGCCGGCATCAAGACCTTCCACATCTGCGGTCGGGTCTGCTTCTGCATAGCCCATGTCCTGCGCCAGACGGAGCGCATCACCAAACTCCATGCCTTCCTGCGACATTTTTGTGAGAATGAAATTTGTGGTACCGTTGAAAATACCCATCAGCTCTGTGATATGATTGGCGGCAAGGCACTGTTTCACCGGACGGATGATCGGAATTCCTCCCGCCACGGATGCCTCATAGAGAAAATCTTTTCCGTTTCTCTTTGCTGTTGCAAGGATTTTTTTGCCCTCGGATGCCACCAGATCTTTATTTGCCGTTACAACATTCTTTCCAGCATCCAGGCAGGCAAGAATGTAATTCATGGCCGGCTGTTTTCCACCCATAACCTCAACAACAATCTCGATTTCCGGGTCATTGGCAATCTCCTCGAAGCTGGTGGTAATGATGGAGGGATCGTCAACCTTTGCAGCTGCTTTTTCCACATTGCGCACAAGAATTTTTTTCAGCTCTACACGTGCTCCCAGCTTCGGAAGCATTTCCTCCTGCTGGCTTTTCAGCACTTTATACACACCGGTACCGACAGTACCAAGACCCAGCATTCCGATTTTAATTACTCTTTCCTCTGCCATACTCATCTCTCTCTCTTATTTCAGGGATACGATGCATTCAATTTCCACTTTTGCTGCTTTCGGAAGAGCGGCAACTGCTACACAGGAACGAGCCGGTTTGGACTCACCAAAGAAAGCACCGTATACTTCATTTACCTTGGCAAAATCGTTCATATCGGTCAGGAAAATGGTTGTTTTCATCACTTTCGTGCGGTCAGTTCCTGCTGCTGTCATGATTGCGTCCAGATTCTTTAAAGAGAGGGTTGCCTGCTCTTCTACGGTTTCCGGGATCACGCTGCCATGCTCTACATCAAAGCCAAGCTGTCCGGAAATAAATAAAAGGCCGTTGTCTGCGACTGCCTGTACATAAGGTCCGATTGCTGCCGGTGCTTTTTCTGTATTAATGATTTCTCTTGCCATAATCATATTCTCCTTTATGCTTTCTTTCGCGTCGTCTGATTTGCCGCGTTTTTTCCCTCTATCATGCGGTTTTTCCGACACTTTTGTCGTTCCCATCATATCACATGTGGGAGATGTCCGCAAGTGCGAAAAAGCCGCTCCCGGACACAAGAAAAGTTCAGAATCGTTCATTTCACATATCCAAATTCTATTAATTCATGTATGAACGCACTCCGTCTAGGATATCTTTTGTGATATGTCGACATAACAGCAATCACTTGTTTCTTTGATAACTGTTCTGTAAGTTCGTCTGATTTTCTTAAAAAAGCCGGTAAATTCATTTGCCTTTTCCAATCAAATCATCAATCCTATTTCATTTTATCCGTCAATATCCATTTTCCTTTTCGATTAGACCCCTCACGGATAACTTTACCTTCATGCTGCATTTTTGTAAGCATACGCTTAATCGTTGCCGTAGAAACTGCAAGCGCTTTTGCTAATTCTTTCTGAGTCAGTTTCGGATTTTTATAAATCATTTCTGACAATTGAATTTCAAGGTCATCTTTGGGATCATGATTGGGGTCATTGGGATCTCGATCGAGGTCAACAGGCTCATGATTGAGATTATCGGGCTCACGATTGAGATCATTTGACCCATGATTGAGGTCATGATCTCGATTTTTGACCTCAATGACCTCATTCTGGCCGCGATAAAGATTGATGCGGAAAGCTACTTCCATATCAATAAATTCCGGTTCACGCAATCCGTATTCCTGCATAGCCTGCATAAGTTTCGGAATACCACTTCCCCATGCTTCCACAAGGTTCATATAGGCAAAAGCATTGGCAAGCGAACGATTTCGGATTTTTGAAAATCCTTCCTTCATCAACTCAATCGTTACGCCAGGAAGCAGTCCACCAGGAGATGTGATCTCCAAGCGATCATCATAAATTGCCACCTGAATATTAGAATTCTGAATGTAACTGCAATTCATAACTGCATTAACGATCAACTCACGGATACTATCCGGCGGCAGTTCATAAATATCCTGTCGATATACTCCTTCCAGCCGACATCCCATACGAATATTTCTAAGGACAAACTGCACCGCTTCCTCTACTTGCTTCCAAAGCGGTCCTTCATAATTACGTCGATCCAAAAAGACAGCTCGCGTCGTTCCCTTAAACACAGCGCACTGTATCATGGAACGGAGTCCACCTTGTCCCGTTAAATAAATATACGCATTTGTCGGATAGATTTTTTCATTCTCATCTTTTTTCAAAATTCCCCAACTGAGCAAAACATTTTTCGTTACATCTTTAACTGCTGATCGCTGAAGATTGGATTTGCAGTTGGCAATAGCAACTTCCTTCA
>ENA-OQKC01000986-OQKC01000986.1-human-gut-metagenome-genome-assembly--contig:-NODE-986-length-10577-cov-2.912632_pt1 | contig 10577 bp, 11 predicted proteins | sample MGYA00242774_ERZ504790 | MGnify/ENA primary metagenome ERZ504790 (study PRJEB26092, sample SAMD00036419) | human gut metagenome | host: Homo sapiens | study: EMG produced TPA metagenomics assembly of...
CATAGCTATCGTCATCTAGCCACGAATCAATGTACGTTCAAACTGACCGGTATTGGCAGCATTGATACGGAAATAAGTAGACGAGTTCCATAAGGACAACGTACCCCCTTGGGGATATAGACAAAAGAACCGTACTGAGAATACAGCCGAGTTTAATGCCGCAAAGAAGTTCGTCTCTATACCCAACAAACAGATCCGAGATACTTTTTCACCAAGTCGGGATGTTCACGCACAGCTTACACTGAATGAGCAAAAAATAATACCTTTCTCCATCAGTAGTTTCCTTAAAGGTCGTTTTCACTGACACAGAGTCCATCACTGCATCCACAGCCATACCACTCAATAGCCATCTGCTCCTCCAGTGGAATGCCGAGTTTATTGAAATGTTTTTATCAATTCCGGATCAACTTCATCCATACTCTTCGGGCCCTCCTTCTTTTTCGTAGGATCGGCATAATATGAGATTGCCTGATAGTCAATTTCCGGTATACGCAAATGTGCCCAAGTAGGCATCTCCAGCGTTAACCAATGACGATAAGCTTTCAGACGGAACTCCAGCAACCACTCCGGCTCGTTCTTTTTAGACGAGATCAAACGTACCACGTCTTCATTGAGTCCCTTCTCTATGATATCTGTATGTACCTCCGTAGTGAAGCCGTATTTATACTTCTCCTGCGTCAGTTCTTTCACATATTTATTGGGTTCTTCTTGCATATCTATCTTATATTTCTATTAATTGTTCTGTTACATTCTTAAATACCGGAAAAAAGATACCGGACAAGTCCCTCATAGAATAATATAACACTGATTCCTTCTTTTTTGTTGCACTGATCATCTCATTGTTCGGATCTATATATTCTATCACATGAATAGCTAACCCTATCAGTATCATATACTTCAATGCTCCCAATCCGCTGCCTAACCAACGGTTCAGCCATCCCAGGTGCACAGCATCCAATGCTTTTGTCAACAAAGAGGCGACGAACGCAAAACCTAAAGGTACAGCTATCCAGATCAATATAAAAGCCAAGACCTGTGCTACAGTCGTCGAAGTACCTAGAACCGGCGCCAACCTTTCGGCAACAATGCCAAACAAGGCACGAGCCATCAGCAATCCGGCTATCAACCCTACAATAGACGCCATCTGCTTCACAAATCCTTTTATTAATCCCATAATGACACCCACACCAATCATAGCCAATATAATAATATCTATTGTCGCCATCTTTATCGTTATTACAAAAAGCAGTAATGCCATTCTGAACAAAGCGAAGAATCTGCCAGCCCACGCGCTGGGCGAGGTGCCAGATCCTTCGCTATGCTCAGGATGACATTACCATCTATATTCTCAGACTTCAGTGTATTACAAAGTCTGTTTAACCTCTACTTCTTCGTAAGCTTCAATAATATCACCGACCTTGATATCGTTACAGTTTGTCAGACTGATACCACATTCAAAGTTAGTACCTACTTCTTTCACATCATCCTTGAAACGCTTCAAAGCATTGATAGCACCGGTAAAGACTACAATACCATCACGAATCAAGCGTGCCTTATCAGAACGTTTCACCTTACCTGTCTTCACCATAGCACCGGCAACCAAACCGACCTTGGTAATATTGAAGACTTCACGCACTTCGATGGTTGCAGTAATCTGTTCCTTCAAAGTAGGTGCCAGCATACCTTCCATAGCAGCCTTCACTTCTTCAATCGCATCATAGATAACAGAATATTTGCGGATATCCACACCCTCCTGCTCAGCCAGTTTGCCGGCAGAACTTGAAGGACGAACCTGGAAACCTACAATAATAGCATCTGATGCAGCAGCCAAAGTCACATCCGACTCGGAAATCTGACCGACACCTTTGTGGATCACATTAACCTGTACCTGTTCTGTAGACAGTTTTATCAATGAGTCGCTCAACGCTTCGACAGAACCGTCCACGTCACCTTTAACAATCACATTCAGCTCATGGAAATCACCCAAAGCCAAACGACGGCCCACTTCATCCAATGTCAGCAGTTTCTGAGTACGCAAGCCCTGCTCACGCTGCAACTGTTCACGCTTGTTGGCAATGTCACGAGCCTCTTGTTCCGTATCAATCACATGAAAAGTATCACCTGCCGCAGGAGCACCGTTCAGTCCCAAAATCAATACCGGTTCGGAAGGACCGGCCTCCTTGATGCGCTGGTTACGTTCATTAAACATGGCTTTCACCTTACCATAACTAGTACCAGCCAAGACTATATCGCCCATTTTCAGCGTACCGTTTGCCACCAACATAGTAGCCACATAACCGCGTCCCTTGTCCAACGACGATTCAATGATAGAACCGGTTGCCTTGCGGTCGGGATTAGCCTTCAAATCCAACATTTCAGCTTCCAGCAATACTTTTTCCAACAAATCGTGTACACCTGTACCTTTCTTTGCCGAAATATCTTGCGACTGATACTTACCACCCCACTCTTCCACCAGGAAGTTCATGGCAGCCAGTTCTTCCTTAATCTTATCCGGATTGGCGTGCGGCTTATCCACCTTATTAATAGCAAATACGATAGGCACACCGGCAGCCATAGCATGATTAATCGCCTCTTTGGTCTGCGGCATCACATTATCATCGGCAGCTACAATAATAATAGCAATATCCGTCACTTTCGCACCACGGGCACGCATGGCGGTAAATGCCTCGTGACCCGGAGTATCCAAGAATGTAATATGACGTCCGTCTTCCAATTTCACATTGTAAGCACCGATATGCTGGGTGATACCACCTGCCTCACCGGCAATTACATTTGCTTTACGAATATAGTCCAGTAATGAAGTCTTACCATGGTCAACATGTCCCATTACTGTCACAATCGGAGCACGCGGCTGCAAATCTTCTTCGTTATCTTCCTCTTCTGTAATAGCCTGTGCTACCTCGGCACTTACATATTCTGTCTTGTATCCGAATTCTTCCGCTACCAGGTTGATTGTTTCGGCATCCAGACGCTGATTGATAGAGACCATGATACCGATACTCATACAAGTAGCGATAACCTGAGTAACAGGAATATCCATCATACTTGCCAATTCGTTCGCAGTAACGAACTCGGTCAGTTTCAATATTTTGCTATCTTCCTGTTCCATCTCCTCCTGTTCCATCAGGCGGTTCTGAACATTTTCACGTTTCTCCTTACGATACTTGGCAGCCTTGTTCTTAGTCTTGTTAGTCAGACGTGCCAATGTTTCCTTAACCTGCTTTGCCACATCTTCATCACTAACTTCCGCTTTTACAACAGGTTTCTTGAAACGGTCTTTATTAAATTTGCCTCCACCCTGATTGTTATTGCCATTAGGTTTGGAGTTATTGTTCCTATTCGGTCTGTTAGCGTTATCGTTACGTTGGTTATTATTAGATGCTCCTCCAGCATTTGTTGTACCGGCAGCATTTATATCCACACGTTCCTTATTTATTCTATTGCGTTTTTTCTTCTTTGCGGCATCATCGTTAACCGAGTTTTTAGAAATCTTATCGTCTCCCTTACGGATTTCTTTGATAATAGCATCCTTCATCAGTTTACGCTGTTCCTGACGCTGCTTATCTTTCTCTTCTCTCTCTTTCCGTTTTTCTTCCTTCGATTTCTTTTTCGGACGGGTAGACTGATTCAATGCAGCCAGATCAATCTGACCTACTACATTAATTTTCGATTTAAATTCAGTAGGACGAATTTTAAATACATCGTCTTCTTCTTTTTCCTGAACGGGTGCTGCTTCGGGTGTTTCTTTTTCCATCTCTTTCACCTGGGGTGTCTTTTCTTCCGTCTTTTCAATTTTAGGCTCTTTCTTCTCTTCCAGAACTGGAGCAGGAGCAGGTTGAGGAGCAGGTTCCGGTTTCTTTTCCTCTACCACCACAGGCTTCGGCGTTTCCTTCTCGGGTTGGGGAGTTTCCTTCCTCTCAACCACCTTTTCCACCACGGGTTCTGCTTTCGGAGTTTGTTCAATAACTTTCGCAACTGGTTCTACAACCTTTGGCGCAGTTTTCTTGTTCAAATTGTCCAGATCTATTTTACCCACTTGCTTCAGTTTGGGGCGTGCCTCTTCAGGAATAACAGTTTTCACCACCTCTTCTTTCTCTTTCTTAGATTCAAAACCTTCGATAGAGATAGAAGCTTTGTTGCGGTCCTTGTTCTGTCTTTCCTGACTAAATTTTTCAGACTCTATTTTTAAATTTTTATCTGTGCTGAACTCTTTCACAAGTACAGCATATTGTTCTTCGGTAATTTTCGCATTAGGACTAGCCTCAATGGTATAGCCCTTCTTCTGCAAGAATTCAACTACCGTCGTTATTCCTACATTTAAATCTCTTGTTACTTTGTTCAGTCTAATCGTCATACTCGTTTTTTAATTATTAACTACGAGCCGGGACTGAAGAGTTACTCTTCAAATTCAGCTCTTAAAACTCTCAACACGTCATCAACCGTGTTTTCTTCCAGGTCCGCTTTTTCTATCAACATCTCGCGCGGAGCATTCAATACAGCCTTGGCTGTATCCAATCCAATATTCTTGATGGCTGTGATAACCCACTCATCAATTTCATCCTTGAATTCATCAAGGTAGATATCCTCATCCATCGCGCTCTCATCCAATTCGCGGTACACATCAATCGTATATTCGGTAAGCATACTGGCGAGTTTGATATTCATTCCCCCCTTACCGATTGCCAAAGACACTTCTTCCGGTTTCAGATATACTTCTGCTTTTTTCTCCTCTTCGTGCAACACAATAGAAGAAATCTTAGCCGGACTCAACGCACGCTGAATGAACAACTGAATGTTAGAAGTATAGTTGATCACGTCGATATTTTCATTACGCAACTCACGCACAATACCGTGGATACGTGATCCTTTTACACCTACGCAGGCACCTACCGGGTCTATACGGTCGTCATACGACTCAACTGCTATCTTAGCACGTTCTCCGGGAATGCGCGCAATCTTCTTGATAGTGATCAACCCGTCATTGATTTCGGGTACTTCCATTTCAAACAGGCGTTGCAAGAACACAGGTGAAGTACGGCTCAGAATAATCTTCGGATTATTATTTTTATTATCTACACGGGCCACTACGGCACGGGCAGTTTCGCCTTTACGGTAGAAGTCACTCGGAATCTGTTCAGTCTTGGGCAAAAGCAGTTCGTTGCCTTCATCATCCAGCAACAACATTTCCTTCTTCCATATCTGATAGACTTCCGCACTGATTACAGTACCCACCCTATCAATATATTTATTATACAAGCTATCTTTCTCCAGTTCTAAAATCTTCGATGCCAGTGTCTGACGCAAGTTCAGAATGGCACGGCGGCCAAACTTGGCAAAGATTACTTCATCGGTCACTTCCTCACCCACCTCATAAGACGCATCAATTTTCTGTGCCTCGGTCAATGAGATCTGCATATTGGGATTCGTCAAATCCTCATCTGCTACAACTTCACGGTTACGCCATATTTCAAAATCTCCCTTGTCAGGGTTCACAATAACGTCGTAATTTTCATCAGTGCCAAACATTTTCGCGATCACACTACGGAAAGACTCTTCGAGTACACTCACCATAGTTGTTCTATCAATATTCTTTAATTCCTTAAATTCCGAAAATGTATCAATCAAGCTGATTGTTTCTTCTTTTTTGGCCATAATTATTTAAAACTAATTAAGTATTTAGTGTATTTTATCTCATCATATGCAAAAGTAATATCCTCCTCTACCAGTTTGGGGCGTTTGGCTCCTTCCGGTTTCACTTTCTTTTCAATGGTTACGGTAAAGTTCTCTTCATTTGCATCCTTCAATACACCTTCCAGCTTCTTTCCCTCTTTAGTCAGGATTTCCACCTCCTTACCAATGTGTATCAAGTACTGTTGCAATACCTTGAAAGGTTGTCCTATACCGGCCGAACCCACTTCCAGTTCATAATCCTCTTCTTCACGGTCCAGTTTAGACTCAATATAGCGGCTAAGTTCTACACAATCGTCAATCCATACTCCCTCGGCATGGTCAATTTCTACCACAATTTTGTCATCCGGGCTCACCGTGACATCTACCAAAAAGTAATCTTTACCTTCCAGCCACTCGTCAACAATCCGGGTTACTACATTTTTATCTATCATTTATTCACTATTAAGAACAAAAAAAAGGGCTTAATCAAGCCCCACCATTCATCCATTTCGGTGCAAAGATACAAATTATCTACCAGTGCTACAAAATATTCTATTAAAAAATTGTAGTTTTGCAGAAACTTATAACACTATGGATAAAAACAGTTTAAATACGAACAGCAGTTCATGATAGGTAACGGTATGCTGGCTTTTGGAGTCTTTGCCGTTATTATCATTTTTTTGTATATGTCCTTCCGTTTCCAACGCAAGGCTGACAAAGTACAGACTTATGAAGGAGTCTACAACATAGAACTGACTAACAGTTTTGCCGGAGACAGTATAGCGGTATATCTAAATGACAGTCTGCTACTGGACCAAACCATGCCCGACGCCAACCTGAAAGTGGAGATAAAACGCTTTGCCGAAGATAATGTACTGATGGTCGTAGATAACAAAACAGACAAGACCACACCTTTCAACCTGAATCCGGAGGGTAGCCGGGTAGAGGTTAAAAAGAGTGGAGATGTGATTTATATCTTGGAAAGAGAAGCCGATTCCCTTTTGGAATAAAGGGAAACAGCGACAAAGCCGATCAATACGATAAAGACTCCTACCAAAGCCGGATACCGATAACCCAATCCGGCATCTATGGGTAGCCCACCGGCATAAGCACCAATGGCATTGCCCAAATTAAAAGCGACTTGCACACAGGCCGCTCCCATCATTTCTCCTCCGCGTGAATTCCGGAGTAACAATAATTGTTGTGGAGCCGAAACAGCAAATAATCCTGCCGTACATATACACATCAATATTACTGCCAACCAAGAAACAGAAGCCGCAAAGAAAATGGCAAAACAAACCGGATTTTCTGATAAAGAGATTGGTCTGCTTTGGCAAATGGACGAGAAGGATATCTTTCATATCAGAAAGCAGCACGGCATCCTTCCTGTCTATAAAATGATTGACAGCTGTGCCTCTGAATTTGACAGTTATATTCCTTATTTTTACTCTACCTACGAAGAGGAAAACGAGTCCATTGTATCAGACAAGCACAAGATCATCGTACTTGGCTCCGGTCCGGTTCGTATCGGACAAGGTGTAGAATTTGATTATTCCACAGTACATGCTGTTCAGACGATTCAGTCTGCCGGCTATGAGGCAATTATTATTAACAATAACCCTGAAACCGTCTCCACTGACTACACCTGCTCAGATAAGCTTTATTTTGAACCACTCTGCGTGGAAGATGTCATGAATATCATTGAGCTTGAACAGCCAGACGGCGTGATCGCCACCCTCGGCGGACAGACGGCGATCAACCTTGCAGAGCCGCTCCGGGCAAGAGGGGTAAATATTATCGGAACTGACTGCGATGCAATTGAGCGTGCTGAAAACCGTGATTCCTTTGAAAAGCTCCTCGCCTCTTTACATATTCCACAGCCAAAGGGACAGGCAGTCACAAGTATCGAAGACGGCGTAAGAGCCGCAAACGAGATTGGTTATCCGGTACTTGTGCGCCCAAGCTTTGTACTCGGAGGAAGAGCGATGCAGATTGTCGCAAAAGAAGAGGCTCTTCGGAATTATTTAAAAACTGCAGTAGAGATCAACGAGGAAAAACCAGTACTTGTAGATAAATACATCCGCGGAAAAGAAGTGGAAGTAGATGCTGTCTGCGATGGAAAAAATGTGTTTGTACCGGGTATTATGGAGCTGGTGGAACGTACCGGAGTCCATTCCGGAGACTCTATCAGCATTTATCCAACGCACAGTATTTCTGAGAAAGTAAAAGAAACGATTCTTGACTACACACAAAAACTGGGACTTGGCATCGGAATCATCGGACTGTTCAATATCCAGTTTATTGTCGATGAATTCGAAAACGTCTATATTATAGAAGTGAACCCAAGATCCTCCAGAACGGTACCATTTTTATCGAAAGCAACCGGATACAGCCTTGCAGATATCGCGACCTTGCAATACTTAGGCAAAAGTCTTCCGGAACAGGTATTCATACTCTCTACCCAAAAGAGAAAGAACGTTTTTATGTAAAAGCACCTGCGTTCTCTTTCTCAAAATTACACGGTATGGATGCCTATCTGTCACCGGAGATGAAATCAACCGGAGAGGCAATTGGATACGACAATAAACTGCACCGCGCAATGTATAAGGCAATGATTGCTTCCGGAATCAAAGTACAAAACTACGGTACTGTCGTTGTGACACTCGCCGACGAAGATAAAGAGGAGGCACTGCCACTGGTAAGGCGTTTCTACGATATGGGATTTAATATCGAAGCAACTGTTGGCACCGCACTCTTTTTGAAAGAGCAGGGTATTCGAACCCGTATCCTGCGCAAGCCATCTGAGGGCAGCGAAGAAGTACTTGATTCTATTCGCGCCGGATATGTCAGCTACGTCATCTGTACACGTGCCATCCTTTCCGGTATCCACTATGAAGATGGTGTTGCAATTCGTCGATGTGCCTCCGAAAACAATATTACCATGCTCACCTCACTTGACACCGTGCGCGTACTGCTCGATGTCCTGGAGGAAGTAACTATCGGTATCTCGACAATTTAGAATAAATAAGACAGTGACCGAAAGGTGATAAAAGCCCTTCGGTCACTGTCTTTCTATTTAAAATACTCCCTCTAGTGGAAATAGTGATCTCCAATCAACTGACCATAATTTCCATTTCCGAAATATAATGCATCTCCAATTGGGTTATATCCTGCAAGTGCATCAGCTGCTGCCTGATAACATTCTGCCGGGATATTGCCACTTGCCAATACTCTGTCAAGCTTTCCTGTGATTGCCGGACCAAACTGTCCTGCCTGATAAATAACCTCTCTGATTGAGTTCGGGAAAGACCCGCTTCTTACACGGTTCAAAATAACCGCCCCAACCCCTACTTTTCCATCGTGTGGCTGGTTCCCTGCCTCACAGTAAATAATTGCTGCCAATAATGTCTGGTCGTCTGCGGACGCTGACATTGCCTCATCATATCTTACACTGCTTCCTGACTGTCTTGCAGCTTCTTCTGCAGCCTTTCTGGCAGCTTCTTCCTCTGCCGCTTTCTTTGCTGCTTCCTCGGCAGCAATCTCTTCCAACGTCTTTGCATCCCTGCGGATTTGTCATATCAATCGCTGCTGCTCTTGCTACTGCGTCTGACCCAAATGCAAGCATTTCATTTTTTACATATCCTACAACCGAACCTGAAGAAACCCTTTGACCATACATCTCCTCTTTCTTCCACAGTCAAGATTGTATTTGTACTACATCTTTCCGACTACTTCACCGCCATCAACTGCCTCCGCAAGCACATCCGCTTCTGACTCTACATTTGCCAGCGCTTTTCCATGCCACACCTGTGTAGCCTCCGCAACTGCTGCTGTCTCTGGAATTTCATTCCATGTCTCCGCTAATGGTGAAATTGTCGTTTCGTGATTTATTGTTTCGATTGGCTGAGCATCAGATTGTGTATCAGCTGCCAAACTGCCGAACTCTGTGGTAAACACCATACAAGCTGTCAGCGCGAAGCTTATAATCACTCTCTTTTTCTCTCGTCTCATAAATTACCTCCTGGTTTGTTGCAATAACCTTACTGACTATTACAATAGTATACGTATTTAATTCATTTTTATTACAAATGTTACGTATTTGTTACATCTTTCAAACACAAGTGATATCCTAACATCTATTGCCAAACCTGTCAAACCCCTAAAAGAAAAAAAGGTTTATACGCCTTTGGCGATAAACCTCAAACATCAATATTGATGCGGCAATTGCCGCATTGAGCGATTCTACTTTTCCCTGCATCGGAATCTGAACCCAGACATCCGCTTTTTCTGCCACTTCATCTCTCAGTCCATTTCCCTCATTTCCAATGAGAATTGCTGTCCCTGACTGATAATTCTCCTTGTCATAAGTATTTTTTCCCTTAAGATGCGCCGCATAAGTTGTGACCTTTTTCTTTTGAAATTTATCCAAAAGCGCCAACAGATCATCCACATACACAAACGGCACACGATAAATCGATCCCATTGTAGAGCGAATTGTCTTCGGATTATAAATATCCACACAGTCATTGCTCATAAAAACGGCCGTCACTCCGGCTCCTTCCGCTGTCCTGACAATCGTCCCTAAATTCCCCGGATCCTGTAGGTTATCCAGCACGATAAAGTGCGGATTTTCCTTGGAAATCAGATCCTCTATCTCGTATTTTCGCTGCTTTACAACACATAATATCCCCTGCGGTGTCTTTGTGTCAGACACATGTTGAAATACCTTGTCCGCTAACACTTCCACTGGGAATCTCTCCAAATGTAATTCTTCTTTCTTCTTATTATAAAGTGATTCAGAAACATATACTTTTTTTTACTTGATCTTGCGGCACTTCCATGAACATCCGAAGTCCTTCTACAATAAATACCTGTTCCTCATTTCT
>ENA-OQKC01000987-OQKC01000987.1-human-gut-metagenome-genome-assembly--contig:-NODE-987-length-10576-cov-2.458226_pt1 | contig 10576 bp, 14 predicted proteins | sample MGYA00242774_ERZ504790 | MGnify/ENA primary metagenome ERZ504790 (study PRJEB26092, sample SAMD00036419) | human gut metagenome | host: Homo sapiens | study: EMG produced TPA metagenomics assembly of...
CGGGGACACCTTCTATGCAGCTTCTCGGTGTGTATGACGAGTATCTTGTGGAACCATTGGCACAGGTATTGATTCAGCTTGGTATCAGGCGCGGGATGGTTGTGTATGGGCAGGATAAGCTGGACGAAATCTCCATGAGCGCACCAACCACGATATGTGAGATTCGAGACGGCTGGTTCAAATCTTCAGTGATCACGCCGGAAGATTTCGGGTTCGAAAGATGTACGAAAGAAGATTTGAGGGGTGGTGCGCCTGAAGAAAACGCAAAAATTACCCTTGCAATTCTGAACGGAGAAAAAGGTTACAAGAGAAATGCTGTGCTTTTAAATGCCGGTGCGGCACTTTACATTGGTGGAAAATCAGACAGTATGAAAGAGGGTATCGCACTTGCTGCAGAAATCATTGACTCAGGCAAGGCGCTGGAAACACTGAATAAGCTCATTGAAGTCAGCAACCGTTCGGAGGTGTGAGTATGACGATTTTAGATCAGCTTGCCGGATGCGCCCGAGAGCGCACCGGGCAGGCAAAGTTAACGAATATCACTTGAAGAGTTGAAACAGCAGGCGTTATCCCTGCCGAAAGGAAATTTTACATTTGAAAAAGCAATCAAAAAACCAGGACTTTCTTTTATCTGCGAGTGCAAAAAAGCCTCTCCATCCAAAGGGATCATTGCTCAGGAGTTTCCATATCTGCAGATTGCAAAGGACTATGAAGTGGCAGGGGCAGACTGTATTTCGGTACTGACCGAACCAAAATGGTTTCTTGGAAGTGACGAGTATCTGAAAAAAATTGCCGGCGCGGTTTCTGTTCCCTGTCTGCGCAAGGATTTTACGGTGGATGAGTACATGATCTACGAGGCAAAGGTGTTAGGCGCATCAGCGGTGCTTTTGATCTGCTCTATATTGAGTGAGGAACAAATAAAAGAATATATCAGTATTTGCGATGAGCTGGGACTTTCTGCTTTGGTGGAGACACACGATGAATGCGAAGTGAGAATGGCATTAAATGCCGGGGCACGTATGATAGGAGTCAACAATCGCAATCTCAAAGATTTCTCGGTGGACACCGGCAATAGCCGCAGATTCAGAAAGCTGATTCCGCCGGATGTACTGTTTGTTTCTGAAAGTGGTGTAAGTTGTGCCGAAGATGTAAGAAAACTCTGTGAGATCGGTGCGGATGCTGTTTTAATCGGAGAAACACTTATGAGAGCAGAGAATAAAGCAGCCAGGCTTGCCGAACTGAGAGGTGTGTTATGACCAAAATGAAACTCTGTGGGCTGTTTCGCCCGTGTGATATAGATGCAGCTAATGAATTGAAACCAGAATATATTGGTTTTGTGTTTAGCACCGAAAAGCAGACGATATGTAACGCCTGAAAAAGCGGCAGATTAAAAAAGCTGCTTGATCCTGACATTCAAGCGGTTGGGGTATTTGGTAAATGAAGCGGCTGAACGGATTGCGGCTCTCTTAAATAAAGGAATTATTGATATTGCCCAGCTTCATGGCGCTGAAGATGAAAATGATATCAATCAACTGAGAACGCTTACTGATAAACCGATCATCAAGGCTTTTTGTATAAAAGAGTCAGAAGATATTACAGATGCTGAATCCTGCTTAGCAGATTATATTTTGCTTGATTCCGGCGAAGGGACAGGAACTGTATTTGACTGGAAGAAGATACAAAACATACAAAGACCGTATTTCCTCGCTGGCGGACTTTCCATTGATAATGTAGAAAATGCGGTGAGACAATTAAACCCGTATGCGGTCGATGTCAGTTCAGGCATTGAGACAGATGGGCTCAAAGATAAAACGAAAATGGCGGCATTTGTTGCCGCTGTCAGAAAGGAAGAACGATTATGACGAATCCAAACGGACGCTTCGGGATTCACGGTGGACAGTATATTCCCGAAACATTGATGAATGCAGTGATTGAACTGGAAGAAGCATATAACAACTATAAAAACGATCCCGAATTTAACCGGGAGCTTACAGAACTTTTGAATGAATACGCAGGCAGACCATCCAGATTGTACTATGCAGAGAAAATGACCAAAGACCTTGGCGGCGCCAAAATATATCTCAAACGTGAGGATCTCAATCATACCGGTGCGCATAAAATCAACAACGTACTGGGGCAGGCTCTGCTTGCAAAAAAGATGGGAAAAACAAGGCTGATCGCTGAAACCGGAGCAGGTCAGCATGGTGTTGCAACTGCAACTGCTGCAGCCCTTATGGGGATGGAGTGCGTGGTGTTTATGGGCGAAGAAGATACCGTTCGCCAGGCGCTTAATGTATATCGTATGAGACTGCTTGGAGCAGAGGTGATTCCGGTTAAAACAGGAACGGCAACTCTGAAAGATGCAGTTTCTGAAGCAATGCGTGAGTGGACTTCTCGCATTTCCGATACGCATTATTGTCTCGGCTCAGTTATGGGACCGCATCCGTTTCCGACGATTGTGCGTGATTTTCAGGCAGTGATCTCCAAAGAAATCAAAGATCAGATGCTTGTTAAAGAAGGAAGATTGCCGGATGCGGTGATAGCCTGTGTAGGCGGTGGTTCCAATGCAATCGGCAGTTTTTATCACTTTATTGAAGATGAGAATGTCAGACTGATCGGCTGTGAAGCGGCAGGAAGGGGCGTTGATACATTGGAAACAGCAGCCACGATTGCAACCGGAAGACTTGGTATTTTTCATGGAATGAAGTCTTACTTTTGCCAGGATCAGTACGGTCAGATCGCTCCTGTTTATTCCATTTCCGCCGGCCTGGATTATCCCGGGGTAGGTCCTGAACACTCTTATCTGCATGATATCGGCAGAGCCGAATATGTGCCGGTTACGGATGATGAAGCAGTAAATGCATTTGAATATCTTGCAAAGATGGAAGGTATTATTCCGGCAATCGAATCGGCGCATGCAGTTGCTCACGCGATGAAGATTGCACCGGCAATGGATCCGAATAAAATCATTGTGATTACGATTTCAGGCAGAGGTGATAAAGACTGCGCCGCGATTGCCCGTTACAGAGGGGAGGATATTTATGAGTAACATTAAAAAAGTATTTGAAAAGGGAAAGGCTTTTATCGCCTTTATTACTTGTGGCGATCCGGATCTGGAAACAACAGCCAGGGCTGTCCGGGCTGCCGCAGAGAATGGTGCAGATCTCATCGAACTTGGCATACCGTTCTCTGATCCTACCGCAGAAGGTTCCGTCATTCAGGGTGCAAATTTAAGAGCATTAAATGGAGGGATCACTACGGATAAAATATTTGCATTCGTAAAAGAGCTGCGGAAAGATGTAACAGTGCCAATGGGTTTTTTATGACTTATGCAAATGTAGTTTTCTCTTACGGTGCAAAAAAGTTTATTTCTGCGTGTCGAGAGATTGAGATTGACGGATTGATTCTTCCTGATCTGCCATTTGAGGAAAAAGAAGAATTTCATCCGATCTGCAGTCAGTATGGTGTGGATCTGATATCTTTAATTGCTCCAACCTCTAAAAACAGGATTGCAATGATTGCAAAAGAAGCGGAAGGTTTTATTTATATCGTTTCCAGTCTCGGAGTGACAGGTGTGAGAAGTGAAATCAAGACGGATTTGGATTCGATCGTAAAAGTGATAAGAGAAAATACGGATGTACCCTGTGCAATCGGATTCGGCATTTCCACGCCTGAGCAGGCAAAGAAAATGGCAGATATCTCGGATGGAGCCATTGTAGGCTCCGCGATTATCAAGCTTTTGGAAAAGCATGGAAAAGAGGCGCCGGATTACATAGGTGAGTATGTAAGATCCATGAAGAACGCCATAAGATAAATCTGTTGTCAGAGACATCCAAACATGATAAAATGCCGATAAATAATAATTGTGTTAGAAGAGACTGACATTCTAAAGGAGTGAAAGCATGCATTCAATATTAATTGTAGAAGATGATATGAACATAAACGGGCTGTTAAAAGAGGCTCTTGAGAAAGCGGACTATCTCTGCACACAGGCATTTTCAGGAACAGAGGCGCGTATGCTTCTTGCAATGAACCGGTATTCGGTAGTGCTTCTGGATCTGATGCTGCCGGGAATTTCCGGGGAAGAGGTGCTGCAGGAGATCCGAAAGCAGGGAAATACTCCGGTTATTATTCTGACAGCGAAGGATACAATTGATGATAAGGTGGAAGTGTTGCAAAGTGGTGCGGATGATTATGTGACGAAGCCATTTGACATCAAGGAGGTACTGGCTCGTGTTGCAGTGCAGATCCGGAGAATGGAAGGGAGTTTCAGTGAAGGCAATTTGGTTTATCTAGGGTTTGGAACTGGACAGAGAAAATTTTTGTGTGAGGTGGATCAGACAGAGCTCCCGAAAATTACAAGGCAGGAGTTTTCTATTTTGGAGCTTCGTTTTAAAGCATCCGAAAAAGGTATTCAGTAAAGAAGAGATTTTTGAGTATGCTTGGGAAGAGGCCTATATGGGAGAGACAAAGACGCTGGATGTACATATCAGCAATATTCGCAAGAAGATAAAATCTGTGACCAGCAAGGAATATATTGAGACGATATGGGGAATCGGATACCGTCTTCATCCGTAAATTTACTCTTTTTTTACTTTTTATTTGCGATGGATTAGGAGTTGCCTCGTAGAATAAGAGCAGATCAAAGGAAAAGGAGAAATAAGGATGAGCGAGTATTTACTGAGTACAAGCGGACTGACAAAGCAGTTCGGGCATCATAAGGCAGTCAACAATGTAGATCTGCACGTGAAAAAAGGTGCGATTTACGGATTTATCGGAAGAAACGGCGCCGGAAAGACAACATTTTTAAAAATGATCAGCGGATTATCAAAGCCGACCGACGGTGAGATCCAAATGTTTGGATATAGAAATGAGGAACTCAAAAATGTCAGATCCCGTATCAGCTGTCTGATTGAAGCACCTGGGATTTACGGGAATATGTCAGCGTATCACAATCTTGCGATCAAGTGTAGATTATTCGGAATCAATGATTCAAAATATATTGAGAATATTTTGAAGATTGTGGGGCTTTCGGAAGTCGGAAAGAAGAAAACAAAGCATTTTTCGCTTGGAATGAAACAGCGTTTAGGGATTGGGCTGGCGCTTGTGGGAGAACCGGATCTTCTTGTTCTGGATGAGCCGATCAACGGTCTGGATCCACAGGGGATTGCGGAAATCCGTGATATGCTGCTGCGGCTGAAAGAGGAGCAGAATATGACGATCATCATTTCCAGTCATATCCTGGAGGAATTATCAAAGATCGCGACACACTACGGAATCATTCACAACGGAAGTCTGATCCAGGAGCTTACAAGAGAAGAATTGATGACTCGCTGCAGTGAGCGGATGGAGCTTACGCTTGATGATCCGAAGGCGGCGCTTCCGATCCTGGATCAGATGGGATTTACCAACTATCAGGTTGTGAACCAGAGTACAATCCATATTTATGAGAGGCTGAATGAAAGTGCAGCTGTCAATATGGAGTTGGCAAAAGCAGGAGTTCCGGTAAAAGGGATCGGAATCACAAACGAAGAACTGGAAAACTATTTCTTGAATCTGACAGGAGGTGCCCACAATGCTTAATATGATTCGGATGGAACTATATCGGATGTTCAAAACAAAAAGTTTGTATGTGATATGGCTGGTTCTGGCGGCGGGAATTTTTATTTACTACTAGGGCTGTCAGCGGATGAAATGAAAACATATACAATGGAAGAAAAGCAGGAAATGTATGAATATGCGACAGGGCAGCAGAAAAGCGACACTGTCAATCTTGGAATGGACGTAACTGTGCCGACAAAACCGGGAGATACGGTTTCAGTATTTGACCTGTTTTATGGAAATATCAAAGGAAAGTTTCTCGCACTTTTTATGGTGATTTTTGCAGTGTTATATTCCACGGCAGATATGACGAGTGGGTTTATCAAAAATATTGCGGGACAGGTAAGAGACCGCAGGAGACTCGTATTTGCAAAAGGAGTGTCTCTGTTTGTCTACACAGTTTTAACGATGCTGATTTTTACAGGAATTCAGACGGTAAGCAATGCACTTTTCTTTGATGAGTTTGTATTTGGACCCGTAAAAGAATTTCTGCAATATGCGGGAATACAGACGCTGTTACATTTTGCGTTTCTGATGATCGTGATGTGCATTGCGATCGTACTTCGCAACAATGTCATCAGTATGATGCTGAGTGTTTGTCTCTGTATGAATGTGCTTGTAATCTTTTACAGCTTTCTGGATAATATGATCGCAAAGGCACATATCAAGAATTTTCATGTTCTGGAATATACAGTGACGGGAAATATCTCGTTTCTGGAAACAAATGTTACGGCAAAGATGGCAGTAACGGCATTGGCAGTAAGTATTGCATTTATCATTGTAATGATCGAAGTATGCAGTACCGTATTTAAGAAGAGGGATATATAGGGATGTATATAATGATTGGAGTATTATCCGTTCTTATTTTGATCTTGATTGGTATATTGATAAGTTATAAGCGGCAGGTAAAAGATATCTGCCGCCAATTGCGTTTCCTTCAGGAATGTGACAGCAATATGTTGATCACAACAGAGATGAAAAAGGGGCACATCGGAGAGCTGGTAGAACTGTTAAATACATTGCTTAAAGAGAGAAAAAAAGAGCGGGCGGACTATCAGAAGAAAGAGCAGATGATTGCAGATATTTATACGAACCTTTCTCATGATATCCGGACTCCGCTGACCTCTTTGGACGGATATTTTCAGCTGTTGGAGGAAACACAGGAGGAGAATGACAGAAAACGTTATATTCAGATCATTCAGGAGAGGATTGAAAGTCTGAAGGAAATGCTGGAAGAACTGTTTACGTATACGAAATTACAGAACGGAACCTATGAACTGAAACTGGAACCCCAGAATGTGGGACAGATTTTAAAAGAGACGGTCTTTTCTTATTATGATGACTGGGCAGAACAGGAAATCAGCCCTCAATTTGAGATTACCGAAGAACCTGTATGGATCCGGGGCAACAAACAGGCGCTGAGACGGACAATCCAGAATATTATTAAAAATGGACTGGATCACGGAAACAAGGAGATTCGGATCCAATTAAGCAGAAATGAAAAGCAGATGGAACTCGTCTTCCAAAATAAAATAGAACCAGGAGAACAGATTGATATCAGCAGAGTATTTGAACGATTTTATAAGGCAGATAAAGCCAGAAGCAAAAGCTCGACCGGGCTGGGGCTCTCCATCGCAAAGGGATTTGTGGAAAAAATGCACGGGGAGATTGCAGCAGAAATAAAAGAAGACGGGTTTTGTATCAAGATAAGTTTTCCATGTGAGACATGTTTGAGTGATTGAATGAGGCAGAGAAAGTATTAGTATTAGAGGGGGTTCTATGAGAAAGAGAGAAGAAGAGTTTGGAAAGGTCAAAAAACTATATATAAGCCTAAATTATTCACGGAACAGTATCTGAAGCGATAACTGTGCCATGAATCTAAAAATTGATCCATGCAGCCATAACATCACTCAATTAACCCGTCAAAAGGGTATAAAATCCCTGTGGCAGAGTTCAGAGTGCAATTGTTAAGCTATCAAGGTTCGTTAATAGTTGCTATTCCAGCTGTACATTCAGCTTACCGATATTTGAAAGTGTCTCATAGAATTCATTCTTATAAGGGCAGCTACTGCACAGCTTGAATGTGATATATCTTGCTGAACGAATTATTTTTGCAGCAATCTTCAGCAGTTTTAAACGGACGGTATCTATGCGTTGTTTTCGCATGTTTGCTGATAACGCCAATCGTCTAAACCAATTAAATATGTTATACGCAAGAGCGTGTACCTGAAGTCTGTTGGCATTTACGATTCTAGCATGGCTACTTACAGAAGCGAAATCAAAACCAGATTTGCTTTCTTTGATGAAGTTTTCCATCCGTCCTCTTTTGCAGTAAAATTTTATGAGATACTCTGGTGAGGAATCCATGTTTGTGACAACAAATGTGTACATGTAAACCATCTGGTTTTCCGGCTTTTCAACCTTGCAAACCACACGCCTTTCATAAGGCCATGGACCTGCTTTGTACATGAATTCACCATAAACTACCGCATAATCAACTTTGTTATTCCTGGTGATTTCATCAAGCTCATCCACAAGATGGGATGCTTTTTCACGGAGAATACCATTCTCCTTCAGCCGGATGACATAGCTTGTGCCATTTTCCTCGCACTGCTTGTAAAGGTCAGGCGTAGCAAAACCGCTGTCACCCCGAAGCAGAATTTGGATTGTTGGATAATCATTCAGATATTCATCAAGTATCAGTTGCAGGAAGTCAACCACTCCAGTGCAGGAATACTGTGTTCCATCACGAAGTTGGATTTTTATCAGATCCCCAGTCATTCCATCATAACAGACAAGTGGATGGTATCCATTGCTCCGATAATGAAAGTTAAAGGCTCTGCCTTCCTGTTTACCGTATGCATCAAGAAGAGTGGAATCCAGATCCAGAATAACAGCCTGTGGCATCTGAATACTGTAAACTCTTTTTCGAAGTATTCTGCCAATCGTAAGGAATTGGTTTAAAGTATCTTCATCCATACGGTTAAAGAATCTTGATACCGTAGGTTGTGATGCTAAAGCATCTTTATTTAGTACTGCTTTAAATACTGGGTCATTTGTAAGTTCATCTGAAGCATCATCTTCAAAATAACCTGCAATAATCATATAGATTATCTGAAGGAGATTCTCCTTGTCAGTGTGATATCTAAATGATGCAGAATCATTAGTCTTAAATGAGCGACTGAAAAGTTTATCAATGTCAAGTTTACTTACGAATTCTTTGATAAGAAGCAGGCCTGCATCGGAGGATAAATCTCCTCCATCAAAATTTATTTTAATCTGTCTATTGCTTTCTAGTGATAAGGTGTTTACAATACTCATGAAGGGCTCCTTTGTTTGTATTATTAATGGCTTTGAACACCTTAATTTTACCACAAACGGATGCTCTTTTTTTATTCACTTGATAAGTGAAAAGCAATATTCAATTAAAATATAGTAACTATGTGGCTTTCAGCCACTTTCACGGCTACGCCGTGAATAATCCAGGTTAAAATATAATATTGTGCAATTGATTGTTTATTCTGGTGATACTCCAGATAAGAGCAGAGAAGGCAATTTGTTGATATCAAGAAAGATCATTATCAAGGGCGATATGACAGATAGGGATCAGATTGTAATTGATGATGATGATGTGATTGAATTACCATTCCATATGATTCCGGTAGATGCATTTGCACCAGATGTGGAGCAGATAAAACGATTGAGACAGTTGCTTCCAGAGGATGAGGAACTTTTAGCACTAATGAAAAAAGAGCAGAAAAAAGTTCAAAAAAAAGAAAGAGAAGGTATATGGGATAAATCTTTTAAAGGACAGGATTTTGAGAAAATTAAGGAGTGGCTGAGAATATGATAATCCGCAAGTTAAAAATGGTAAATTTTAGAGGATTTTGTGATAAAACTATCGATTTTCAGGATAAATCGGTTGTGCTACTTTCCGCTGCAAATGGAATTGGAAAAACGACAACTGTCGATGCGATTGAGTGGTGTCTGACGGGCAATATCGGAAGATTAAAAACTGCTTTTGATACTAGAAGTACTAACGGCGATGAACGTAGGATGAATACTAGAGGAATTCTAAAGAACCGAGATGCAGGAGCAAAAGCGAAAGTCAAGGTAATTCTCTGGTTATTGGACGGAGAAAAGGAGAGAATTCTTTGCAGAGAGCAGACAAAGGATGAATTAAATCCTGAGTTATCTAAGATTATGATTGATAAGAATGAAGAAATGGCGAAAGCATTTATTCAGGAATATGTAGGAGATAGTTTCTATAATTTTCATTTTTGTGATGTTCAGAAAGCAATTAATGTCCAAAGCAGAAAGAGAAAGGATTTGAAGGATTTCTTTGGTGAGTTTATAACGAATTACGATGAACAGAAACAGATTGCAGAGAATCTGGATATTTTTGCAGAGGACGTGGAGCGCTATATTGAGGATAAGGGAAAACAGAAGGTACCGCAGGAAGTGATTAAAAATTACGAAGAGCAGTTAAAAAAGGCTTATGAGGATGCAAAAGTGGTTTCGTATCCCCAGACGATTTTCTATCCGGATGAAAAGAAAGAGATTACGGATCTTAATAAAGAGGAGTTAAGGGCGCAAAAAGCAGAAGTGGAAAATTGCGGTTACCATATAGTAAAAGAAGAACTTTGTAAACTTGTAGAAAATGAGGCTTTAAAGAGTCGGCAGTCTGTTATAAAAAAAATAATTTCTTGCTGGGAGACGAAGGGAGAGTCTATTCAACGTGCAGTAAATGTAGGATTTTCGAAAAATATAGATACGATTACAATTCGTGAAAAGAAGCTTAGAAAATTAAAAGAGTTGTCTTTTTTAAAGGATACGATTTTTCGAGATGGGGAAACCTTGCTTACTTTAGAAATTGATGGATTTACGAAAGCTGATTTCGAATGTGGATAAGAAGACAATTGAAAGAGAAAGAAAAAAAATAGTGAAAGGATCTTTACCGACGAGATTGAACTAC
>ENA-OQKC01000989-OQKC01000989.1-human-gut-metagenome-genome-assembly--contig:-NODE-989-length-10568-cov-2.860358_pt1 | contig 10568 bp, 10 predicted proteins | sample MGYA00242774_ERZ504790 | MGnify/ENA primary metagenome ERZ504790 (study PRJEB26092, sample SAMD00036419) | human gut metagenome | host: Homo sapiens | study: EMG produced TPA metagenomics assembly of...
CTATTACAAGCGTTACCACCGGAATGGCTGGAATCGTATATTGGTAGAGATAGGCATAAAACCAGGGTCGATGTACTATGATCCATTTTATGACAGGATTCGTTATCATAGCGAATGCTGGCGTGAATTGATGATTGGACGTCAGCGTGGAAAGAACCACCGGATGTTGCAAAGAGATAAGCGGAAACCTCTCTTGAACCGCGCAATCATGGGAGCGTATCCGCCGGGCTCTACTTTCAAGACTGCGCAGGCATTGACATTTTTGCAGGAAGGAATAATCCATGAAGATTATCCTACTTTCCCTTGTGCACACGGTTTCAACTATGGAAGTTTGCATGTAGGCTGTCACGGGCACGGTTCTCCTTTGCCTTTGGTTCCGGCAATAGCCACTTCGTGCAACTCTTATTTTTGTTGGGGGCTGTTCCGTATGTTCAGCGACAAGAAGTACGGTTCTCCGCAAAATGCCATTACCGTATGGAAAGACCATATGGTGTCGCAGGGATTTGGCTATCGCCTTGGTACCGACCTTCCCGGAGAGCAGCGCGGCTTGATTCCTAACGCCAAGTTTTATGATAAAGCATATCGGGGCTCTTGGAACGGACTTACGGTAATCAGTATCGCTATCGGACAGGGAGAAATTCTTGCGACCCCGTTGCAGATAGCCAATCTGGGTGCCACCATTGCCAACCGGGGGCATTTCATTACTCCGCATGTTGTAAAGGAGATACAGGATAATGAATTGGACAGTATCTACCGTACCCCCCGTGTCACGTCAATCGACCGGGAATATTACGATGAAGTTGTGGAGGGGATGCGTGCCGCTGTTACAGGTAGTACGGGTAGTGCAACCTGCCGTATGGTCGGCACAATCCTGCCGGGTGTAGAGGCATGCGGCAAAACCGGTACGGCACAAAATCGCGGTAAAGACCATTCGGTGTTCATGGGATTCGCTCCGATGAATGATCCTAAGATTGCTATTGCGGTGTATGTGGAAAATGGCGGTTTTGGTGCAACCTACGGCGTCCCTATCGGTGCGATGATGATGGATCAGTACTTGCATGGCAAGTTATCGCCGGAGAATGAGATACGTGCGGAGGAATTCAGCAACCGCGTAATTCTGTACGGAGACGAAGAAAGGTAATAAACAGTCAAACAGTAGCAGTATAAATGGTAAGAAGAGACAGTATATGGAAATCATTGGATTGGGTGACGATTATAATCTACCTGATGTTGATTGTATTCGGCTGGTTCAGTATTTGCGGGGCAAGTTACGACTATGGTGACCGTGATTTTCTTGATTTCTCTACCCGTGCCGGCAAGCAGTTCATGTGGATTGTCTGCTCATTCGGGTTGGGATTTATTCTGCTGATGCTGGAAGATACGCTTTATGATATGTTCTCTTACATTATATATATAGGACTTATTCTCTTGTTGGTTGTCACTATTTTTATCGCTCCTGATACCAAAGGCTCACGGTCTTGGCTGATTTTGGGGCCTGTCAGTCTACAACCGGCTGAATTTGCCAAGTTTGCCACGGCATTGGCGTTGGCCAAGTATATGAGCGCCTATTCGTTCACTATAAAAAGCTGGAAGAGCGCGTTGATGCTGGCTTTCCTTATTCTTCTGCCGATGACGCTGATTATCTTCAGCGGAACGGGGTCTGCATTGGTTATATGGCTTTCTCCTGATGCTTTATCGTGAGGTATGCCCGGAGTAGTGCTTTTTCTCCGGTATTTGCGCTGTGGTATATTTTGTGGTGGGTATCCGTTTTGTATCAAGTCTTTATTGCAGATACTCCAACACCTATCGGAGAGTTTGTGGTACTGTCGATGATTTTGCTCTTTGCCGGTGGAATGGTATGGGTATATAAGAAGAAATGGGAGCCGGTTCGGAATATCATCGTCGGTTCTTTTATCGTATTGCTTGTCGCTTATCTGGTTTCGGAATATATAACCCCTTTTAATCTGGTATGGGTGCAATGGGGATTGTGTGTGGTTGTAACATGTTATTTATTCTTCCTTGCTTTGAGTGAACGCCATTGGAGTTATTTTCTTATTGGTTTGTTTGCCATAGGTTCGATAGGTTTTCTCTACTCCAGCGACTATTTTTTCAATAAAGTATTGGAACCTCACCAGCAGATTCGCATTAAGGTTCTGTTGGGCATGGAAGAGGACTTGGCAGGAGCGGGATATAACGTAAATCAATCGAAGATTGCTATCGGTTCGGGCGGCCTGACCGGGAAAGGCTTTTTGAACGGTACACAGACCAAACTTAAATATGTTCCCGAACAGGACACGGATTTCATATTCTGTACCGTAGGCGAAGAAGAAGGCTTTATCGGTTCGACGGCTGTATTACTCTTGTTCCTGACTTTGATACTTCGTCTGATAGCGTTGGCAGAGCGGCAGCAGTCCGCATTTGGCAGGGTATACGGGTATTCGGTGCTGAGTATTTTCCTGTTTCATCTTTTCATAAACATCGGGATGGTACTCGGATTGACGCCTGTTATCGGTATTCCGTTGCCTTTCTTCAGCTATGGGGGGTCTTCGTTATGGGGCTTTACGATACTGCTGTTTATATTCCTGCGTATTGATGCGGGGAGAAATAGAAGGTTGGTATAATATTATCGTTGTAATTTGATTCCCACATCATTGATGCCGGGCAGGAGGCTGTCGGGTAATGTATAAGCTACTTTGAAAAGGTATTCACCGGGTTTCCCTATCTTGATGTTTCCTGCGGGAAATTCAGACTGGTATAAACCGCCCCAGCCATCTCCTTTCCATATGCCTTCTTTATCGGCTAAGACGGCTGTCAATGTATCTGTCTGTAGCTTTTTTCAATTCCGGACTGTCATAGCAGATGGATAAGTTGTATGTTTTGGTAAGGGTAAGTGCTGCGGTTTCTAATTTCTACTATCAGTTTGTAGTAAGTTTGCGAATCGGGCACAGCGACATTGAAAAGGAGTGTGTCCTGTCGTTTCCAACCCTCTTGCGGAATGGATTGGAATGCATGATATACAGTCTGTTTATCGCAAGCGCCTAATGCGCTTACGATAAACAGCAGTATGATATATCTCAGAGTCTTTATCTTATTCTTGAGCAGGCTTGTCATTTTGAGCAGGTTTATCTCCCTGAGGTTTGGGCTTGTTGTTGTGAGGACGTTTACGGTTGTTGCTATTCCGTTGTGAACGTCTTTCATTTCCTTGCGGCCGTTTTTCGTCTCCCTGCTGTCTGGGCTGCTCTTGTTGTTGCGGAGCGGCAGACTGTTCTCCGCCTTGCGGTCGGTTATTGGGAGTCTTTTTCTTCTTTTTATTCCGGTTGCCGCCGTTATTTCCATTACCGTTTCCATTGTTGCCGTCTCCGCTGTTCTTGTTCTTGCGGTTACGGTCGAAGCGGGTCAGGCTTTCCTGCTCCAGCAGGTCTACCGGTTTCTTGGGTTCGGTGCGATGTGTTTCTTCCAACAGGCTCTCCGGTTTGATGCCCCTTTTATTCAGGCCGATAACTTCAAAGGCGCGTCTTCCACTGATAGTAACCAGATTGGCAGGGATACTCTTGTCGGTGGAGTAAGTTATCTGGTTGCTGAGAATGTCGGCTTTGAAGAAATAGAATACGCCGTCTTTGGTTTCCAATTCGATTTCTTTGGAAGGCAGGCGTTTTTGCGCTTCTACGTAACAGTCCACTTCGTAGTTGAGGCAGCACTTCAGTTTGGCGCATTGTCCGGCAAGCTTCTGCGGATTCAGTGAAATGTCCTGGAAGCGCGCCGCGCTGGTGGATACCGATACGAAGGAGGTCATCCAGGTGGCGCAGCACAGCTCGCGTCCGCAGGGACCGATACCGCCGATGCGTCCGGCTTCCTGGCGGGCACCAATCTGTTTCATCTCGATACGCACGCGGAAAGCGTCGGCAAGTACCTTGATGAGCTGGCGGAAGTCCACCCGTTCGTCGGCTATGTAGTAGAAGATGGCCTTGTTGCCGTCTCCCTGATATTCCACGTCTCCAATCTTCATGTTGAGGTTGAGGTCCAGGGCTATCTGACGCGAGCGTATCATGGTGGAGTGTTCACGGGCTTTTGCCTCGTTGTACTTCTCCATATCCACAGGCTTCGCCTTGCGGTAGATGCGTTTGATGTCTGCCTCAGACTTGATATTGGCTTTCTTCATTTGCAGCGGCACGAGACGTCCGGTCAGGGTCACCACACCGATATCATGTCCGGGGGTGGCTTCTACGGCTACGATGTCGCCTTTCTCCAGAGGTATCTTGTTGCTGTTGCGGAAATATCCCTTGCGGGTATTCTTGAACTGAACCTCTACCAGCTCGCTCTCATCGGCATTGCCCGGAATGTCTGCCAGCCAGTCGTAGGTGTTCAGTTGCTTGTCCTGCCTGCCGCAACTCTTGCAGCAGAGACCTCCGCTTCCGTTATGTAGTTTAAATTCCATCATCTATTTATTTACTATTTACTATTTACGATTTGATACTTTGCATTTCATTATTTTGCCACTTTTCATTGTTTCAATAAAACAATCATTTTGAGAGAGAAGTCGAAAAACACCATGCGGGCGTTTACGTTCTGCTCGATGTGGCGTTGCGCTTCACTTAGTTCGTCCATGATACCCATGACGTTCCGTTCGTTGACAAAGGGGGCGAAACGGGTGGCGAAGTTCTGTTCGGGCAGCGTCATGTAGTTCATCTCCTTGCGGTGCAGGTTGTAGATGAAGTTCTCGCGGGTCATGCGCTGGCAGTAGTCCAGGAAGTTCTTCTGCCGTTCGCGTCCCATGGCAGCAAGCTGCTCGCTCCATTGTTTCATTTCCCGTATCTTGCGCTGGTAGGAGAGTCGCATCAGGCTGACAAAGAGGTTGAAGAACAGTTCGTTCTCTTCGTTCAGATGGATGGTCTCCAATGCTTTGATGAAGTCTCCGTTTGCCAGATGGGCTATCGTCTCGCTGTCGCGGGGCTGCACTCCGTACGTTCTGCTGCAGGGCTTCGGCTTATGTCGGCTTCGTTCAAGTCTTGGGAATGTTGAAGCGCTGCGTGCGGCTGAGGATGGTGGGCAGTAGTCATTTCCGGAGCTTCGGAGATGAGGCGGAAGTATCGGTTTTCTCGGGTGGCTCTTCCAGCAGTTTCAGCAGCTTGTTGGCGCATACTTCATGCAGCTTTTCGGGTAGCCATACGATGGTGACTTTGTAACCTCCTTCACTGGATTTCAGACTCAGCTTGCGGGTTATCTCGTCGCTTTCCTTGGCATAGATGATGGCTTGTCCGTTTTCGGCATCCATCTCGTTCAGCCAATGGTTCAGTCCGAAGTAGGGGCTGTTCAGCAGCAGGTGCCGCCACGTTGGCGATATAGTCGTCGCAGACTTCCGTTTTTCCCTTTGGCACTCTTGACGATAGGGTATACGAAGTGTACGTCCGGGTGCACCAACTTGTTCCATTTCACGCAGGAGGGACAAGTACCGCAGGCATCGGTTTTCGTCCGGTTGGGACAGCAGATGTAGCGGGCATAGGCAAGTGCCAATGGGAGTTTTCCTACTCCGGCAGGGCCACAGAAGAGTTGTGCGTGGGGGATACGTCCTTCCTGCACTTCTTGTATCAGCCTTTGTTTGGCTGCCTCTTGGCCTATTATGTCCTTGAAACTGAACACGGGTTAATTAGTTATAAGTTATTACTTGTGACACTGCCAGTTGTCAATTGTCAACTGTTGATTGTCCATTGTTTAGTAGATTTGTTTGGCTACTTCCCTGATGCTGTCTGTGGCTCCTACCGAGTAGAAGTGGAGGCTTGGGACGCCATGGGCTATCAGCTCTTTGCACTGCTGCACGCACCATTCGATACCCACTTGCTGAGCTTCCGCATCGGTGTTGCACTTCAGAACCTCTTGGGTCAGTTCCTCGGGCAAATCTACCTTGAACGTCTTGGGTATCATGCTGAGTTGTGACAGCTTCTTGAAGGGCTTGATGCCCGGGATAATCGGGATGGTGACACCGGCTTGGCGGGCGCGTTCCACGAAGTCGAAATATTTCCGGTTGTCGTAGAAGAGCTGGGTCACGGCATACTCTGCACCCATTTCCATTTTCTTCTTCAGCCAGTAGATGTCTGTATCCATGTTGGGGGCTTCTTCATGCTTTTCCGGATAGCACGCCACACCGTATGAAAACGGGGTATTGGTAACTTTCATCTCGGAGCCGTCCACAAAAATACCTTTATTGAAGTTGTTGATTTGCTCTTGTAGTTCGACGGCGTGGTGGTAACCGTTGCCCACGGGGATAAAAGAGGATTCGTGCTTTGCCTTGTCGCCACGAAGCACCAGCAGGTCGGTGATGCCGAGGAATTGCAGGTCGAGCAGCACGTACTCCGTCTCCTCGCGGGTGAAGCCGCTGCAAAGGATGTGCGGCACCATGGTGATGTTGTACTTGTTCTGGATGGCAGCAGCTACGGCTACGGTGCCGGGGCGGCGGCGCAGGCGGTTTCGCTGGAACAATCCGTTGCCGAGGTCTTTGTACACGTACTCGCTGCGGTGCGTGGTGATGTTGATGTATTTGGGGTCGAATTCCCGTAACGTATCTATGGTTTGATACAGCTTTTCGATGCCCGTACCTTTCAGTGGTGGCAATATTTCAAAGGAAAAAGCTGTTTTTTCGTTACTGTTTATCAGGTCGATTACTCTCATTTCTCTTTCGTTATCTTTGTCCGATTGGCAAAAATCTTGCACATTGGGAACAAAAATACAAAAAAGAAATGAGAAATGCCGAAATTGCCGGCTATTCTTTTATACAGCGGATGGAAAGAGCTTTATAGTAGGGCTTACCGGTGACATGGGCAGCGCTTGATACAAACTCGTCGCTTTCGCCGAGAAAATAAATGGTGCTTTCCGAAAGGGTATGCTTTGTATGATCCCAACTCCAAAAGGCGGTCATTTTATTGGGGCTGTTGTGTCCTTTGTTGTACCACATTCCTACCGGGAAAGCATTGAACCGGGTATGGTTGTTGACGGGGGCAACTTCACCGGATACCATTGCCTGCCATTCTCCTGCTTTTAGTATGGAGGCATCGTTGCCGGTGTAGTTTTTCAGCTGTTCCCAGTCTGCATCCGATGGAATTTTCCAGCCCTCGGGAGCCAGCTCTCCTGCCAGTATGGATTCTCCATTGTAAAAATAAATGTCATATTTGTCCGGCTTGTAATATCCGGCTTTGTCTGTTCCCAAGTCACTCTGTTTTTTCAAGGGAGCTCCGTCACGGTAGGTGGTGGCATGGAGCTCTTTACCCATCCAGTATTGGGCTCCAATCTTGACAATGGGGTATTCGGTAGACACTCCTTTTCTGATGTCTCGAAGGGTGTAGCATGCCACATTCACTTTGATGGCGTTTTCCGGTTTATCCAGAAGTAGCTTATGGTTATTGTCTATATAGAGCTTGTCTATGCCGGTATATTCCCCTTTAGTGTAGGTAAATCCATAGTCGTCTGTATTCCAGCTTATTCTTCCTCCGCAGATGGTGTCTTTACGGTCTGCAAGCTGTAGGATGACTCCATTGCTCAGGTCGGTCTTTTCATTTTCGCCTATGGGATAGGCTATAACGGCTCTGGAAGTCAATGACGCTGATTTGAGATATTCCTTGCAGACTTCTGCAATGGGTATCCCTTCGTGATAAATTCTGTACACATTTGAAAGAGAAAAGGAGAGAGCGGAGATATGTATGGCAGTGTAATCTTCCATATTGTCGGTGTCGATGGGAGGGAGGCTGCTCCATTCCTTGATTTTTCCGGCAAAACTGCTCAGTACGTTGCTGTTGCTCTGCATGGCTGATATGTTAATGATACATTGCGGGGTGCTACTCATTTCCACTTCGGGTATTGCACAACTGTATATACGTCCGCTCCACTCCATAATGAAGGATTGCTTGCCATCATTTATCGTTTGGGGTATGATGATGAATTCCTTGCCGGTAAGTTTGTTGTCTTTGACGCTCCATTCGCCGGAGGCTATGATGTCTTGTGTCCCCGTAAGATTACTGAAAGTCCCGTCTTCCAGATTATAATCGGCCGAGGTCTTGAGCCCGGTTGCGATGATACGCGGATTGGCTTTCAGCAAATCATTGGCAGAGTTGCTTGCGTCGGGTGTCAGAGAGATTGCCAGTTTGGACAGCTTGTGTTGGAACTCCAGGGTTACAGATTTGGTTTTACTGGTGATTCCTTGCGCTTTAGCTACCAAGAAGTCACTTTGTGCGCGGTTTTTCTCATTGCTCTGGTCTATCTGCACAGATACGGGAAGAACGGGTGTACCGGCAGCTACCCTCGGTTTGGTAAGGGTGGTAACTGATAAAGTCCAGTGACACATCTCCTTCCGGATAGAATACTGCTTTTTTGGGAACCAGTGTGGAGCCTTCCGTATATTCCAGGGCCAGATTGTCAATATACCGTTTTCCCTTGATGGAGCCGGAGGAAGTGGTTGCAAACAAGCCCATTCTGTCTCCTTTTTCAAAGGCGGTGTTTGTGACCTTGGTACTGGCCTTTTCCATTTTGATAGAGAACGTGATAGGTGTCGTCCCTTCCTCGATTTCCGCTTCTGATTCTTCGTCAATCCGGTTCACACAAGCTGTATTCCCTAAGGACATGCAGCAGAATAAAGAGGCAGCCAAGACTCCTCTTGCAAGAATAAGTTTTTTCATTGTATTATTATTGTGGGGCAACGGTTTTTCCGCTTTCCCAATTATACTCAATGAACCTTGTCTTAAAAATGTGGATTTAGCAGAGCTATAACCGGTATGGAAAAGTCTTTTACGCTTTTGGATGCTAATTATCAGTATCACGCTTGATGCCGCAGTGCTTTTTAATCTTATTTTTAATAACTTTTAATAGGTTTCGGGTACAAATGTAATTAAACGTGTTAAATGAAGAGGGATAAATCGATAAAACTTTTATAATTTATTTATCACACTCTGATTTTTTGCCTAACTTTACACGCTAAAATCGTAGACAGTAATAAGTTAAACCATAGATATAAACTCATGCCTTTAAATTTACCCGATAAACTACCCGCTATCGAGTTGCTGAAAGAGGAGAATATTTTTGTCATTGACAATTCCCGGGCAACCCAGCAGGATATCCGTCCGCTGCGTATCGTGATTCTGAACTTGATGCCGCTAAAGATTACAACGGAAACGGACCTGGTGCGTCTGCTTTCCAATACTCCGCTTCAGGTGGAAATCTCGTTCATGAAGATAAAAAGCCATACTTCCAAGAACACTCCGATAGAACACATGAAAACATTCTATACGGATTTCGACAAGATGCGCGGTGAAAAGTACGATGGCATGATTATCACCGGTGCTCCGGTAGAGCAGATGGATTTTGAGGAGGTGACTTATTGGGATGAGATTACTGAAATCTTCGACTGGGCGCGTACGCATGTCACCTCTACGCTCTACATCTGCTGGGCGGCGCAGGCAGGGCTCTATCATCATTATGGAGTGCCGAAGTATGCACTGGATAAGAAGATGTTCGGTATCTTTGAACATCGTACCTTGCAACCGTTGCATCCCATTTTCCGTGGATTTGATGATATGTTCTATGTGCCGCATAGCCGCCACACGGAAGTGCGCCGGGAAGATATACAGAAGGTTCCGGAATTGACGCTGCTTTCCGAGTCGGAGGATGCTGGTGTATATATGGCGGTGGCCCGTGGAGGGCGTGAGTTCTTCGTGACCGGCCATTCGGAATACTCCCCGCTGACATTGGATACAGAGTATCGCCGTGACTTGAATAAGGGCCTGCCCATTGAGATACCCCGTAACTACTATGTGGACGATGACCCGGACAAAGGAGTGCTGGTGCGTTGGCGTGCCCATGCCAATCTGTTGTTCTCCAATTGGCTGAATTATTTTGTATATCAGGAGACGCCGTATAATATTAATGAAATAGGGTGAGTTACTCGTAACTAAACGATGATAAAGCAACGTAAAATAGAGCTGCTGGCTCCTGCCAAGAATTTGGAGTGTGGCATAGAAGCAGTGAATCATGGGGCAGATGCGGTATACATCGGTGCACCCAAGTTCGGTGCGCGTGCGGCTGCTGTCAACTCTTTGGAGGATATTGCCGCTTTGGTGGAGCATGCCCATCTGTATAATGTCCGTATCTATGTGACGGTCAATACCATTCTGAAAGAAGAAGAGCTGAAAGAGACGGAGAGGATGATTTGGGAGCTGTACCGCATCGGTGTGGATGCACTGATTGTACAGGATATGGGGATTACGCGGTTGAATTTGCCGCCCATTCCGTTGCATGGCAGTACGCAGATGGATAACCGTACGCCGGAGAAAGTACGTTTCCTTGCCGATGCCGGTTTCCGTCAGGTGGTGTTGGCACGCGAACTTTCTTTGCAGGAGATACGCGGTATCCATGAGGCGTGTCCCGACGTGCCGCTCGAAGTCTTTGTACACGGGGCTCTTTGCGTCAGTTATAGCGGGCAGTGCTATGTCAGCCAGGCTTGTTTCGGACGGAGTGCCAACCGGGGGGAATGTGCGCAATTCTGCCGTTTACCCTTCAGTCTGGTAGATGCCGATGGCAAGACCATTGTG
>ENA-OQKC01000991-OQKC01000991.1-human-gut-metagenome-genome-assembly--contig:-NODE-991-length-10555-cov-2.151419_pt1 | contig 10555 bp, 14 predicted proteins | sample MGYA00242774_ERZ504790 | MGnify/ENA primary metagenome ERZ504790 (study PRJEB26092, sample SAMD00036419) | human gut metagenome | host: Homo sapiens | study: EMG produced TPA metagenomics assembly of...
CTTTACCGGCCTTAAAGAATTGCCAGGCGCTCATGACGGCGCCAAAGGTTGCCGAAAACTTATTGGTCCCCAGAGCCAAATGAGGCGGCAGGCCGGCAGCCATCAGGACGGGAAGCGAAACGAGTCCCCCGCCACCGGCAATGGAATCGACAAAACCGGCTAAAAAAACCCGCCGGCCATAATAAAAATCAGGACACCCACAGACAGGCTTGCATGAAAAAATTGAACTTCCACAAAAAACGACTCCTTTTAGAAAAAAACCTCCTCTTGTTTCGCAGAGCGAAACCGAGGAGGCCCTTTTCTTTAGTGTTCGTATATCAAAGATGACGGCACGGCAGCATCTGTTGCCGGCTGTAAGAGGCGGATGATTTCTTTGCCGATAATCCGTGCGCCGTCGCGGTGACAGTCGAGGCTGGCTTTTGACATGGCTTCCAATTTTTCAGGATGCGTAAATAATTCCGATACGATGGAGACCAGTTCTTCCTGTTTCTTCACCCAGGCGGCACAGCCTTTAGCCTGCATATACTTGGCATTGGCCTCTTCCTGCCCCGGAATCGGACTGTATAGGACCATCGGCACCTGCACCGCCGCGCCTTCTGTACAAGTAAGCGCTCCCGGTTTGGTGAGCAGCAGTGACGCCCGGCACATGAGTTTTGAAATCTGGTTGGTATAACCGAGGATTTCTACGTCATGATCCAGTTCCCCCGCGCATCTTCGACAATTCATCGTAGAGATCGGCGTTGTAGCCGGTTACGACGGTAAAGCTGTCGACGACGGACAGTTGATCCAGGAGTGCCAGTGATTGCCGGATAGAGCCCATTCCCAGGCCGCCGCCCATGATAAGGATATTTTTATTATTCCGATGTTCCTCATCCCAGTGCCAGCGTTCCTGGTCAAAAGCCTTGCGCACGGGAATGCCTGAAACGACGATTTTATCGGCAGCTACGCCCTGTTCGATGAGCAGGTCTTTAATCTGCGTCGCAGCGACACAGTAGACGTCGATTTGAGGATAGACCCACAGCTGATGGATCGCAAAATCGGTAATGACGCCGACTAAGGGAATATTCAGGCGATGCTGGCGCTTTAAAAGCGCTGCCGCCCCTGCCGGAAACGGATGGGTAAAGACCAGGACATCGGGCTTCCGGTCGGCTAAGACCTTGAGCAGCCGCCGTTTCAGTCCCCAAGCAAAGAGGGTTTTGACGGCCAGGCCTTTCTTATACCCTTGTGACGAGTAGTACATCAAATCGTATAACAGCGGAAAGACATCGAGAATCTTAATATACGTCTCTTTGACGATGTTGTCGATGGACAAGATATCATTGGACAGAAAATCTACGTGTTCGACATCACATTCTTCAGGAATGGTCTTGACATATTCTTCTATAGCCCGTGCTGCCTGTGTATGGCCTGTACCGATCGAGGCCGACAGGATCAGGACTTTTTTCTTTGTCATATAGGATCCCTTCTTTTATAAACAGCCTTCGTTGCACCTTCCACTATATAGTACGACAACTTGCATGAAAAGAAAAGGGCCGTTTTTCATGCGGCCCTTCGGGATCGTACTTATTTGTTGTTAACCAAATCTTTAAGCTGTTTGCCTGCTTTGAAAGCCGGAGTCTTGGAAGCTTCGATCTGGATAGGTTCGTTGTTGCGAGGATTGCGGCCTTCGCGAGCTTTACGCTGACGGACTTCAAACGTACCGAAACCGATGATCTGGACTTTATCACCCTGGGTGAGGCTGTCGCTAATAGCTTCGAATACGGCCTTTACAGCCTTTTCAGCGTCTTTTTTCGTCAAATCGGATTTCTGTGCTACTGCAGCGATTAATTCTGTTTTGTTCATGTTACTAGGTCCTCCTTTGGATCGTCACATCTTCCTAACACTAACAGTCTAGAGTTTTTCCTGCCGTTCTATTCGCTTGGCTTCCTGCCAGAATGAGTCCAACTCATCCAGTGAAAACGCCTCCCATGGCCGGCCCGACCGGTTGACCCGATCCTCGACATGAGCAAAACGGCGGCGGAATTTACTATTAGCCCGATGTAACGCACATTCCGGCTCTATATGATAGCGTCGGCATAAATCAGCAAATACGAACAAGACATCCCCAGCTTCCTCTTCAGCGTGGACAGGATCGCCTTCATCAAGGGCCTGACGGAATTCATTCCATTCTTCCTGGAACTTCTCCCAGACGCCTTCTACATCCGGCCAGTCGAATCCGACCTTAGACGCTTTCTCCTGAAGCTTGTCGGCAGTCAGGAGTGACGGCAGGCCGGGAACGACTCCGTCCAGCAGATGAGCGTGCTGCTGGCGTTGTTCTCCTTGCTTTAATCTATCCCAGTTTAACATACTCGTCCCTATATTTTCAAGGCTTTTTTGGCTAAAAACATAGGGATGACGCCGAATCATCTTATTTGTGATATCTTTTACAACATCCTGCGCCGAGAAAAGGCCTTTTTCTTCGGCAATTCGGGCATGGATAGCCACCTGATAGAGGATATCCCCCAGCTCTTCACGGATGCCGTCGGTGTCCTCGTTGTCAATGGCATCGAGCATTTCGTAGACTTCTTCAATGAGGTATCGCCGCAGCGTCCGGTGCGTCTGAGAGCGGTCCCAGGGACAGCCGTCTTCGCGGCGAAGTCTGGCCGTAACATCCGTAAGGGGCGTCATATCAAAGGGAAGCTGTTCCTTAGTCAGTCCCTCTTCCTGCCGCTTCTGATCGATGAGGCGGCGCACGGCTTCTGCCATGTCCGGTCCGCCGGGCACAGTGTGGACGACGGCATGAAGGCGGCTCTCTTTCAATAAGAGGTCGACGATGGGTGCATACGTTTCGGCAAAGCTTTTCCCGTCCTGCCCATAGGCATCGAGGGGACGGTCATCGGTCCCTAAGGCGATGATTTTAATTTCCATGGAAGTGTCCCTCATTTCTGTCAAAATAGCTTACGCCTGTCATTATACCACGACCTCCTTCATCTGTCCTGCTAGCAGTACATCCTGCCTGCGGTCGCAGTCCATGAAAAAAGCTGAAAAGGATTCCCTTTCAGCTTTCAAATACCCCCCTATCGGAATCAGCCGCTCAACTTGGTCAGCAAGAAAATAAGCTGCGTCTGTTCGGCTTCACTGAGGCGGCTCATGAGCATTGAAATGCGGAGATAGTGATCGGGCAGCACATCATCCATAAACTCCCGTCCTTGAGCCGTCAGGCGAACTTTTTTGCCTCTTTTATCGGTCTGGTCGATGGCCACTTCGGTCAGTCCGTCACGGACCATGCGTTTGACCATGGTCGTAATCGTCGCCCGGGTGACACCGGCCCGGTCGGCGAGCTGAGACGGCGCAATGCCTTCGGGCATTTGATACAGGACGAACATGACCTGCAGTTTGCCCCGCGACAAATGGTAGTGACTGGCCAGCACGTCGTTGATGGCAGCCCGGACATACTCAGCCGCCTGGGAAATGCGAAGCATGGCTAAGACCGCCGACGGTTCAATTTCAGGAATATTCTGTGCATATTTTTCCAATTCTTTCCGCGTACGGGAATACATCAAAACCCATAAGCTCACCTCCTCTTCTAATTAGTGTACTAATTAAAAGTATAAATAAAACGGAGAGGAATACAAGTTTTCTCCGTCTTATTTTACATCCGATTTTAATAAATTACATATTTTTTGCTGCGTAAGTCAGCTAAGATGGCTTGAACGCGGGCGATGGCCTGGTCGATGGGAACGACTTCTTCCTGGCCGGTACGGCGAACTTTGATTTCTACCGTTCCGTCAGAGGCGCTCTTCTTGCCGACCGTAACCCGTACGGGGTAGCCGATGAGGTCAGCGTCGTTAAATTTGACACCAGCCCGTTCGTTTCTATCGTCGAGGAGGACGTCGGTCTTCGTGGCTTGAAGGCCGCGATAGAGTTCTTCGGCAATGCGAACCTGATCCTGGTCTTTGCTGCTGACCGGGACGACGGCGACTTCAAAAGGCGCAATGGCGACAGGCCACATGATGCCGTGTTCATCGTGGAACTGTTCAATGGCTGCGGCAATGGTACGGGTAACGCCGATGCCGTAGCAGCCCATGACGTAAGGTTTCGCTTTGCCATTCTGGTCGAGGAAGGTCGCATGAAGGGCTTCGGAATACTTCGTCCCCAGTTCAAAGACCTGGCCGACTTCGATGCCGCGGACGACGTGAACCGGTGCGCCGCAGTGCGGGCAGGCGTCGCCTTCGACCATGGTGCGGATGGCCGTAACGGTAACGTCCTTGAAATCACGGGACGGGTTGACGTTCTGATAGTGATAGCCCGACTTATTGGCCCCGGTAACGCCGTTAGGAACGGCCATAGCCGACGGATCGACGAGGATGAAGAAGGTTTCATTATCGGGTTTGTCGGCATCGATAGGACTCATATAGCCCGGCTGGAGGCCATGAGCCTTCAATTCTTCTTCCGTTGCCGGTTCGATGACGTTGCCGCCAACAAAATTCTGGACGGCCACGTCGTTGACCTGATGGTCGCCGCGTACCATGCAGAGGACGGTCTTTTCACCGTCGATTGTGAAGGCCACGGCCTTGATCGTCTTTTCGAGAGGAATGGACAGGAACTTGGCCAAATCTTCAATAGTCGCACAGTTCGGCGTTTCGATCAATTCGACATCTTTAGCCGGTTCAGCTGCCATGTCAAGGGTCGGGGCCACAGCTTTTTCAATATCGGCCGCATAGTCGCACTGCGAGCACGATACGATTTCCGCTTCCCCGGCCTGGGCCAGGGCCATGAATTCATGACTGTGATTGCCGCCGATCTGGCCGCTGTCGGCTTCAACCTGTTTGAATTCCAGGCCGCAGCGAGTAAAGATACGGGTATAGGCGTCGTACTCATCCTGATAGCTCTTATGCAGTCCTTCTTCGTCGACGTCGAAAGAATAAGCGTCCTTCATGACGAATTCCCGGCTGCGCATGAGACCGAAGCGCGGGCGGATTTCGTCGCGGTATTTATTCTGCATCTGCCATAAGGTGACCGGCATCTGTTTGTACGAACGGAGTTCGTTGCGAACCAAGGTTGTAATCAATTCTTCATGGGTCGGGCCAAGGCAGAACTGGCCGCCGTGACGGTCTTCCAGTTTAAACATTTCCGGACCATAGGCATTCCATCGTCCTGATTCATGCCAGATTTCAGCCGGCTGGACGATAGGCATCATGATTTCCTGAGCGCCGATACCATCCATTTCTTCGCGGATGATGGCTTCGATCTTGAGCGTAACTCTTCGGCCGAGAGGCAGGAATGAGTATAAACCGCCCCCGTTTTTACGGATGAGGCCGGCTTTGAGCATGTACTGATGGCTGGCAATTTCGGCGTCGGCGGGGATTTCCCGGAGAGTCGGACTGTACAGTTTGGATGCTAACATGAGTTAAGACTCCTTTGCGATTGATTTTTCTATTTCTTCCAAAAGGGCAGGCACAAGCTGCGCTTCCGGTACGGTACGAAGGACCTTGCCATGGGCAAAGACGATACCGCTCCCCTTGCCCCGCCGGCAATGCCGAAATCGGCTTCTTTCGCCTCTCCCGGTCCGTTGACGACACAGCCCATGACGGCAACCTTAATGGGCACGGTCAAATGAGAAATGGCCGCCTCGACTTCTTTGGCAAGTTCGATGAGCTGAACCTGCGTACGGCCGCAGGTCGGACAGGAAATGAGGGTCGGTCCGAAGCGGCGCAGTCCCAGGGAGCTGAGAATGGTCTGTCCGACCTTGATTTCTTCCGCCGGATCATCCGTAAGGGATACGCGGATCGTATCGCCGATGCCTTGGTATAATAAGGTTCCGATACCGATGGCCGACTTAATGCTGCCGTCCGGACGAGACCGGCTTCGGTAACGCCCAGATGGAGGGCATAGGGCACTTTATCGGCCAATTCCTGATACGACTCGATCATGAGCGGAACGTCAGAAGCCTTGAGGGATATGACCATGTTGCGGTAATCGAGGCGTTCTAAAATACGGATATGGCGCAGGGCCCCTTCTACCATGGCCGCCGCCGTCGGGTGACCGCCGTGGGCCTTCAGGATATCGTGCCGGAAGGACGCCGTATGATGCCAATGCGGATGGGATGGCCCTTGGGGCGGTACTTTTCAACGACGCGGACGACGTTGTCAGTCGGCGCCGATACGTTCCCCGGATTGATGCGCAGGGCCTGAACGCGCTGTCGACGGCAGCCAAGGCCAGCGATAATCAAAGTGGATATCGGCTACGATGGGAATATCGACGGCCGAGACGACGGCCGACAGTCCTTTGGCCGCTTCCATATCGGGGACGGCAAAGCGCAGGATTTCAGCGCCGTACGAGGCCAGCCGTTTAGCGTCGGCAATAGCTTCTGCGGTATGGGCCGGACTTACCGTCGACATGGTCTGGATGGAAATGGGCGCACTGCCGCCAATGGTAACCTTTCCGGCTTGAACCGGAATCGATTGTCTGCGTTTCATGAAAGGCCTCCCTTTCTAAAACCGGCTAAGATCTTGGAACATGGCAAAGAGGAAGAGCGATCCTAAGAGTACCATCCCAACGACTTGAATGTAGTACAGGGCTTTCCCCGGCATGCGGCGACGCATGATGCCTTCTAAGATCAGCAAGATGATGTAGCCACCGTCAAGAAGCGGTACGGGCAGGAGATTTAAAATCCCCAGGTTGATGCTGAGGAAGGCCGTAAACATCAGCAGGTTCGCAAAGCCCGAAGCGGCTACCTGGCCGGCAAGCTGGGCAACGCCGATGGGACCTGCTACTTCCGCCTTTTCCTGACCGGTTATCATCTGATAAATCCCGACCAGCATGAGCCGGCAAATCTCTCCCGTCCGCTGGACGGCCATGATGCCCGAATCCAGGAATCCGTGGCGTTCTTCCGTCGTCATAGGCATGACGCCGAGCATGACCTTTTGAGACGCGCTGTCGACTTCCGGGATCATTTCGACATCCTGACGCTTACCGTCCCGTTCGATTTGAACGGTGACGACGGCATGGCTGTAAGGAGCCACGGCTTCAGAAATATCACTCCACTGGGAAATGTCTTTATTGCCGATGCGAACGATGCGGTCCCCTTCGGTAAGGCCGGAGTGTTCAGCCGGCAATCCGGAAATGGTCGAACCGACGACGGCTTCCGGCGATACGGTCACCGTCCCGATGGCAAAGAACAAGCCCCAAAAGAGGACGATAGCCAGCACAAAGTTCATGATCCCGCCGGCAGCGATGACGACCAGCCGGGCCGGAACGGACTTATTCAAAAAGGATTTTTCATTGAGCGGCTCTTCTTCAGACATGCCGGCAATGCGGTTAAACCCGCCGAGGGGAATCACCCGCAGGGAGTATTCCGTATCGCCGCGGCGCGTACTGTATAGTTTCGGTCCAAAGCCGATAGCGAATTCATCGACTTGCATGCCGGCCCATTTTGCCGTCGCAAAATGACCCAATTCATGGATGAAGACGATGAGGCTGAATACAAAAATAGTCGCTAAAATAGTAATACCCACAGGATTTCACCTTTCTATAATAAAGAAGCTGCACAGCGGCGAGCCCAGGCATCGGCCTGACGGACCGTTTCCAGGGTGACCTCGCCTGTGACATCGTGCCGCTCCATAACCGTATGGACAATTTCAAAAATGCGCGTAAAAGAAATTTCCTTACGCAAAAAAGCATAGACGGCCACTTCATTGGCCCCGTTCAAGACACAGGGCATGGTCCCGCCGATCTTACCGGCTTCATAGGCAAGGCCGATGGACGGGAATTTAGCGTCGTCAGGCGGGAAAAATTCCAGGCTGCCCAAGGTCTTCCAATCGATGGCTTTGGCGCCGCGGACCGGGAGTCTCTCCGGATAGGTAAAGGCGTACTGAATCGGCAGGCGCATATCGGGCATGCCCAGCTGAGCCAGTACGGAGCCATCGATGAACTGTATCATGGAGTGGACGATGCTCTGGGGCTGGATGACGACTTCAATGTTGTCAAAGTCCATGCCAAAGAGCCAGTGAGCCTCGATGACTTCAAGGCCCTTGTTGAACATCGTCGCCGAATCGATGGTAATCTTACCGCCCATATTCCACGTCGGGTGCTTTAAGCACTGCTCGACCGTAATCGACGGAAAATCCGCCAAGGGCCGGCGAAAATGCGGGCCGCCCGACGCCGTAATCAACAGTTTTTCAACTTCTTCCGGCTTACGGCCGTCGAGGCACTGAAAGATGGCGCCGTGTTCGCTGTCGACGGGCAGGATGCGAACGCCTTACGGGCGGCTTCCTTCATGACCAGTTCCCCGGCGGCAACGAGGGTTTCTTTATTGGCCAGGGCGATATCCATCCCCCGCGCTATGGCCGCAAGGTCGGTTCAATACCGGCTGCCCCGACAGAGACGTGAGGACCATGTCCGCCCCGCATTCATCGATAAGCTGCAGCAATCCACCGTTTCCGGAAAAGACGCGGCACGAGGACCGACAGCGTTTCTCACCTTTTCGGCAGCGCCTTCATCGACCATACAAGCCATCTTGAGGTCATGGCGGTGTATTTGAGCCGCTACGTCCTTAAAATGATCGTAAGCCGCCACGGCGACCAGCTCAAAGGCCTCCGGATGCGCTTCGATAACGTCGACAGCCTGGGTCCCGATGGACCCGGTACTGCCGAGAATCAAGATTTTCTTCATATCGTCCCTTCTTTTAAATGACCAGCATCAAATAGACATACATGGCGGGCGCCGCAAAGAGGAGACTGTCGAAACGGTCCAAGACGCCGCCGTGACCGGGAATGATGTTGCCCGAATCCTTGACGCCGGAGACCCTTTTTAAAATGGATTCTGCCAAATCGCCGAGGGGTGCCATGATGCCGATAATAATGCCCAGGGCCAGGGCGTGGAGAATGGAAAATTGAAAAATCAGCGAGAATACGACAGCCACAATCAGGGTGCCGACAAAACCGCCGATAGCACCTTCCCGGGTCTTGCCGGGACTGATGGACGGGCACAATTTAACCTTGCCCATCATCTTGCCGACAGCAAAGGCTGCCGTGTCGCTGGCCCAGGTCGAGAAAATCAGCAAAAAAACGAAGAACCGAGCTGGTTCTACCATGGCCGTGCTGAAGTGGTCGCTCATAAAGGAGACGGCAGACCCGCTTCGCAGGGCCAATAAGGCTAAAAATCCGCTGCCGATGTATAAGAGGCCATACAGGGCATAGGCACTGTCGACGGGCTTTACCTTGTCGTGGAAAAAGACCGTCCGCAGCATGAGCCAGCATAAGAGAACCAGTCCCAAGAGAAACATCAGTTTCGTACTGCCGAACCAGTAAGCGCTCAGCATGGCCAAGAGCCATATGGCTCCGCCCGTATCGGCTGTAACGACCTGCAGCTTGCGGACCATGTTGCCGTATTCATACCAAGCGACGACGGCCAGTAAGGCCATCATCAGAAAGAACAGCCAATTGCCTTCATAGACTACAAAAATGGTAAAGGCACCACCGATGATGCCCGTTAAGATTCGTTTTGCCAACATATGCAACTACCTTTCCTGCCTTATTTTAAACCGCCAAAGCGACGTTCTCGGCCTTGAAAGGATGAGATAGCTTCGACAAGCGTTTCTTTCGTAAAATCAGGCCAGCAAAGGGACGTAAACCAAAACTCGGCATAAGCCATCTGCCACAGGAGAAAATTGCTGACCCGTTTATCGTCGCCGGGACGAATGAGCAGATCGACGTCATTGTCCGGTGCCGTATAGAGATAGCTCGACAGCCGGTCTTCGTCAATGTCCCCGACGTCACAGCGGCCGGCTTTGACATCATCGGCCAGGCGGCGAACGGCCTGGACCATTTCCAAGCGGCCGCCGTAATTGACGGCGACGTTCAGGACCAGGCCCGTATTGGAGGCCATGTCGGCTTCAGCCTGCGCAAAGGCTTCCTGCAGTTCCGGGTGAAGGCGCGTCCGGTCACCGATGATATGCAGCTGCACGTTATGTTCCTTGAGCTGGAGTAAATTATGGCTGAGATAATTTTTCATCAGCTTCATGATATAGGAAACTTCCTCTTCCGGACGCTTCCAGTTTTCCGTCGAAAAAGCATAGACCGTCAGGACTTTAATGCCCAGTTCATCGGCAGCGATGACGATGCGTTTCAACGTATCGGCACCGGCACGATGGCCATAGCTGCGCGGCATTCCCTTGCGCTTGGCCCAGCGGCCGTTGCCGTCCATGATGATGGCCACATGGCGGGGAATGTTGTTTTTATCGAGGATCTGCTCCCCTGCCGTCGGGGCAGGTTCTTTTTTATTGCCAAAAAGGTTAATCATCTTGCATGTCTCCTTTGGACAGTGCGGCGGCCACGGATTCACTCATCTCGAGGCTGTCATTGACCAAAAGCGATATGACACCGTCATCACCGGCATTGGCGCGGATGACATAGGTCTGCTCCGGGTCGCAGTGGAAAAAGTGGGACCGCGACACCGTCCGTTCTACGACGTAAGGAATATTTTTCTCCTGTAATACAGATTTGGCATACCGTAACGGCATGCCAATAAAAATCCGTATATCCATCATACAGCCATGACTTCTTTTTCTTTTTTT
>ENA-OQKC01000995-OQKC01000995.1-human-gut-metagenome-genome-assembly--contig:-NODE-995-length-10524-cov-3.051072_pt1 | contig 10524 bp, 9 predicted proteins | sample MGYA00242774_ERZ504790 | MGnify/ENA primary metagenome ERZ504790 (study PRJEB26092, sample SAMD00036419) | human gut metagenome | host: Homo sapiens | study: EMG produced TPA metagenomics assembly of...
GAGCTTCTCGTTGTAGTACTGCGGCATGATCTCGCCCTCGCGCACGATGTTCTTAAGGCGCGAGGTCGGCGGGGTCCATGTGCAGCATGTCGGCGAGCTCGTTGACAGCGCTCTCCACGGCAAACTGGCCCTGGGTGGCACCGTAACCGCGATACGCGCCGCCGCGGTTGGTATTGGTGTAGACGGCGTCCCAGCTAAAGCGGCTCGCCTTCACGTGGTTGTAGATGGGCAGGCTCTTGTGGCCCGAAAGGCCGATCGTCGTGGTGGCATGCTCGCCATAGGCGCCGGCGTTGGACAGCGTGTGCAGATCGATGGCCGTGATGGTGCCGTCGTTCATGGCGCCCAGCTTGACGGTCATCTGCATCTGGTGGCGCGAGTTGCCCGCGGTGATGGTCTCCTCACGGGTGTAGCAGCAGTAACTCGGACGGCCGGTCTGCTGCGTCACAAACGCAACGAAGATCTCGCAGCAACCCGTCTGCTTGGAGCCAAAGCCGCCGCCGATGCGCGGCTTAATGACCTGCACCTGCGACTGCGGAATGTCGAGCGACTGCGCGACCATGCGGCGCACGTGGAAGGGCACCTGCGTAGAGGTGGTCACCGAGATGCGCCCAAACGCGTCGGTCGTCGCGAAGGCGCGGAAGGTTTCCATGGGCGCGGTCTGCGTGGCCTGGCTGGTGTAGGTGCGCTCAAAGACGATGTCACTCTGGGCGAAGGCCTCGTCGAGGTTGCCAAAATCGCTGGTACCGCTGCACACCAGGTTGCGGGGCACGTCGCCGCCCTGCGGGAACATAAAGGTCACGTCGCCCTCGGGGTGAACCACGATGTCGTTATCGAGTGCCTTGGTAAAGTCGAGCAGCGGCTCAAGCACCTCATAGTCAACCTTAATGAGTTTGAGCGCCTTGTCGGCAGCCTCCTCAGTCTCGGCGGCGACGATCGCCACCTCCTCGTTTTGGTAACGGACGAGGTTCTCGAGAATCAGGCGGTCGTAGGGACTCGGCTGCGGATAGCTCTGGCCGGCGATGGTAAAGCGGCGCTTGGGCACGTCCTCGTAGGTGTAAACGCCCACGACGCCGGGCACCTTCAGGGCGCGCGACGTATCGATGGAGCGGATCTTGGCGCGGGCATAGGGGCTGCGCTTGAGTTTGACGATGAGCGCACCGGCGGGCACCATATCGCCGGTGTAGACGGGACGCCCCTCAAGAAGGGCCTTCGAGTCCTTCTTGGGCTGTTTGTGGGTGATCTGCTTGTAGGAGACACCGTCACAGCTAGTGTCGTTGACCGGCAGCTCGGGCATCTCAAAGCCAACCTGCACGCCGGACTCGTTGAGGAAGCGCACGATGGCGCGCAGCTGGCTCTCGTAACCGCTGCAGCGGCAGAGGTTGCCGGCGAGCTGGCGCGAGAGTTCCTCGCGCGTGGCGACGAGGCTCGGATCCTCCTTGGCGACGCGGGCAAGCGCCAGCACGTTCATGATGAGGCCGGGGGCGCAAAAACCGCACTGCTCGGCGCCTTCGGCAGCCATCGCACGGGCCAGCGCCTCAGACTCGGCCTTGAGACCCTCGAGCGTGGTGACGGAGCGACCCTCGACGCGCGCCGCGGGAACCGAGCAACTCAGCACCGGGTCGCCGTCGAGCCACACCGTGCACAGGCCGCAGTTGGTGGTTTCGCAGGCACAGCGCACCGACGCGCAACCCTGCTCGCGCAAAAGCGCAAAGAGCATGGTATCGGGGGCAATCTGAACCTTGACCTTGCGGCCGTTGAGCGTAAAGGAAAGATCGATGAGTTTGGCAGCCATTAGCGCACCTCACTAGAATCGACGCCGGGCACGCGGCGGCAGGAATACTCGTCCGTGGCGAACTTAGGCACTTGCACGGTCTCGAGCTCGCGGGCAAGCGCGGCCGAAAGCTCGATGCCGGCGGCGCGACGCACAGCCTGGATGGCGAGCGGGGCCGAGATGCGGCGGCGGTAGTCGGCCGAGCCCCACAGGTTGGTGCCGTAGCTCAGCGCGCGTACGGACGCGGCCAGGGCGCGTAGCTCGTCCTCGGAAGGCTGCTCGGCGGTAAGGCCGCATGCCTCACCCTGCAGCAGGGTCGCGCGCAGCGGGCGGGCGCCCACGGTGACATGCCAGCTGTTGTCCCACCAGGCGGCGGTAACGTTTAAGGAGGGGAAGTCGGTCGCGGCCTTGCGCACGGCCTCGTAGCTTGCACGGTAATCGTGCTTAACGACTACGATGTGCTCGATCACGTCGCGCACGTAACCCATGTTCACGAACTCGGCGAGCGGCACGCGGCCGGCGCCCGTCAGCTCTACATAGGAATCGAGCGCGAGGAAGGCGGAGAGCACGTCCGAGAAGCCAAAGCGGCCGTAGATGCTGCCGCCCACCGTGGCGGTATTGCGCAGCTGCACGCCCACGATGTCGTGGACGGCGAACTCAAAGACATTGTTGACAAGCGCGTTGAGCCCGGCATGACGCTCGAGCTGGCGCAGGGTGCACATGGCACCGATGCGAAATTCGGTCTCGGTCTCCTCGATCTGATCGAGTCCACAGGCCGAAAGGTCAATCGCCGTCGCCACACGACGCGAACCCAGGCGCATCCAGATGCCGCCACCCACAATCTTGTTGTTGCGGTTCTTCTGCAAGAGCTCATAGGCTTCGGCCGCGTTTCCAACACGGACGTAGGTACCGAACTTGAGCACGTTCTCCCCCATCTCTTCACTTGTCCAGTACTTTTAAGTGTACCAAACGAGGGGGCACAGCTCGTGTCGGGACAAAATGAACCGTTTTCCTCCGTCGTATGCGGATCAAAAAGGCTCCCAGCCAAGATGGCTGGGAGCCTTCCGCGATGCTATATCGAGTGAAGATTTAGCAGACGCCCTGGGCGAGCATGGCGTCGGCGACCTTCAGGAAGCCGGCGATGTTGGCACCCATGACGAAGTTGCCCTCCTCGCCGTACTTCTTGGCGGTGTCGTCCACGTTGTGGAACATGCCGCGCATGAGCTGCTCGAGCTTGCCGTCGACCTCTTCGAAGGTCCAGGACAGGTGCTCGGCGTTCTGACTCATCTCCAGGCCGGACACGAGCACGCCGCCGGCGTTGGCAGCCTTACCGGGCATAAAGGCGACGCCGTTCTCCTGGAAGTAGGTCGTGGCCTCGATGGTCGTAGGCATGTTCGCGCCCTCGCCGACCACCTTGCAGCCGTTGGCGACGAGCGCCTGGGCGTCCTCGAGCAGCAGCGTGTTCTCGCGAGCGCAGGGCAGCGCGATGTCGCAGGGCAGCTGCCACACGCCGCGGCCGTCGCCCTCGTGCCACGTGGCATTAGGCTTCTCGTCGACGTACATAGCGAGCGTAACGCCCTTGTCGTGGCCGGAGCGCTTCTTGTTGTAGACGTGCTCGAGCACGGTGTAGTCGATGCCGTCGGGATCCTCGACCCAGCCATGGGTGTCGGAGCAGGCCAGCACCTTGCCGCCAAGCTGGGAGACCTTCTGGACCGCGTAGATGGCGACGTTACCGGAGCCGTGAACGACGACGTTCTTGCCCTCGAAGGAGTCGCCGCGGCTCTTGAGGTACTCGTCCACAAAGTAGACCAGACCGTAACCGGTGGCCTCGGTACGGGCGAGCGAGCCGCCAAAGGAGAGGCCCTTGCCGGTAAGGACGCCGGTCCACTCGTTGGTCAGGCGCTTGTACTGACCGAACAGGTAGGCAACCTCGCGGCCGCCAACGCCCAGGTCGCCGGCGGGAACGTCGGTGTTGGGACCAATGTGGCGATAGAGCTCGGTCATGAAGGACTGGCAGAAGTGCATGATCTCGTTGTTGGACTTGCCCTTGGGGTCAAAGTCGGAGCCGCCCTTGCCGCCGCCCATGGGCAGGGTGGTCAGGCTGTTCTTGAGGATCTGCTCCAGACCCAGGAACTTGAGCATGCCCAGGGTGACCGTCGGGTTAAAGCGCAGGCCGCCCTTGTAGGGTCCAATGGCAGAGTTGAACTCGACGCGGTAGCCGCGGTTGACCTGGACCTTGCCCTGGTCGTCGACCCAGGGGACACGGAACATAACGATGCGCTCGGGCTCGACGAGGCGCTCGAGCAGGGCGGCCTCCTCGTACTCGGGATGGGCGTCGAGCGCCGGCTGGATGGTGCCGAGGATCTCGGTCGCGGCCTGGATGAACTCAGGCTGCTCGGGATAGCGGGCCTTGAGCTCGTCGAGAACTTTCTGCGTGTAGCTCATGCTTCCTCCAATTGATGGAAAAGAAAAGTGTCGTTCGAGGCGCCCCATGCGCCGCGAGCTTTATCGAGTATGGATAATATCGCACTGTTGCAGCAAAGTTTCACATAAGCCGACAAGCAGATGTTTCGTTTTGATTACGATGCAGGTAGAAGCGTTTTTGAGCACCCAACGTGCAAATCGCGTGTTTCAAAGCTGTTTCGTCCACGTGTTCCAAACCACCACATTGGGGACAGGCACCTTTGTGGTGGTTTTAACGATGGAACCACCACAAAGGTGCCTGTCCCCAATGTGGTGGTTTGGGTGGTTAGAGGACGAGCTGATGGTAGTCGGCGGGGGTTACGCGGCCTTCGGTGGCAGCGCGGAAGGCGGCGAGCGCATCGCCCGAGAACGGCATGGCCCAGCACAGCCCGCAGCCGGCGGTAATGGAGCCGGGCAATGGCATGATGCGCCCGGGCACGCCGGCATCCAGGCACAGCTGCTCGCATTCCATCACATCAAAGGTGCTGTCAAACGACACGATGATCTTGCGCTCGTGGTCGAGGGCATCACCGGACGGGCCTTCGCGGTGTGCTTCACGATACGCCGCGGCGGCCGCTTCCTCTTCCGCGGTATGTCCACAGCCACTGCAGCCGCAGGTACAGGGCTCGGAACCATCGCAAGTGCAAGGCTCTCCCGTGTCGGGGCAAATATCGTGAGACATGGCAACTCCAATCGTCTAGGCGAGTAACTCGGCCGCCGCAAACTCCTCGGGCGTATTGACGTTCTCAAAGCAGAGCGTCGAGCCCGCGGACTTAACGATCTGCGGCTCATCCATATAACCAGCCTGAACGCGATTGATCAGGCAGCGAATGCGCTGGCGGTCGCAGGCGAGCAGCTCTTGGGCAACCGGCGCACACGCGTCACGGCGCCAGACGGCGCAAAGCGGCTCAATCCCCCGCTCCTCGCGCGGCACGCACACGTCGAGCGCCTCGACCTCAGCACGATCGGCAAGCGCGCCGATGAGTTCCGGCGAGACAAACGGCATATCGCAGGCGACAATCGCCACGAGCGGCAATCGGGCCGCGGCCAACGAGCTCGCGATGCCGCGCATGGCACCGGCGGGACCGTCGACGTCCATCACCACGCGGGGGCGCAGGCCATCAAACATAAGCTCCTCAAGGTAGGCAAGCTCGCTGGGACGCGACGTCGTCACGACCAACTCGCCGGCAACTGGCGCCAGCCGACCCAGCACGCGCTCGATAAGCGGCTCACCGCAAAACGCCATGCGCGCCTTGTCACAGCCCATGCGCGACGACAACCCGCCCGCTTGAACGACACAAGAAAGATCGGCCCGTCTTACGGTAGTCATACGGCAAACCACCCCCATCGGCATGCTCAAAACCCAACACACGAAGCCAAATACCATCGCCGATAAAGCGGGAGGCACGGCAAACCCATGCAAAAACAAAACAGCGCCTTTGCGGCACGCAGCAAGACCGCGAGCACAAAAGCGCTGGTAGCGTATGGCGGGAACGTATGTGAATCGAACACATCCAAGACGTTTTGCACGCCTCGCAACGGTTTTGAGGACCGCGGAGCCCACCGGAGCCCATCCGTTCCCAAGTGCGGCGGTATTTTACCAAACCGAGCAGCCAATCTAGCGCAGGGAGCGCAGGCCGCCGGCATCCTTGTCGAGCACCGTAAAGCGCACGGCATCCAGGTGCTCTAAGATGCTGATGGCGCGTTTGCGCGACACGCCCAGGGCCTCGCGCAGCACGCTCGTGGTGGCAGCGCCGCCGGCCGCCTCAATGGCGGCGGCGACGAGCTCACGCGCATGGGCCTCGGCAGCAGCGGACAGGGCAACGTCGCGTTCGACCTTAACGATCGAGCGGTTGAGCGAAAGCTCGCGCAGGGCACGCGTCATGGTGTCGCGACCGAGCTGCAGTTGTTCGCCCACCTCGGGAAGAGCCGGTGCATCCAGCCCGGCCTCGTCAAGAAGCGCGACGATCCGCTCGCAAGCCTCTCGCACCACGCGTGCCGCCGCGGCGGCCGAATGCGGATCGAATACCTCGGCGCCCTCGGCGGCGCACACGCCGCGCGAACAGCCCTCGGCAATCAGAGCCGCGGCAACGCCTTCATCAGCGGCAGGCCACGCAGCATGGGCAACGGCGCCGGGCGTAAAGCCCGTCTCCTTGGGAGCCGCCGCGTGCATGGCTGACAGGGTCGCCGCCAGTGCATCCATCGCGGCGTCGAGCACCGCAGCGTCCGCCAAGAGGTCCGCGTCACCCGCGGCAAGCTTGCGAACGGAGCCCTGCGCCACCAACCCACGCAGTGCGGCATCGACCTCATCGACACCAAGGTCCAAAGCCTCGGCAGCATCAACCGCCGTAACCGGCAGCGTCTGCAGCGCCAGCCAAGCGCCCACACCGCCCGCGATATCGCCGGACTCGAGCGCCGCATACAGCGAACGCTCCCCTTCGGAAAGCTCGCGCGAGCGACGGCAGCGCGAAAGCAGCACACGCCCGCCGCCAATAAGCATCACGGGTGAATAGGACAGCACCACGACATGGTCCCCGGCACGTAGCGGCAGCGAGTTTTCTAAGCGCACCTGAACAATACGGGTTTCGCCCACCGCCATGGGGGCCTCGCCCTCCATGAACATGATGCGACCGACGACCTCGGCCGTACCCGCCATCACGTGCACGCGCGCACCCGACTCGAGCACGCGCGGTTTGACGCCCTCGCGACCCAAATACGTAAACGTCATCATAAAGCGCATCGTCTGGCCAAAGCGGCCCGCCACGCCGAGCATCTCACCGCGATCGAGCGCGGCGACAGCATCGCCCACCAAGTTGAGCGCCACACGCTGACCGGGCAACGCCCGCGGCGTATCGCCATGCACCTGAATCCCGCGCACGCGACAGACCGTACGCGACGGCAAAGCCATCAGCTCGTCGCCCACCGCAACCGGCGCATCGTGCAACGTTCCCGTCACCACGGTACCGGCGCCCTTGATCGTAAAGCAGCGGTCGATGGGCAGACGCGGTGCGGCATCGGTGAGCTCGCCACGGGCACGGCAGGCATCCCAGCAAGCGGCAACCTGCTCGTCGAGCGCAGCCAGCAGGTCATCGATTCCCGCGCCGGTCTTGGACGACACGGGCACGATCGGCGCGTCCGCAAACACGGTGTCCGAAGAAAATCGTCCACGTCGAGCTCGGCCAGCTCAATCATTTCGCTATCGGCCAGGTCGCACATCGTCAGCGCGACCACCATATGCCGTAAGCCCAGCAGCTCCAGCACATGCACGTGCTCGCGGGTCTGCGGCATCACGCCCTCGACGGCCGAAACCACCAGCACGGCCACGTCGATACCCGTGGCACCCTGCACCATGGCGCGCAAGTAATGCGCGTGGCCCGGCACGTCGACCAGGCCGACGATCTTGCCACTCGGCAGCGCCAGCTCGCCAAAGCCCAGCTCCACGGTCATACCGCGACGGCGCTCAACCTCCAGACGATCAGGATTCTTGCCGGTCAGCGCCTCGATCAGCGCCGACTTACCGTGGTCGACGTGGCCCGCCGTGCCAACGATAACGGGACACTCCACCAGCGCTTGAACCTCACTCATCGCGCAACCGCCTTCTTAACGCACGCGACGAGCGTCGATGCCGCCGTCTCGATATCGCGGTCGCCCACGAGCGTGCGTACATCAAACAGAATGCGGTCGTGCGAGGCACGCGTGACGACCGGCGTATCGAAGTCTTGGACGAGCGAGCGCTTGAGCGCGTCGAGGGACAGGCGCCCGTCAACCGGGCAGACGGCCACACACATCGTGGGCAGCTCGACGGTAGGCAGCGAGCCGCCCCCGGGGGTCGACGAATCCTCGGCGATCTCCACCTGCACGGCGCACGGGCAACCCGCCTTATCGAGGCCTGCCGTCATCAGCTCGCGCAGCTTGCGTGCGCGACGCTCCAGATGAGCCTGCGGAAGCGTGAGCATGTTGAGCACCGGCACCTCGCGATGGGCCACATCCGCCCCATCCATGTAAATGCGCAGTGTAGCCTCGAGCGCCGCCAGTGCGAGCTTTCCCGGACGCAGGGCACGCATAAGCGGATGCGACCCGCAGGCCTGGACCAGATCGCGACGACCCATGATAATGCCCGCCTGTGCGGCACCGAGCAGCTTATCGCCCGAGCACGACACGATATCGAGCCCCGCCGAAACTGAAGCCGGCGTGGTTTCTTCGCCGCCGCGCACCAAGATGTCGTCGGGCAACAGCGCGCCCGACCCCTGGTCCTCGTAGAACAGCAGGCCATGCTTGTGGGCAAGCGCCGCAAGCTCCCGAGAACCCACCTCCTCGTGGAAACCCTCGATGCGATAGTTGGAAGGATGGACCTTGAGGATCATCGCCGTATCGGGCGTGATGGCGCGCTCGTAGTCGCTCAAATGCGTGCGGTTGGTGGCCCCGACCTCAACGAGCTTGGCACCCGAGGCCTCCATAACATCGGGGATACGGAAGCTGCCGCCGATCTCGACAAGCTCGCCGCGGCTGACGATGACTTCCTTGCCCGCGGCGTGAGTCGCCAGCACCAACAGCACGGCGGCCGCGTTATTGTTAACGACCAGCGCGTCCTCGGCACCGGTAAGCGAGCGGATGAGCTGAGCGGCGTGCTCCTTGCGCGACCCGCGCGAGCAGGTATCCACGCTGTACTCGAGCGTGCTGTAGCCGCGCGCGACCTCGGCCACGGCCTTGGCGGCCGACTCCGCGAGCGGGGCGCGGCCCAGGTTGGTATGGATGACCACACCCGTGGCGTTAACGGCGGGACGCAGGCTCGGCAGCGCAGAGCGATGCGCACGCCACTCGATGGCCGAGGCCAGCTCGCGCTTGGAACGCGGAGCGGCACCGGCACGAATCGCGGCGCGCTCTTCGTCAAGCTCAGCCGTCACGGCAGCATGGACCACCGCGTCGCAGGTCTCCCCCGCCGCCTTCACCACCGGCCACTCGGCTAGCAGCTCGTTGACGGAAGGAATGGCGCGCAGGCGGGCGCGCAACTCATCGGACATGTTCTGGCTATCGCTCATGTGCAGCCTTTCAAAAGAAACGTGGATCAGTCAAATGCATCAGCTGAGTCAATTACTCGTCATTATCCTCGCGCGCGACAATCTTTCCACGCGAACGGCGTTTTCCTGGGTGAGTGCGGCGCCCGTCAACGGGTCCCAACGCAACGGCGTATGGTCGAGCGGGCCCACGCCCAAGGCTTGAACGCCACCGGCATCGGCGCCAAACGAACGCCCGCCGGGAGCGGCCGAGGTGAAGATGCACGCCGGATGCAGATACGGCGTCGTCTCCACGCGCACGCGGTCGCGGCCCATGTCGCTCACAAGCTCGACGACCTCGCCATCGGCGATACCCATGCGAGCGGCGACATCGGCGTTCATCTGCACAGCGTCCAAGTCCGACCCCATCTCGGCGGCACCGGCCGCCGCGAGTCTGCGCGAGGTATGCGACTCAAAGGGACGGTTGCCGCTAATGAGGCGAAACATCCCCGAGTCGGGCTCCACCATGGGAGCGATCCAGTTGGGTATTCGACCCAGGCCGGCTCGTTCCCACACGTCGCTTGCCAGCGCAATTTTACCGCCATCCAAGGGAATCGCCGGCTCGCCCGTACGCGACGGCAACGCTACACCCGTGTCGGCCCAGCCGCGCTCCTTGAGCTCGTCCAGATTGATCCCAAAAGGCGCCACCTGGGCAGCCGCCAGATCGTCAGACGTAAAGTCGAAGTACTCGCCCACACCACACGCCTGCGCCAGACCGGTAAAAATCTCCCGACCGGGACGCGTGTCGTCATGCTGCACAGGCAGCACGGCGTTGCGGTAGAACACGCGCGAATCGTTGGCGCCCACGACCGTACCCACACCGCGGTCGGCCTCCAGATACGTCACGTCAGGCAGCACGAAGTCAGAAGCACGCGCCGTCTCGGACCAGCGAATATCAATCGTCACGAGCAAGTCGAGCTGCTGCAAAATACCCAACCAAGCCCGTGCATTGCCATAGCCCGCACCGGGGTTACTGGCATAGACGATGAGCCCACGCAAATCGCCGGCAAGAATCGATTGACCGATGGTCGTGCACAGGCCGCGCACCGGATCGACCAGTGGATAACGCTCGGACCCCAGCTTGGGCCCGCACGGTACCGGCGGCGTCGCAAAGCGTGCGGGATCGAGGTCGCCCAGCACAAGCGGTGTAGGTGGATTGAGCGCGCCGCCCGCGTGTCCGATGCAGCCCAGCAGCACATCGACCAAGCAGATAGCGCGCGCGGTCTGGGTGCTATT
>ENA-OQKC01000996-OQKC01000996.1-human-gut-metagenome-genome-assembly--contig:-NODE-996-length-10513-cov-4.898036_pt1 | contig 10513 bp, 10 predicted proteins | sample MGYA00242774_ERZ504790 | MGnify/ENA primary metagenome ERZ504790 (study PRJEB26092, sample SAMD00036419) | human gut metagenome | host: Homo sapiens | study: EMG produced TPA metagenomics assembly of...
GCTGACATTGAAATATGTGAATACTTTAGTATTCGTGCGTTTGAATACACAGATACCCAACATGTAAAATATGGACATTTAAATATTTAAGCACTTAAATTCTCAAACTCTTAAATATGCAAATATTCAAATGCGTGGACATTTGAATGTTTTGGCGCACAGCAAGTGAACTACGCAATCAAATTGTAGTACAAGCTACCAATACTAGGGTGGTAGTACAAATATTATCTTTCCATGCTTGTCCAGAATAACTTTGTATTATTTTTGCATTATGAAAAAACTGCGGACAAAGCAATGGATATCGAAACTGCAACAAGCAATTTTCTGAGTGAGCTACGACAGATTGGTTTGGATAATAACGGTGCACTGTTAATCCAGGTACAAATAGATGGCGTAAACCATATAATGAGCTATGGAAATTTGAATAATTTTGCAGCAGGTGCGAAGATGATGGAGAAAAAAGGGGATAGCTTAATCAAGTTTATGGAGAGGGAAATCCCAATTGCTTCCATCAGAGAGAGTACCAAAAAAATCCATTTGGACACACTGAACCAAATTAGGAGCTTTTCACCGAACATTAGCCTTCAAGAGGTATCCAGTGATTTTCTTCTTGAATTTGAGATTCACATGCGTGAGGTATGTAATCTATCAACGAACACGATAGCTCGTCACATGAAATCACTCAAGAGATATATCAATATTGCACGAAAAAAAGAATAATCACAGAATACCCGTTCTTGAATTATACAATCAGAACAGAACAAGTACATAGAGATGCACTTACTGAAAAGGAACTTGAAATATTGGAGAAATATAGAGAAAATCTTGCAGAACCCAATGAGGCGTTAAACGCTTTTCTCTTCAGTTGTTATACTGGTTTAAGATACTCGGATGTGCGCATGTTTACCAAACAGAATATATACACAATCAACCGTAAAAAATGGATTGTCCTCAAAATGTATAAGACAAACAAGGAAATACGCATACCGTTAAGCACAATCTTCGAAGGAAAGGCGCTAGAGCTTACAAGATCCATTTCGAGGAATAGGGGAGTAATATTTCGCATCGGAAGCAACCAGCAAGCCAATAGGGACCTGAAAAAAATTGCAAAACAAGTAGGGATAAAAAAAATGACCTTTCACACTGCCCGACATACTTGCGCAACACTGCTCTTGTATAGAGGTGTCAGTATAACTACAGTTCAGACCATACTCGGCCATCAAAGTGTAAAAACCACGCAGATATACAGTGCCGTAACAGATATGACCTTGGAACGAGATCTAAAGAAAGGAAGTGCCAAAAAGGGTAGGGGAGAGAAGATTAGGAGACGAAAACAATGACTTAATAGAGTAGGGGATAGGGGGGGCCTCTATCCCTCTCTTTGTCTTTTCATTTTTTACCTTTTGTAATAAACAAAGTCTGCATATATGTCCATATTCTTAGTTACAGTGAATGTATACGATGCAGATACATGATTGAAATCAAAACCTATTAGTTTAGTACCTCCTGCCGTGTAGAATCCATTCACATAATACCACCAAGGTGCGTTTTGCCAATCACTGTCATCATTTCCGCTTCTTCCTAATCCATATACGGTGACTCGTGTACCATACTCAAATTCCTTGCTGATCGTTTTATGATTTATGTCATCAGAACTAAATCCCACATAATTGCCAACAGTTCCTACCCAACTTCCATTATCATAATGATCTGCATGAAGTGTAATTGTATATTTCCCTCCTCCACTCACTTTCTTAAAAGCGGCCAAAATCGTGGCGCCTTTCGTAATATTGGCTACATAGAGGTCCATATCCGACAACTCCAAAGATGAAGACAACAGTGAGCCATCATAATACCATCCTACAAATTCATAGTTTGAATTTTTCTCTATATAGAGATTGGGATAGTGCCCTCCATCGTCATATAGGGCATAAATAAGAGTGTTGGAGGTGCTTGTATGTCTTTCTGCTTCCCCTTCACCCATAATCTGTAACGTACCGGCATCTACTCCACCTCGTTCATCAAACTGTTCATCGGTAAATTTCACATAGAAGAGTGGGGATGTTGTTGTGAATTTGGCTGTTAGAGTTCTGTTAGAACTAACACCTCATTATTATTGTGCATATTCATCTTAATAGAGTATGTATTCTACAGTTCTATCTTTCTGTCTATTAATTACCTATATAAGATAACGGGTCTTATATTAGACTCCTATGGCCGTAGTGACGGCCTTTCATGTCTGTTTCGTGGTAATTTCCACGTGATAGATAGTGTTAATTATTCGGCTTTCCCCGTGCGTGAGCATCGGGAAAGCTTTCATTTACCGGAATTGAACAATAATAAATACTTCATCTTATGTACGGAAAATTGAGAATGTCGTTTATTTCGCTAGTGTTGTTTTTTGGTAGTGTGGAATGCTTCGGGCAGTTTTATTCTGCAAGGACTAATATCCTTGGTCTTGTTACGGGTAATCTTAATGCGGAGTTTGGTATGACTTTGAACAAGAAGTTTTCTCTTCATCTTCCAGTTCAGTACAATCCTTTCATTTACAGCAAGAGTAACAATACTAAATTCCAGAACCTGACAGTTCTTCCCGGTGTCCGCTATTGGTTTCGTGAGAGCTTTCGCGATCCGTTTGTGGGTTTCTCGGTTCTTGCCAGCCGTTACAACATCGGCAATATCTGGGACAAGTACCGTTATGACGGTTGGGGCTTGGGGGCTGGTCTGTCTTTCGGGTGGACCTATCCGATGGCTCCCCGTTGGAACTTTGAATGGGAGCTTGGACTTGCCGCGTTTTGGGCCAACCATGACAAGTCTCTCTGCAAGACCTGCGGATATAAGTTTGACCATGAGAGGAAAGTGTACCTGATACCCCATAAGATTTCAGTGAACCTTATTTATCTATTCTGACGGTTAGGGAAGTAAATATCAATTGGAAGGAGGAAAATAGAATAATGACGTATTTCGTTAACCATCTGTCTCTGTATAGTCCTAAAAACAGGGCATGCAAGAAATTATTGGATTTTATCAGTCAGTTTGAACATGTCCTTATCAAGGATGACTGCTCTCTGGATGCTTTGTCATCTTTGATTGAAGATAGAATCCGGGAAATCAATACTTCGCATCCTAAATTGCGGCCTATCTGCTATTCCCGGAATCATTCCCTTCAACGTATTACGGCGTCTGTCTTGCCGGCTTCCGGTGTACCGGATTATGTGTTCATCATGGATTTCTGCCAAGTGTGCAGCATTTTCCAGTATTCTGAAAAAGCGTCTGTTGTTCCAGGTGTCTGCCGTGTTTGCGGGTGTACCGAAAATGGCCCTTGTTATCATCCGGATTACGGAACCTGCTGGTGGGCTGATGAAGAGCATACGATTTGTTCCCATTGTGCGGAAAAGGCAGTCACAGAAGATCCGTTGACTACTCACTGTATAAATGCAAAGGAGGGTGGGAAATAATGGAAATGACCCAGCCTGTTTGGATATTCTTTGGCATAGTGCTTTTCATGGCACTATGTGGCATTCTGATAATGATAAGGGATTGAGAGGGTAAGTGATGACTTTATATATTGTGTTGATCAGCGTTTTGGGGACTGTTGTCTTACTGTGCGTTCTGCTCAGCGTTTATATGGCCGCCGAAATTGAACCTGATAATGATGATTTCTGACGAATTATTAACATGTAAAAAATAGAGAACTATGTTACAATCACAAGTAATTGGTAACCTGGGAGCGGATGCTGCCGTGGAGAAAGACAATGCGGACAGACAGTATGTGTGTTTCAGCATGGCACACAAGGAGTTTGGCAAGGATCATAATGGGCAGATGACGGAAAGGACGGTCTGGCTACAGATAAGGTGGTACGGCTATACGGAAAAGATGCTTGCCTGTCTGAAGAAAGGGACAAAAGTTTTCGTGAGTGGACGTATGTCCGTGAAAGCATACCTGGATAACAGCGGTAATCCGCAGCCGTCGCTCAATATATCCGCCACTGAGATAGAACTGTGTGGGACAAAACCTGATAGTGCATGTTCGTGATATTGGGAAGAGATGCCATGAGTGACTGTGAAGAGGGACTGACAGAGTATCTGAAGGGTGTCTGGCTCAAGATTCGTCCCGGACTTTCGGTAATGCTTGGCATTATCATTCTGATGAATCTTCTGTATGTTATGATTGTATTACTAAAGCATTGGAAAAATGATTGATAAAAGGAGACTGTTCCTATTTGGTACCCTTTCCACGCTTGTGCTGAGCTGCAGCACTCCCATTGTTTCCGTTTTAGAGAAAAACGGTGCCCAACGTGTGGGGCTGACGCAGATCCAGCGCAAGCCTAACAAAAAGAGGGTACAACCGGCTGTGATCGACACTACGCAGGTATATAGCAGGGAGACGATGCGGAAGCTGAAGGAGGGCTTCACGGAATATGAAAAGGATGATAATGGCGAGGAAATCCTAAGCGTATCGCTTGCTGACGTGCAGATTGTCGCAAAAAGCAAGAATGTTGCCGAGCGTGCGGGCAAGATTGCCATAGATTTCAAGGTTGATGTCCCGGCGGCCCTGATAGATAACAAGTGGCAAGTACAGTTGTCTCCGGTAGCATACAAGAACGGCAAGAGGATATGCTTTGACAAGATACTTCTTTCCGGCGCCCAGTTCCTCAGACAGCAGGAAAAGGGGTATCGGATGTACCAGAACTTCATAAGTTCCATTATTCCTGACAGCGCGTACATGCAGTTGCTGTTTGATGCAAAGGGCTATCGGAAGGCCCTTTTTGACATTGAGGAACAGTTCTATTATGCCTGGAGGAAAGAACAGTTGTCACAGACCCGCTTTATTGACTGGAAGAGTGTTCGCAACAGACGCAATCTACTGTTCAACGGTGTAATGGAACGTAACCGTGCAGCAGTGAGACCTGACAACTGGAAAACCGTTCTTCCCGCGTACTGGCTGGAGAGGGAAGTCGCCAATGCTCCAGGACATTGGGGAAATTATCTTTCCCCTAAATACCGGTTTGAACAGCGGCTTATTACGAAAGAGGACTCGGTGGAGATACAGAAACGTTTCTTTGACTGGAAAAAGAAGGCGGAGAATGAACGGAAAAAGGCCCTGACCCAAGAAAAATACAATGAATATGTCCGGTTTCCCAAGGAGCCGTGCCGCCTGGATACCGTAATACAGAACGGTGACCGGTTTGAATACTACTATTCGCAGAATATCGAGGCGGATGAGAATATACGTAAGATTGACGTGACTATAGACGGTATCGTGGTTGCGATGGACGAGAGCCGTTATCAGTTGCCCCAGAGCGACACGCTTACCTACTATATATCCTCAATGGTACAGTTCCTGGACCATGCGCCCAGATACAAACGGATAATAGTCTCCCGTCATGCTACTGCCAACCAAACCGCCTTTATCAGCTATAAGGCGGGTTCCTCGCTGTTTGACGAACGGATAGGGAACAACAAGGAAGAGATAGACAAGGTGATGGAGACGATGCACAAACTGACATATACCGGTGAGCTGGTACTTGACAGTGTACATATGTGTGCCACATCCTCACCGGAAGGTACAGACTATCTGAACATGCAGCTGGCCAGACAACGTGCAAAACAGCTCAAGTCGTATCTGATACAGCGTACGGATGACAGGGAAGCAGTCGCCCTTTTCCGTGCCGATGCGATAGGGGAGGACTGGACAAAGCTTGTCGGTCTCATCCGCAATGACTCGAATATTACGCAGCGCAGCGCGATATTGAATGCCATTGCATCTGTCAAGGAGAACGATGCCCGCGAGGAGGTACTCAGGAATTTCCATGATTACCGGTATATAAGGGAGAAACTGTATCCGCAGTTGCGTGCAGTGAATTTCCAGTTCCATCTGCACCGTAGTGAGATGGTGAAGGATACCATTCATACAACCGTCATAGACACAGCTTATATGGATGCTGTCAAACAGCTGGAGAACCGGCAGTACAAGGCCGCCCTGCCGGTACTCAGTGAATACAATGACCATAATACGGCAGTCTGTCTGATGAGCCTCGGATATGACCGCCAGGCTGTCGAGATACTGCGCTCCCTGCCGCAGAATGAGGATACCCTTTATCTGCTTGCGATTCTGTATGTACGTGAAAAGAGGTTTGAGGATGCGGTGTCCGCTTTCAGTGAGGCGTGCCGTCTTGATCCCGGGAAATGGTTCAGGGGAAACCTTGATCCGGAAATCTATCAGCTAATAAATGACTATAACTTAAATTTTGAGCAATGAGAAGAAACTTGAAAATCTTATTTTATGCCAGCCTTGCCGTATTGTTCTCTTCTTGTGAGAATCTTTTCAAGGAAGAGTGTGAGGCCAAGGGGTTTCTTTCCGCCACAGTGTCGGACAAGGGACCTGTACCGTCCACAACGGAGGAAATTCAAGTACGCTATTATGACTACCATACCGGTGTGGAGCATACCGAGAAACTGGGGGAACCTGACTATTTCGCTCTAGGCAACCGTTTTTTGTCACAGCTGGATGCCGGAACATACAGATTCCTCGCATATACCCGTTTCAACAACAAAATCCGTAATGCAGGCGACATCTCGACAATTGAGATTTATGCCGATACGGTAGTTTCGGCCAAATATGCCTGTCCGGTTATAGCGAATCCACAGCATCTGGTCTTTATGGGCAAGGAGAGTGGCACCATTCTTCCGGAGGATACAACCTATCGGGAGTTCGTTCTCTCGCCGATGGTGCAAAAGATCATATTTAATGTGACAATAAGAGGACTTGCGCCTGCCCAGACTGTTTCCGGGATGGAAGCCTTGCTCAAGGGAGTAATCATTTCCCGGAAGATATATACCAACCAGCCCCAGCCTTCCTATGCCGGTCTGGTCTTTGATTTTGCAGAAAAAGAGGGGAAATATACTTCCGAAGCCTATGTGTTCGGGCTTTCCAATAAGGTGGAAAACACGCTCTGTATGGAAGTTGTCACCAATTCAAAGAAATATTATCCGGAAGTGGACCTTTCCTCTGTCCTGGCAGATTTTACATCTGACGGCATCGTGTTCGAGATTGTCATCGACTTGAATGCTGGTGTCGATCCGGTTGTTACCATAGCCGGCTGGCGCGATCTGGACTGGGGAGAAATCCAACCCGTATTATAATTTTTTATTCACTAAATTTTTTTATATGAAAATCAAATTAGTTTCGGCAGCCCTGCTTGCACTGTTGGCATGCAGCTGCACAGAAGGGTTCAATGACAAGAATGGAGTTGACGGCACCAATACGATGCAGGTCAACGCGTACATCGGGAAGTCACCGGTAACAAGAGCTGAAAAGACTGCCTGGGAAAACAATGACCAGCTGGGCGTCTATGTCGTGGACAACTCCATTGACGTTCCGTACAAGGGTTCGGCATCCTACAGTAACATCCCTTTTGTCTTTACCGGTAAGGGATTCAAGAGCGACAATATCCTACTTGATGAGAATGAGGGTACTGTATACGCCTATTATCCCTATAAGAGCGACCTTGCGGACCCGAAGGCTGTACCGGTTGACATCAGCGAGCAGACAGACCACTTGTACGGGGAGGGAAACAGCAAGGTGAGCATCACTGCCCGTAATGTGGACATTGAGATGCAGCATGCCCTGACCCAGGTTGTCTTCAAGATCAGAAAGACTTCGGACTACAAGGGTGGCGAAGGCAAGATTACCGCTGTGGTTCTGAAGAATACAGGTGCGGCCAAACCGTTGCAGACCAAAGGCAGCTACAACATAGCTACTGGGGCGGTGACAACCACCCAGGATGGAGATGTCAGTTTCTCGGTCAACCAGACATTGACGGAGGACTATGTTTCCCTTTCCAGCATTCTTTTTCCGGTAAGCGCCACTTCCGGAAAAGACATGCAGGTTGTCTTCACGATTGACGGAAGAGACTTGAAATATGATTTCCCGGCAGGTACAGCATGGGCAGCCTCTTACCGTAACATCTATTCCATTTCCCTTGACGGAAACGGTCTTATTATCGGTGGTGGTGAGGACCCGTCCGGAGGCCAGTCCGGTGTGACAATCGAACCGTGGACGGACAGCCAGAATAATGACATTTCTCTTGTTCCTGTAATTTGAGAATGACGATTGATATACAGAAGCCTGCTTTTGATAGGCATGGCTTCTGTATATAAAATTGGGGGCTCCCCATAAAAAGAAAAAGTATGAAGAAACATTTTTTATCATATATATCTGTACTCCTGCTGGCACTCCTCCTCGGGTGTGAGAAGGACACCGGAACATCCGGTTCATCCCCTGTCTGTTTCTATCTGTCTCCAGAGCCATCCACCCGTGCGACAGATACGGAATTTGAGAAGGGGGATGCTATCGGAGTTTTTGCGGCCGCGCGTGATGACGAGTCGGTTCCGGCCCAATTGCATCCTTCCGGTAATTTTGCCGCCAACAAGAAATATATATTTGACGGTGAAAAATTTGTACCGGATGGGGAAAGCAACTCAATATTCATAACATCCTATCCCATTGACTATTATGCATATTACCCGTATGCTACTGTTGACAACCCTTTGGAGTTCACTTTCCATGTGGCTGCTGACCAGGAAAGCCTGACAGAATCAGACCTGATGTATGCCAGGAACACTGACGGCTCAGGCAAAAACAATATTCCTTTAACCTTTATCCACAAGCTATCGAAAGTTGTGGTTCCCTATAGCCGGGGAGAATGTCGGGGGGGCTGCCGGAACTGCCGTTGTCAATGATGCATATACAGGCTGTATCATGAATCTTTCGACAGGAGAGATACGTACCTTGTTCGATGACGGCCAGCAGGATATTGTTATGTTCAAGGATGGTAACGCAGCCGATGTCAGCTTTAGTGCCATTTTCCCGGAACAGACTTTTAGTGCAGCCGACCCTTTTATTATTTTTGATGACTCGAAAGAGTTTAAATTATCTGCAGACCGTCTGTTTGAAAGCGAGCATGTGGTGGAATTGCCGTTTATGGGCAAGATCTTGGAGTACCAGTTTGCAGTGACTCCGATAGAAAAGAACATATCAAGTAAAGGCGGCACCTTTAACCTCGCAATTGCTTCTAAAAAATATTATTCTGTCAATGGTACATTGATACCCGGAACAGAAACGCCTCTTGATTATGACTGCTCATCATCTGTGGATTGGATAACGTTTGATAAGCCGACGCTGGAAGTTACAGTAGCTGAAAATACAGATACGGATAATAGTAGAACGGGAATAATAACATTTAAACAAGCTGAATCGGATAAACAAGTAAGCTGCACGGTAACCCAGTCTGCGGGTGAAATCACATATGGTGCTTGGACTGTTACTATCTCCGCTAATCCGACAACCATAGCTGCTGTGGGTGGTACGTCAACCCTGACCTATTCCGCTGTGCGTAACGTTCTGACCAATGGAACTGTTACCGGCACAGAGAAGGCTACTCCGACAATTAGCGGTAGTGCCACCGGCTTCACCCGTTCCGGCACTACGGTGACGGCTGCCAACAATACTTCTGCATCTTCCCGCAGTGTGACTTATACTGCCACTCATGAAGGCAAGTCCGCCACTTGTACGATCACCCAGTATGCAGGTAGTAAACAGTATGCTTCTTGGAGCGACTGGACTGTTACTGTATCAGCTAATCCGACTACTATTGCGCGGACAGGGGGTACTTCTACCATAACAAGGGCTGCTACCCGTACCCGCACCTGGACATGGAACGGTGTTTCCGGTTCCGGCGGTACCGAGACTGACAGTGGCACTCCAACATTAAGTGCAAGTGGTTCCGGCTTTACCTTGAGTGGTACAACGCTGACTGCCGGCAACAATACCACGACATCTTCCCGTAGCTGTACGGTAACTGCTACCCATGCCGGCAAATCTGCTACTTGTACAGTTACCCAGTCTGCGGGCGAGATAACTTATGGTGCCTGGAAGGTTACCATTACGGCCAACCCGACTACCATCGCTGCTGCGGGTGGTACGTCAACCCTGACCTATTCTGCTGTCCGTGATGTCTTGACCAATGGAGTTGTCACCAGTACAGAGAAGGCTACTCCTACAGTTAGCGGTAGTGCCACCGGTTTCACCCGTTCCGGTGCTACGGTGACGGCTGCCAACAATACTTCTGCATCTTCCCGCAGTGTGACTTATACTGCCACTCATGGTGGCAAGTCTGCCACTTGTACCGTTACCCAGTCTGCGGGCAGCATGACTACCGAATATGGCAGTTGGACCACTAGCAGCCTTACAGTGAGTGCTTCTCCTAATCCTGTAGCCGCTTCCGGAGGAAACTCCGCATTGGGCTGTAAAGCTAACCAGACCCGTCCTAAATATACGAAGTGGAACGGTGTTGTCACCAAGACTGATACAGAGTCTCAGTCTGTTGCAGTAACAGCTACATGGAGTAAAGTTTCCGGCACCGGTTCGCTCAGCGGTTCTACGGTTTCCTTCGATAATAACACTACAACAAGTGCTAGAAGTGGTGTTTATCGTGCCTCCAGTGGTGGT
>ENA-OQKC01001000-OQKC01001000.1-human-gut-metagenome-genome-assembly--contig:-NODE-1000-length-10496-cov-4.185939_pt1 | contig 10496 bp, 7 predicted proteins | sample MGYA00242774_ERZ504790 | MGnify/ENA primary metagenome ERZ504790 (study PRJEB26092, sample SAMD00036419) | human gut metagenome | host: Homo sapiens | study: EMG produced TPA metagenomics assembly of...
ATCAGCCCCACAAGCCAGTCCTGGGAGTTGAGGCCCGGCGCGAAGGAGCGAAAGGCAGGGCCGATGGTTTTGACGATATGGATGAGCTTATGTCCCATATCCGCGCCCTCTGCCAGCCGGTAGGCCGTGCCGAGCTTCAGACAGACCCAAAACACAAACGCATACGGGAGATTGAGCAGGACATACCTGCGGATTTTACCTGTCCACATGGCCGACCTCCCGTTTCAGCTCCCTGGCCTTGTTCTCCACGCGGGCCTTTTCTCCGAAGTGCCGTAGCTGTTGCCGGATGGAGGGGCGGCGGGACTTGTTCATCACCCGCTTGCTGTATTCGGAAAGGCAGGCGGTAATGGCGTCAGACTGTCCCGACTTGAAGAACAGCAGATACTTTTCCGGGGCGACCTTGTAAAAGGCGTAGTCCACGTTGAATTTCCGGGCCACCCGGTCAAACTGCCGGGGAGCGCCGACATATTCCGCCGCTTCGGTGCCGGTGCGGTGGTTCATCAGCTTTTTTACCGACTGTCTGCCATGAGGTGTCAGGCTCTTTTGATATTCCCGCTGCGCCATTCGGACAAGCGCGGCGGCGAGCTTTGCCAGCGTCCGGGCGGATAGCTTACCGCCGTTGTATAGGATGGCAACAGCCTTGCGTTCCAGTTCCTCCTGCAATCAATCCCTCCTTTCCTGACTTCGGGCCAACATGGCCCGAAGTCGCAGTTCTTCACCGTTCCGCAGCCTTCGCCGGGGCGGGTCTTTCCGCCTCGGGAGGCTTTGCGCTCAAACCCCGGTACGTTTGCAGCGTTTCCCGGATTGATACGGGCTCGGGGTAGGCGAAAATGCGGTGTTCCTCCGGGATGTCCTCTCTGCCGGAATAGACCTCCACAAAGCCTCGGAGCTCGCCTTCAATATAGCCCCCATCCGTAAACGCGCCGCCCTCCATGGCAAGACAGCGCCCGTAGGCTTCAAAGTCGAAGAATGCCCGCAGATTATCGGGAATGTCCAGAGCGCCCAGCTCCTCCACGAAATACAGGCCCAAATCTTCCTCGTCCTTGATGTCCGGGTAGAAGTAGTAGCAATCCAGATTTTGCGCCAGATTGATAAGGTCTTTGATGCTGCCGGTCCGTTCTCCCAGCTCCACGGCGGCGGCGAATTTGTCCATGTCGTGCTGATCCTCCACCTCTTGCAGCGCATGGGCCAGGTGGTTTAGCTCGTCGATGCTCTCATACTCACCCAGGCAGTCGTACAGGCCCGGAACATCGGTCTCGTAATCCGTGATGAAGATTTCTTCATACCGAACACCGTCTACATGGATCTTCTTCAAAAGCGCCTGCACATCTTCCTTCTCAGCCGGTAGCTTCAAATAGGCCCCGTCAAGGTAGCCCTCGTTATACCTGCCGAGATTGGTGATAAAGGCTTCAAGCATCATGTTCCTGTCCCTGCCGCTTCACATCCAGGATGCCCGCAAGGGTGGTGGCGGTAATGTTCAGCCGTGCGGCAACGGCGATGTCGTTTTTCACGGCTTCGTCGATTGCATCCCCGCATACCACAAGGACATGGGTCCGCCGGAGCAGGTCGCGGCCCATGTCGATCCCGCTTTTATGCTCCTCCGGGATGGCGTCGTTCAGGATCAGGGGAAGATAGAGGACGGGGCAAAGCGGGGAAAGCCCGCCTCATACACAGCGCGGCAATAGCCGCCGCCCGCTGGCCGTCCTTTTCGTGTTCGCCGCTCCACGCAGCGGTGATATATGCCAGGGGCCGTTTCATGGCCGATACCTCCTTTGTTCAGTCGTTGGGGTCAACCCATCTCCCCGCCCTTCCCATTCTTGGAAAGGGGGCGGCTCTGGAGAATCATCCCCGTCGCTTGATGACAGATGGCATACCCGGGGTGGGCGGTCAAGAGCAAAGCCGCCTGCGGCGGTGGCAAAGCCACTCTTGACGGCCCGCACCCGGATATGCGAAAAAGCAACCGGCGACGGGGAATCATTCAAGAGCCGTGTCATTGGGAGAGATAGTAACCTCGGGCCAACATGGCCCGAGGTTCATTACTTTTCCTGCTCGGCCTTCTTTTCCGGTTTGGCGATCTCCTTCTGCTTGCCCTTCCACTCGTCCAGAAGTTTCAAAATCTGATCCTTCATTTCACGGGGCGTCTTGTCCTTGCCGAAATACTGGCTGAGCTCCTGACTGGAAATAATCACTTTGTCTACCTCCTTTTTTTCTTCGAGCATGATACCGTCGATCACGTCACCGTTGAGCATGTTCTTCTGGTCGAGTTCCCTCATGCGCTGCGCCTGGGAGAGAGAGGGGGCCGACTGCTGGCCCTCAATGGCGATTGCGATATACCGCTGGTTTTTGGGCTTGATGTAGGAAAGCTCCACGGCGGGGGTGAACGCGATCTTTTTCGCGTCCACCATTTTCATAAGGTCCGGGACAAGATCGTTGAGCTTGATATAACGCTGTACCTGCTTGACCGCCATCTTGTTGCGGTCCGCGACGATCTGATTGGATCGCTGGCCGTTCTCCAACTTCGGGCCATCTTGGCCCGAAGTGACAAGGTCGCCTCGGGCACCCTGCCGCTTGATGGCCTCCAACTGCATTTTCAGCGCCTTGGCCCGCTCGCTGGGGAGGATGCTTTCGCGCTGGGTCGTGTTGTCCTCCACCATCTGTGTGATGGCCTGCTCGTCCGTCAGATTGCGGACGATACAGGGCATGTCCGCAAAACCGGCAAGCTCGCTGGCCTTCATGCGGCGGTGGCCGGAGACCATCTCATATCCGCCGCCCTCCCGGGGACGGACTACGGCGGCATTGGTAATGCCCTTGTCCTTGACGCTCTCCACCATGGCTCGCATTTCATCATCGTCCCTGACCTGGAACGGATGATTTTTGAAGGGGTACAGCTCCGACAGCTTGATGTATACGACCTGCTCCACTTCCTGTGAGCGCGGGGCCGCAATAGGCTCGGCCTTGGCCGGGGCTTCGGCTTTTTGGGCCGGAGGCTCGGCTTTCGCAGGGGCTTTGTCCTTGGGGGCCTTTGCAGCCTTTGCGCTGTCGGTCTTGGCAGGAGTGGCCTTGTCCTTGGGGGCTTTGCTCTGCTTCGGTGCTTTGGCCGGGGCCGGAGGCTCTTTCTTGACGGCATCCCTGGCCGGAGGCTTCGGCTGCTTGTCGTCCACGGCTTTCGCGGCTTTCCCGGATGCCGCCTCTTTCTCGGTCTTGATTTCGTTGATCTTCTCAAACGGGATCACAACATTCTCCGGCGAAAGAATATCCTTTTTGCCGGGGCCGGAGGGACCCTCCGTCATTTCAAACAAGGTGGCGGGATCCTCGGCAACAGGAGGCTCGGGCTTCACTTCCGATACCTCCGGGGCGGGAGGAGCAGGTTTTTTCTGCTCCATATCCTTGACAGGCGATACCTGATCCGTTGTACTGGCTGTATTTTCTTTTGCCATTTCGCAACCTCCTTTGTTCTGGCATGAAAAAAGGGCCTAACCTTCGTTAGACCCACGGATAAACGGGACGGCACCATCTCCTTCCTTGCGTTTATATAGCATACGCCGCCCATAGTCTCTCTTGGGCGGCGTATTGATTTCCTATTCAATTTGTGTTATGGTGTAAAAGCATTTGCGGCGGCTGTAAAAAACGTAGATTTTATGCAGGTTTCAGAGTTTGTCGTTATCACTATTCGCACCATGACGAATGTTTTTACAGCATTTAGCTGTCAAAGAACATTCGTCATTTTTTTATTTGCTAAATAGCGACATCACAGAGGGCGTAGTTCACAACTACGCCTTTCTTGTATTTACCGACACATCGGGTGTCGGTAAAGGAAGTGCGCTTGGAATCTCGATGGTGCCCACGCAGTTGTAGTGAATGCGGAGCCGCTGCTCCCATACACCGTTGACCTTTTCTGCATTGAACACTTCGATTTTTTCCACCAGTTCATTCAGCATCCGGGGTGTCAGCTTTTTTGCTCTGGTGTACTTGCGAACTAGACTGATGAACATATCCGTTGTCATGGTGCGGCTGCTCTGCTTCTCTATTTCGGAGCGGAGCTGTTTGATTTTCTCGGTCAGCTCCTTTTGCTCGTCCTCATATCTCCGGGACATTCTGGAAAAGCGTTCATCAGAGATCTTGCCGGAAACGTTGTCCTCATAGATGCGCTCAAAGAGGCCGTCCAGTTCTTCATCACGGGCAAGGAGTGCTTTCAACTCTTTCTCTTTCAGCTTGCGGTCGGCTTCGTCCGCCTGCTGGGAGTGCCCGATAACAGCTTTCAGGAAGTCGTCCTCATAGAGGCTGGCAAACTTGTGCTGCGGCTGGGCGGCAATACAGACCGCCAGAGGGAGCGTGTGGTTGCAGCCTTTGAAAAGCAGAAAACCACCGCTGAGATTGCCGAGATACTGAAAACGCTGTACCACGGCGGCAACGGCCTTGGCAGTGTGAGCGCATGGTATGCCGAGGATGGTATCCATCTTTCACATGGGAAGTCTGTCCGTTATGACAGGTCTGCCCAGGTCATTTCCTGGGAGAGCGCCGCAGAGCGTATCGGGGAGCTTTTGGAAAGTGGTCAGTTTGCCTCCAATGTGGAGCTTGCAGAAGCGGCAGGCTATGAACGCTCCCTCCTTGCAGAAAAGCTCTGGTATCTGTATCACGATCTCAGTGAGGACGCCAGAGAAGCCGGATATTTGTCCTGCCTGTCAGAGATCAAAGGCAATGGGTTCCCGGAGGAGACCCGCCGCCTGACGGAGCAGCTGAGTGACCCGGCTTTCCGCCAGACCCTCAAGGAAGAATACGCCGCCTTCTGGACTGCCTATCAGCAGGACCGTGACCTGTTGCGTTTTCACTATCACAGACCAAGGGAGATCTGGGAGAACCTGAAGGACCTTGACCTGCCGCGCAGGACCTTTTCTTCAGACCTTTCCCAAGTGCCAACCGTTCAGCACTTCATTACCGAGGATGAGATCGACGCCGCTATGACCGGCGGCAGCAGTTTCGCCGGAGGAAAAGGCCGTATCTATGCGTTCTTCATGGCAAACCATACGGATAAGGAGAAAGTGAGATTCCTCAAAGACGAGTATGGCATTGGTGGACGCTCTCATGCCCTGTCCGGCGCAACACACAGCGGCGAAGATCACGATGGGAAAGGACTGCACTATAAAAAGCAGGACTGCCCGGATGTTCACTTGAACTGGGAAAAGGTTTCCAAGCGCATTACCTCACTTGTCCAGAAAGGCCGCTATCTTACCGAACAGGAACAAGCGCAGTATGACAAGATCCAGGCTGAAAAGGATCTGGCAGAAGAAGATGCCATTCAAGCCCAGCAGCCGGAGATAGAGGAAGAAACGCCAAAGCCTACCCTTCGGGAGCAGTTTGAGCAGTATAAGCCTGTGGTGACTGCCGCCATATCTGAGGATGTGGCATATCGAAATGCCTGCGGTCATTCCGACCGTGAAAATGCTGTCATCGAGGGCAATGCCGCTGTGCGCCGTGCGGTTCTTGGCTCTAAGGATATGGAGCTGATCCGCCTTTATTCGGATGTGCCGGAGTTCCGCCAGCGCCTGCACCGGGAAGTGATCGACGAAACCTATCCAAAGCTCCATGAGCTTCTGCGCCCTCTTTCTCAGGAAGATATTGATACTGCCCTTTGTGCATGGAACGGCAATATCGAGAGTAAACACGCTGTCGTCCGTTATATGAAAGACCATGCAAGAGAGAAGGATACCGCTGCATGGCTGGCTCAGGAATACGGTGGCAGCAACAGCCCGTTCGTTGTCCGTGCCGGCAGCCCGGAGGAAACACAGCTGCCCTGGCCGAAGGTACAGCGCAGGCTTGCCCAGCTGATTCAGGAGGACCGGTTCTATACCGAAGAAGAACAGGATCGTTTTGACAATATCGACCCTATCGCCATCCGGGAAGCCCTGGAGGAAAGAGGAATCGTCAACGGACAGGTGGCAGACCCGGAAAAACTGGACAATGACCCGTTTATCCAACAGGTGATGTCGGATGCCGAGCAGATTGCAGCTGCCGAGACAGAACAGACTTCCGATGTTTCCATTTCCGATGAGGAATATGATGCAGTTCGCCGCCCAACTCCGCAAAGAACCTCCTATGATCCTGCAGCCCCGGTTTATGCCGTGGGTGATACCGTGTATATCGAGGATGACGCCTATCAGATCACCGAGCTGCGGGAGGACACCGTACAGCTTCTGCCCACCGGCATGGTATATCCCATTTATCGGGCAGAGCGCAAAGAACAGTTCGAGCAGCTGCTTCGGGCAGACCGCCGCAATGCTTACTATACCGAGTTTCTTCCTATTGACCCGGACAAGGCAGATCAGGACTTGCGGGATGTATTGGCTCATGGACTGATGGATGAAGCGGATAAAAAGCAGATTTCCACGCTGCTGCAATCCGGCAGGAGCAACAGCGAGATCGCCTACTGGCTGAGCAGAGCCTATTCCGGTGAGATCGAGACACTGAATCTGGAGACCGGCGATATTGCCGATTACCGTACCACGGCACAGGGCATAGAACTGGAAGTCATGGATGCAGAGGAAAAGCGTCTGGCTATGCTATATTTTCCGCTGGGATGAGGTTGCGCCTTTGCTGCGCGGGATGTATGCCCGTCAGCTGGATGGCTTTGGACAAGAACAGCCCCAACCGTCTGCCGAATCCCCAGCCTTTCATTCCGAGACCGTGGCCGTCTATCCGGGCGATAAGAACCATCTGCCTTATGATGTGGTGGTGGAACGGCTGCATATCGAGGAGCCAGAGCCGCCAGCCCCTGCAACAGAGCCGGAGAAAACCTTTGAGGAAGTGCTGGATGAACACCCGGTTTCCATTCAGGTCAACGGCCAGTGGCAGACCTTCCCCAATGCCAAAGCTGCCGAGGAAGCCTCCTATGAGGAATACAAGGCTAACCTGCGCCGCAATGCACAGAACTTCCGCATTACCGATGAGCATTTGGGCGAAGGCGGTCCGAAAGCCAAGTTCCAGGCAAATGTCAATGCGATTCGTTTGCTGAAAGAGCTGGAAGCTGCCGGACAGCAGGCAAGCCCCGAACAACAGGAGATTCTTTCCCGCTATGTGGGCTGGGGCGGTATTCCTGATGCTTTTGACCCAGAGAAACCGGCATGGGCTTCCGAGTATACCCAGCTGAAAGAGCTGCTGACCCCGGAGGAATATGCCGCCGCCAGAAGCTCTACCCTCAACGCCCATTACACCAGCCCTACGGTTATCCAGGCAATCTATGAAGCGGTGGGGCGCATGGGCTTTGAGACCGGAAATATTCTGGAGCCGTCTATGGGTGTGGGCAATTTCTTTGGTATGCTGCCGGAGGGAATGCGAAACAGCCGTCTGTACGGCGTGGAGCTGGACCCGGTTTCCGGGCGTATCGCAAAGCAGCTCTATCCCAAGGCGGACATCACAGTAGGCGGCTTTGAGACCACTGACAGGCGTGACTTCTTTGACCTTGCCATCGGCAATGTGCCTTTTGGTCAGTATCAGGTCAATGACAAAGTCTACAACAAGCTGAATTTCAACATTCATAATTACTTTTTCGCCAAAGCACTGGATCAGGTGCGTCCCGGCGGTGTGGTAGCTTTTGTGACCTCCCGCTATACCATGGACGCCAAGGATTCCACCGTGCGCCGCTATCTTGCCCAGCGTGCCGAGCTGCTGGGAGCTATCCGTCTGCCGAATGATGCGTTCAAAAAGAATGCCGGTGCCGAGGTGGTATCGGACATCATCTTCCTCCAAAAGCGGGACCGCCCGTTGGACATCGTGCCGGAATGGACCCAGACCGGACAGACGGAGGACGGGTTTGCCATCAACCGGTATTTTATCGACCACCCGGAAATGGTGCTGGGCAGACAGGAGCCGGTAAGCACTGCACATGGTATGGACTACACCGTGAACCCCATCGAGGGACTGAAGCTTTCCGACCAGCTGCATGATGCCGTGAAGTACATTCATGGCACTTATCAGGAGGCAGAGCTGCCGGAGTTGGGCGAAGGCGAAGCTATTGACACCTCCATTCCTGCCGACCCCAATGTGAAGAACTATTCCTATGCCATTGTAGACGGGCAGGTGTACTACCGGGAAAACAGCCGCATGGTGCGCCCTGACCTCAACGCCACCGCCGAAGCCCGCGTGAAAGGTCTTGTGGGACTGCGTGATTGTGTGCAGGAACTGATCGACCTTCAGATGGATGCAGCGGTTCCAGACAGCATCATTACCCAAAAACAGGCGGAACTGAACCGACTCTATGACAGCTTTTCTGCCAAATACGGTCTCATCAACGACCGTGCAAACCGGCTGGCCTATGCAGATGATTCTTCCTATTACCTGCTCTGTGCGCTGGAAGTTATCGACGAGGACGGAAAGCTGGAGCGCAAGGCGGATATGTTCACCAAACGGACCATCAAGCCCCATCAGGCAGTGGCTACTGTGGATACGGCAAGCGAAGCACTGGCGGTGTCCATCTCGGAAAAAGCCTGCGTAGATATGAGCTATATGAGTCGGCTTACCGGAAAAACAAAAGAAGCACTGGCCGGAGAACTGCAAGGCGTGATCTTCCGTGTGCCGGGACAGCTGGAACAGGACGGCACACCCCATTATGTGACTGCTGATGAATACCTTTCCGGCAATGTACGCCGCAAACTGCGTCAGGCGCAGCGGGCGGCACAGCAGGACCCTTCTTTTGCAGTCAATGTGGAAGCTCTTACCGCCGCCCAGCCCAAAGACCTGGATGCGTCGGAAATTGAGGTGCGTCTGGGCGCTACCTGGATTGACAAGGAGTACATCCAGCAGTTTATGTACGAGACCTTCAACACCCCGTTTTATCTCCAGCGCAGCATTGAGGTCAACTATTCCTCCTTTACTGCTGAATGGCAGATCAAGGGGAAATCTTCCGTATCCTACAACGATGTGGCAGCTTATACCACCTATGGGACCAGCCGCGCCAATGCTTATAAGATTTTGGAGGACAGTCTGAACCTGCGGGATGTCCGTATCTATGACACCATAGAGGACGCAGACGGAAAAGAGCGCCGCGTACTAAACGCCAAGGAGACCACCCTGGCTGCTCAAAAACAGCAGGCTATCCGGGAAGCCTTTAGGGACTGGATCTGGAGAGACCCGGAGCGCCGCCAGACTTTGGTGCGCCAGTATAACGAAGAAATGAACTCTACCCGTCCCCGCGAGTATGATGGCAGCCATATCACTTTTGGCGGCATGAACCCGGCCATTACCCTGCGGGAACACCAGAAAAGCGCTATCGCCCATGTGCTGTATGGCGGAAATACCCTGCTGGCACACGAAGTAGGCGCGGGCAAAACCTTTGAGATGGTGGCCGCTGCGATGGAAGCCAAACGCCTGGGCTTGTGCCAGAAATCTCTCTTTGTGGTTCCCAACCACCTGACTGAGCAGTGGGCATCGGAGTTTCTGCGCCTCTATCCTTCTGCCAACATCTTAGTCACAACCAAAAAGGACTTTGAGACCCATAACCGCAAGAAGTTCTGCGCCCGTATTGCGACCGGTGACTACGACGCCATCATCATGGGACACAGCCAGTTTGAGCGTATCCCCATCAGCCGGGAGCGTCAGGAACGGCTTCTCTATGAGCAGATCGACGAGATCACCGAGGGTATCGCAGAGGTGCAGGCCAGCGGCGGCGAGCGTTTTACCGTCAAGCAGCTGGAGCGTACCAGAAAGTCTCTGGAAGCCAGACTGGAAAAGCTGCAAGCCGAGGGGCGAAAAGACGATGTGGTAACCTTCGAGCAGCTGGGTGTGGACCGTTTGTTTGTGGACGAGGCCCACAACTATAAAAACCTGTTTCTATACACAAAAATGCGGAATGTGGCAGGCTTATCCACATCGGACGCGCAGAAATCCTCCGATATGTTTGCCAAGTGCCGCTATATGGATGAGATTACCGGAAACCGTGGCGTGATTTTTGCCACCGGCACACCGGTCAGCAACTCCATGACCGAGCTTTACACCATGCAGCGTTACCTTCAGTATGAACGCCTGCAAGAACTGAACATGACCCACTTCGACTGCTGGGCTTCCCGATTTGGGGAGACCGTCACAGCATTGGAGCTGGCACCGGAGGGAACCGGCTACCGGGCAAGAACAAGGTTTTCCAAGTTCTTTAACCTGCCAGAGCTGATGAACCTGTTCAAAGAAGTGGCGGACATCAAGACTGCCGACCAACTGAACCTGCCCACCCCGGAGGTGGAATACCACAACATCGTGGCGCAGCCCATCGAACATCAGCAGGAAATGGTCAAGGCCCTTTCGGAGCGCGCATCGCTGGTACACAGCGGAACCGTTGACCCGTCCCAGGACAATATGCTCAAGATTACCTCGGATGGCCGTAAGTTGGGGCTTGACCAGAGGATCGTCAACCAGATGCTGCCGGATGAACCTGGCACAAAGGTCAATCAGTGCGTGGACAACATCATGCAGATCTGGCGGGACGGCAAAGCTGACAAGCTGACCCAGCTGGT
>ENA-OQKC01001001-OQKC01001001.1-human-gut-metagenome-genome-assembly--contig:-NODE-1001-length-10494-cov-2.939520_pt1 | contig 10494 bp, 10 predicted proteins | sample MGYA00242774_ERZ504790 | MGnify/ENA primary metagenome ERZ504790 (study PRJEB26092, sample SAMD00036419) | human gut metagenome | host: Homo sapiens | study: EMG produced TPA metagenomics assembly of...
TTGTCGAACATAAACACATTCTTCTGCGCATTCAGGTAGTCGTTGGTGTTCCATTGGGCAGACATACCGGCCATCAATCCCACACGATGTTTTTCTGCAAAAGTATGGTCGAATAGGAAATAGTTGTCCCACAAATAAGTGAACGACTTGTTATCGCTCTTATAACGTGAAGTCTCCTCTGTGGGAGTGGGTTTCCAGTTATACTTGGGGGTAAAGTTGTCTATGAACCAGAATTTGGCATCGTAGCCGAAAGTACTTTTAAACTTAAGCCATTTGGTAAAAGTAAGTTCTGCCGTCAAGTTGGCCAGGAAGTTATATCCATCAGTCTGACTCTTGTTCAGTTCCGTCGGTCCAATGGGGTTGCGCGTGCTGCCATACCATTCCGAATTACCATTAGGGCCACTCCAACTGCCATCTTCATTCTTCACCGGATAAATGGGGAGCGCTTTCAGCGCATCACCTATATTATAGCTGCCCGACTTCTTCGTATCGGCACTGAACGTAATGTTATTGGAGAACTTCAACCATTTCAAGACTTGCGCATCACTGTTGGACTGGAATGTGAAGCGACGGTAATTCACACTCTTCACGATACCGGACTGATCCAGAAAACCACCGGACACATAATAATGGGATTTCTCGTTACCGCCGGAATAACTTACCGTATAGTTCTGCATCACACCCGTACGGAGCAATTCATCCATCCAGTCGGTACCTGCACCCAATTCAGAAGGATTGGCCCATTCCGGATTAGGATTGCGTCCACTGTTCACCATCATGTCATTACTCAACTCGGCATACTGCGCCGCGTTCAATAAAGAAGGTACGTTCGTAGCATTCTGGAAAGAGTAATTGGCAGATACAGCAAGTTTTCCTTTTCCTTCCGTACCGCGTTTGGTGGTAATCATCACAACTCCATTAGCTCCCCGGGAACCGTAGATGGCTGTGGCCGAAGCATCCTTCAATACATCCAAACGTTCCACATCGGCCATATTTAAGGAAGACAAGCCCAAGTCGGTAGGCACTCCGTCAATCACGACCAGCGGGTCGCAGTTGTTGATAGAACCCAAACCACGAATCTTGATGGATACATTGTCTCCCGGTTTACCGGCATCTACAATCTGCACACCTGAGATTTTTCCCTGGATGGCTTGTCCCAAATTGGATACGGGGGAATCCTTGATATCCTTGTTACCGATGGAGGACACTGCTCCTGTAAGGTCGCTTTTCTTCATGGTGCCATACCCTATCACCACCACTTCATCCAGCATTTCGGCATCTTCAGACAAAACTACCTGAAGCTGTTTCTGTCCCTTCACCTGCACCTCTTGAGTCTTATAGCCTACAAATGAAACGACAAGAGTACCGTTCGAAGACATGTTCAAAGAGAAATCACCGTCAATACCGGTTATTGTCCCATTTGTGGTTCCTTTTTCCATTACACTGGCGCCAATAACCGTTTCACCGGTCTGGTCTTTCACTACACCTTGTACTGTAATTTGCTGTGCGAACATGCACATCGGAAGTAACATTCCTATCAGACAAACCATCATCCGTAGCCTGCTGATTGGCATTTTGTACTTTTGCATAATATAAGAATTTAAAGTTAATAATAAAAACATAAATCACATGTGTCACTCTTTCCGAAGAGGAACAATGCAAATGTATCAGATAAGAGAAGCCAATAGTGGAGGAAAGAGTAAAAAAGTAGTGGTTTACATCATTCAAAAAGGCTTAAACCACTATATATCAATAATATATAAAATTATTACCCAACTAAAAAAGTAGTGAAAATATAAGGGTAAAAGAGACACTTCCAAGCTTCAAAACCCCTATTCTCAGTTCTTCGACTTGCCAATTGTCATCACTTCCTGTTCCAACAAGTCGCGGTCACCGGCAGCCTTGTTGCGAACCTTCGTACGATAGTTATAAATGGTGGTAACAGAATACCGAAGGAACTGGGCTATCTTCACGCTGTCAGTAATGCCCAAACGTATCAATGCAAAGATGCGCAACTCTGTATTCATCCGTTCGCCGGCTTTCAAGGATATTTGCTCATCATCGGCAAGCAGGGCATTGAAGTCTTCTACAAAAGTAGGAAACAGCTGCAGGAAGGTATTATCAAAGTTGGTATAGAATTCCTTTAATTCCCCCTCTATGAATTTAGAAGACTTGATGTTCTTGTAGAGTTCCTCCACATTTCCGGTAGCGGCAATCTTTCCCAGCGACCGGCGGTAATTGTCCATCTTTTCCAAATAGACCGAGCACTGGTCCATATAACGGCCGATATACTCCTCCTTCAGATAGGAGTTTTCGGCAATGCTGTGGTTGGCCTCCTTGAGTTGTGCATTGGAAAGGTGAAGCTCATCATTCAGCTCCTTCAACCGTTTGTTGGCGTCAATCACTTCCCTGCGGGCGGCAGCCACTTTCTTCATCTGCTTGTATACATAAAATATGGCAAGTAACAGAAAAAGTGAAAGCAGGCTGATAGATACCAGTGCCCATTTCATCTGCTCCTGCTGCTTCTCCGTCTTTTGCTGGTAAGCATCATTAATGATGGGAAAGATTTCCAGAATCTCCAGCTTGCGCAACCGGGCATTGCAGGCGGCTGCATCTTCCATACATATCTTTACATAAGAATAGGCACGCTCGATGTCTCCTTCCTGGTAAAGCAGTACGGCGAGCTTGCGTAAAGAGATATATTCACGGACAGCGGTTTTCATATCCGCCATAGCAGAAACAATCAGGTATTCCTTTTCCTTCTCTTTGTCCCCTTTCAGCCGGTAAGACTCTGATAAAGTATAGGCACAAATCGCAACGTCGTGTTCATAGTCCTTCTGCAGCGCCAGATAATCCGTCAGCAAACGGATGGCCTTGTCATATTCATTGCGTACATTATACTGGTCGGACTGAATCAAGGTATGTATCAGAAGATTATCTTTATTGACCAACAGCAACGAATCACGATATTTGTCCGTAAGCTCCGTATAAAGCTTCTTTTCATATGCCGTCACGGCATAATCGGCCATAAGGCCATAGACCGTACGGTAGATATGGTAATAATATGGATGGATATCCACCGGCAACCGGTCTATATGGATATTCCGCATCAAATCCATAACTTCCTTATACATACCGGTCATTCCCAAAACATCTGCTTTATTCATGCGGGCATTGTCTATGTATTCCCGGTTTCCAAGACGTATGGCTATCTGTTCCCTTTCCTCGGCCATGTGCAATGCAGAATCCGTATTGAACGAACGGTACTCATCCAGCAATGTGCCAAGAATGGCAAAACGTTCTTCATCCGGTATCTGTCGATGCAACTGTCTTTTCAGTTCCACCAGTTTCAGCTCTTTCTGCTCCATATATATGGGACGCTCCTTTATCGCCTGGTCCAGTTTCAGCAGCAAAGAATCCGCCCGGCTGCTGTCTGCAGCATGAAGGCGGCACATACAGATGGTGCAAAGACACAAGAATATGATTATATTTTTCATCCGGCTTTCCGATTAGTTAAAGGCAATACTTTTTGAGAATCCTCATGCAAAAGTAATTAAAATACCATAAAAACCTATTCTACTATCATTAAAAGCTCGAAAGCAGAGTGATAAAAAGGCATACTGCAAGCAAAAGAATCAAAATATTGAATTACCTTTACGGAAAATCCAAAGAAAGACCATATCATAATATCATCCGAGCATCATGAATATACACACATTTATTGCCAATTATCAGGAAGCTTTCGGCCAACACGCCGAACTCCCCATCGCCTTTTGGTATTCAGACCGAATGGGGGCATCTACAGAGAAAGTAACCGGTTGTCTCTTCAAATGCATGAAACAAGTCAGAGACGGCAAAACCGTCAGTCTCAGCAACGAAACAATCACCTGCGGAGGAGGCAAGTTCTATACCGGATTTACAGAAATGCCCGAGCGCGTCCCGGGTTTTGTCTCCTTGAAAGAGAAATACAAGAAGACTCCCGAAATGGTGGTAGATTTTGTCAATGAGCTACAGATTTCCAGAACTGACAAAACCTATCTGCATTTTGCCCGCATAGACAAGATACCTTCCTTTGATGAAGTGGAAGGACTGCTGTTCCTGCCAACTCCCGACATTCTATCCGGACTGGCGACATGGACCTTCTTCGACAACAATGCATCGGATGCCGTGGCAGCCCCATTCGGCTCCGGCTGTTGCTCCGTCATTACCCAAACCATCATTGAAAACCGGAAACAAGGGAAACGCACTTTCCTGGGATTCTTCGACCCCTCCGTCCGCCCATACTTCGAAGCGGACTTATTGAGCTTCACTATCCCCATGTCCCGGTTCAAGGAGATGTATCACACCATGCGTGAAAGCTGTCTGTTCGATACACATGCCTGGGGAAAAATCAGGGAAAGGATACAGCTTTCCCAATCAAGGGACGTGCATATCCTCTCCTCTCCCATTTCCTTCCCCATCCTTCCGGACATTTATCTGCAGGAAATCAGAATAGAAGATGCCGCAGCCATCTACCATGCCATCGACACACACCGGGATTACTTAAGAACATGGCTGCCATTTGTGGATAATATGCGCACAACAGCTGATGAAGAAGCTTTTTTACGTCAGGTACTATCTGCTCCTGCCGAACGAAATGAACCTATATTCGGTATTTGGAACCAGCAGCATGAAATCTGCGGACTGATAGGTTTCCATTTCTCCGATTTCGACAACCACCGTACAGAACTCGGCTATTGGCTACTGCCGGAATACCAGCACCGGGGCATCATTACTGAAAGTGTCCGCAAGCTGTGTCTGTGGGCCGTACAAGAAAAAGAGATAAAGCGGATACAAATTCGCTGTGCCGTGGGCAATGCAGCCAGTAACGCGGTACCGGTTCGCCTCGGTTTCATCCATGAGGGAACAGAACGTTGCGGAGAACTGCTGGCTTCTGGAGAATATACAGATATACATATATACAGCATCTTGAAAGAAGAAGTGCTGGCCAACCTCAAACGATAAAATATCAAATTATATATCAACTATTGAAATTATACATGGAACAACAACCTCATCTCAATGACCACAACAAGCAGGAGTACCCTCCTATGCATACAACGGAGCACATCATCAACCAAACCATGATAAGGTTATTCGGTTGCGGCCGCTCCATATCAGCACACATAGAACGGAAGAAAAGCAAGCTGGACTACCGTCTTGCCGCCTGCCCCACGGAAGAAGAAATAAAGAAGCTGGAAGAGGTCGTAAACGAGGTAATCGCCCGACAGCTGCCCGTCACAACAGAATTCATTACGCAAGAGGAAGCGCAAGGACGTTTCGACTTGGAACGCCTGCCCGATGGTGCTTCGGAAACGGTACGTGTTGTAAAAGTAGGCGATTACGACGAATGCCTCTGCATCGGAGTACATGTGGAGAATACATCAGAAATCGGAACCTTCAAAATCATCAGCCACGATTGGAACGAAGAAGCCAAGCGTTGGAGAATGCGTTTTAAATTAGTCTGAAAATCTATCAATTTTAAATAAATAAGATAGCAAAATGGCATTAAACAAGCAAATAAGTCAGATTTTTAATGACAAATAGTCAATAGAGTCAACAAAAACCGGTTGGCATAAGGTTTGCAATATAGTTAGCGAACGACGGTTCAAGAAACGGACGGTGAAAAGCCCAAAAGGCAGACACCCGAAGACAAAGAACCGGAGTTCAAAACTAAATAGCATGTTTAACTTAAACAATAGGAGACTATAACTATGATGCCTGTAAGAAGAAACCAAAATTGGTTACCAAGTATTTTTAATGATTTCTTTGACAATGATTGGATGGTAAAAGCAAATGCCACCGCCCCTGCCATCAATGTATTCGAAACAGCAAAAGAGTACAAAGTTGAATTGGCTGCTCCCGGTATGACAAAAGAAGACTTCAACGTTCACATCGACGAAGAAAACAACCTGGTCATCAGCATGGAAAAGAAAACAGAAAGCAAGGAAGAGAACAACAAGGACGAAAAGAAGGAAGGCCGCTACTTGCGCCGCGAATTCTCATACACCAAGTTCCAGCAAACCATGATTCTTCCGGACGATGTCGATAAGGAAAAGATTGGTGCCCATGTAGAAAACGGCGTGTTGAACATTACATTGCCTAAGTTTACAGAAGCAGAAAAAGAAAAGGCCAAGAAATTCATCGACGTAAAATAACGCCCGACCATTAAAAAGAAAATCTCCCGCTGCACAAGATAATGCAACGGGAGATTTTTTATATCCATAGCTATGCGGAACTATTTCTTTTTCCCTTTCAGAAAACGGTCTGTCAACCACCTGCGCACCGGTTCATCATAGAGTTTCAAACAAGCATAAGCAAGGACAACGGCTCCCACGAAAGTAAGTATCATATAAGGGATACCTTCCACCATTGTAGCGTTATTGTTGCATACCCAAGCCGTATAAGTATATACCAATGGATAATGGGTAATATAAATCGGATAGGAAATGTCTCCCAGGAACTTGCATACGGCAGTAGAGCGCTTACCGGTCACCTTGCCGCCCGCTCCCATTGAAACAATGACCGGGAAGACGCAGATAATGCAGAAAGCCTCGTAAAGCCCGTTCATCCAGTAGCCGTCCTCACCTCCGATACGGGGAATGGAAAGAACCACCACAATCAGCAGGCTGCACCACCAGAAAGCACGCTTTTCAAGCCGTATCAGCCAGCCGAGGCGTGACAGAAGTAATCCGCCGAAAAACGGATACATCAGCCGGACCATACCCACATACTGCTGTTCCCAGTTCAAGGCCCAACCACCCACAATATCGCCGGCAGGAGCAGTCAGACAACGGTATACCGTAAAACACCCTGCCACAAATACCAGCACCGACAGGGCCACCTTATTGAACTTGCGTACAAACAACGCATACAGAATATTACCGATATATTCATAATAGAGCGACCACGCCGGGCCATTCAACGGATGCATTTCCGTCCAGCCACGAATGTCAAACTTCAGCGGAAGGGGAAGCAAAGTACAGCCCAGTAACATTACCAGCAGCATGGTTCCAACGGACGTATTCTCGATAGGTGGAAAACAAGGCGACTCCTGAAAATAGAAAAAGGCAGCGCCCACAATGCTTCCCATAATCACCATAGGATGCAGGCGAATGATACGGCGTTTGAAGAAAGTGCCCACGGTCATCCGGTTCCAACGGTCATCATAAGCATAACCGATAACAAAACCGGAAAGCATAAAGAAAAAATCTACAGCCAGGTAACCGTGATTGATAATTTGTTCCAAGTGATTGCCACCGGAATGCGCTTCCAGCAGATGAAAAGCGACTACCATTACGGCAGCTACGCCACGAAGCCCGTCGAGTATCTCGTAATGCGGCTTTGAAGCAAGATAAGAGTTTTGCGTGTTCATTCGGTATAAGATATTAATTATATGTACTTGCAAAGATATGAAAAAGATTATCTCATTACCTTTTTCAATTCCCAATTTCCGTAACTTTTCATCACCTGAATATCGGCTGTCACAGTATAAAGTCCACACGACGAATCTGACACCCCAGTACGCAATAGACAGGAAAATGTCCATTTTTTATAAAGAGAGGGCATAAACAGAACATTTTATAATGCTTATAAACCTTTTATATATAGAAGAGACTGAGTAATTTTGTCACAAAACTAATATACCTTGAATTATGAAACGAATTTATTGGATTTTAACAAGCATCTCACTCTACTCGCTGCTATCCTGTAGCAACGGAGCTAAAGACACACGAGAATACCAGACCGTAAAAACAGATACGGTTGTCTCCGCCGGCGGGCAAACCAGCCTGCAATATCCCGGAAAAGTAAAAGCGGCACAAGACATCAGTCTCGCATTCAGAGTGAGCGGCACGATACAGAAGATATATGTAAAGGACGGCGCCCGCGTGCAGGCAGGACAACTGCTTGCCGAACTGGACCCTACGGACTACCAGGTGCAACTGGACGCCACCGAGGCCGAATACAAACAGATTAAGGCAGAGGCGGAACGCGTAATGGCGCTTTACAAAGACAACGGAACCACGCCCAGTGCCAACGACAAGGCCGTGTACGGACTGAAACAAATCACCGCCAAATACCGGCATCACAAAGACCAGTTGGGCTACACCCGCCTTTACGCCCCTTTCAGCGGCTATATACAGAAAAGGCTGTTTGAAGCGCACGAAACGGTGGGAGCCGGAATGCCTGTCCTGTCCATGATAAGCAACAGCGCCCCGGAAGTGGAAATAAACCTTCCGGCAGCCGAATACATCCGGCGCGAGCAATTTGACCGATACCGCTGTACGTTCGACATTTATCCGGAACAGACCTATGAGCTGAAACTCATCAGCGTCACCCCCAAAGCAAATGCGAACCAGCTCTACACCATGCGCCTGCAACTGATTACAGATAACCGCCCCGTTCCTTCTCCGGGCATGAACACCATGGTTACCATCCTTTGCAACAATGACAGTTCACGCAACCTCTCCGTACCCGGCAGCGCTGTTCTGCAAAAAGACGGCAAAGCCTGCGTATTCGTATACAACCCGTCCGACAGCAAAGTACACAGCCGCGAAGTAACCCTCGTACGCCTGCTGAGCAACGGACGCAGCATCATCGCTTCCGACGGGCTGCAACCCGGCGACCAAGTGGTGTCGGCAGGAATACATCACATAAAGGACGGAGAAACCGTGACTCCTCTGCCTGCTGCCAGCGACACAAACATCGGCGGACTGTTATAGCATTGTTTTCCTTTAAAACTCAGCAATTATGGATATAAGCAAATGGGCATTCAAAAACCGCAATCTGGTTTACTTCCTGGTGACCGTCCTGTTTGTAGGCGGCATCCTCTCCTGCTACCAGATGAGCAAGCTGGAAGACCCTGAAATAAAAGTGAAACTCGCCATGGTGGTAACCACCTATCCGGGGGCATCCGCCCACCAGGTAGAGCTGGAAGTGACGGATGTGCTGGAGAAGAGCATCCGCAGCATGGGCAATATAGATAATGTGGAAAGCTACTCGTACAACGACCTCTCCCTGATACAGGTAGAACTCACCACCATTACCCCGGACGATGAAGTGGAGCAGTGCTGGGACATGCTGCGCCGCAAAGTAAGCGACGCCCGCGCCCTGTTGCCCGAAGGAGCCACCACCCCGATAGTCAAAGATGACTTCGGAAATGTATATGGCATGTTCTATGCCCTGACAGGTGACGGACTGTCCGACCGTGAACTGTCCGACTATGCCGAACTGGTAAAACGGGAAGTGAACGAACTGGAAGGGGTAGACCGTGTGGAACTCTACGGCAAACGTTCCGAATGCATCAATATCTCCCTGTTGCAAGACCGTATGGCAAACCTCGGTGTTAAACCTGCAGAAGTACTGGCAACCTTGAACGGCCAGAACAAAACCACCTATACAGGATATTATGAAAATGGTGAAAACCGTATCCGCGTCACAGTAAACGACAAATTCAAAACCGTAGAAGATATCGGAAAAATGCTGATTCAAGGACACGATGACGACCAGCTTCGCCTGAGTGACATCGCCCGTATAGAGAAAGCCTACGAGGACCCCACACGCAATGAAATGTTCTATGACCATGAACGCGCTCTCGGTATACTCATCGCTGCCTCCAGTGGTTCGGACATTATAAAAGTAGGCCATGCCGTAGAAAGCAAGTTGGAACGAACTCAAAGCCGAACGTCTGCCCGCCCGGAGTGGAATGCCACAAAATCTTCTATCAGCCCGAACGGGTAGGCAGCTCTTTGGGAACCTTTGTCATCAACCTGATAGAATCCGTCATCATCGTAGTACTGATACTGATGATAGCAATGGGGTTCAAGAGCGGCCTTATCATAGGTATCAGCCTGGTCATCACCGTATTCGGTTCTTTTCTGTTCCTTTATTCGGCAGGCGGAACCATGCAGCGCGTATCATTGGCTGCTTTTGTACTGGCAATGGGCATGTTGGTAGACAACGCCATCGTCATCATAGACGGCATACTGGTAGACTTGAAAGCCGGCAAAAACCGGATGGAAGCCATGACCGCCATCGGAAGACAGACAGCCATGCCTCTTCTGGGCGCGACACTGATAGCCATCATCGCCTTTCTACCCATCTACATGTCCCCCGACACCGCAGGCGTCTACACGCGCGACCTTTTCATCGTACTTGCCGTTTCCCTGTTACTGAGCTGGATATTGGCACTGATCCATGTACCACTGATGGCCGACCGCCGGCTGCATCCCGCTGTAGATTCCGACCATACGGGAAAACGAGTATACAAAGGTAAATCTATGCCACCCTCCGTTCGGCACTGCGGTTCGGTCTGGCCCACCGGTGGAGTTTTGTATTTGCCATGACCGGTCTGTTGCTGCTTTCCGTTTTCGGCTACCATATATGCGTCAGGGCTTTTTCCCCGACATGGTTTACGACCTGCTTTATATGGAATCAAACTTCCGGAAGGGATAA
>ENA-OQKC01001002-OQKC01001002.1-human-gut-metagenome-genome-assembly--contig:-NODE-1002-length-10479-cov-5.693199_pt1 | contig 10479 bp, 10 predicted proteins | sample MGYA00242774_ERZ504790 | MGnify/ENA primary metagenome ERZ504790 (study PRJEB26092, sample SAMD00036419) | human gut metagenome | host: Homo sapiens | study: EMG produced TPA metagenomics assembly of...
AAATAAATGGCAAAATCAAAGGGAAAAACAGCTTCACAGATTGTAAGCGAATCAAGACAAGAACTTGTGGATCAGTTAATACAAAAGATGAAAGATGGTGTATCACCTGTACGAGAAATGTGGGATTCTGTGAGTACATATGGACTGCCAAACAATCCAATCAGTGGAGCGAGATACCAGGGAGTTAATTTATTAAGACTTCTAATTGCATCGGCAGTTGGAAAATATGAAGATTCACGTTGGATGACGTTAAAGCAAGCTAATAAGCAGGGATATCGGATTAAAAAGGGTGCAAAATCAGTTCTGTTGGAAAAATGGGTCTGGTCAAAGATTGTTGAAGAGGAAAATGAAAATGGTGAATTAGAAAAAAGATAGTAAAACTCAGGAATCCATATGTGAATTTTTTTAGAGTTTTTAATGCAGAGCAGATTGATGGAATCGGCCCAATTCCTAAAGTGATTCCGATGGAGAAAAATGAGATGTTAAAACTGGCCGAAGAAGTCATTGCTTCTAGTCAATGTGAAATTGTGGAATCAATGCAGAACAGGGCATATTATTCACCAAAAGAAGATAAGATCATGTTGCCACCAAGAGATTATTTTAAGAGTCAGGAAGCGTTTTTAGCGGTAACACTTCATGAAATGTCACATTCTACAGGGCATCCGGATCGTTTAAACCGGCCGTTAGTCAACAAATTTGGAACACCGGAATATGCGAAAGAAGAATTAAATGCAGAATTTGGCAGTGCCTTTTTACAGATGGATTTGGGAATTAAGCTGTCAGATGAAGCAATCAATGATCATGCGGCATATCTTCATTCATGGATTTCAGTTTTGGAAAATGATCCAAACGAATTATTCCGAGCCGTCCATAATGCATCAGAAATTTCGGATTATTTGATAGAAAATTATCAGGAATTTCAGGCAGAGCAGCAACATGATATGCATCAGAAGCAAATTTCAGAGATACAGAGTGAGGAACTAAGTAATTCAGGAAATGCAAAATTAAGGGTTGCAATAAAACGAGCTGTAAAAGCAGGTAGCATTGAAGCGGGAGTTAAATATCTCGAAAAAAGTGAATTAAGGCATCCGGATGATGTGGAAGGTCACCGATTGGTAAAAGAAAAATTCTTAGAAAACGTCAAAGAATTCCTGCCAGAGCAGCAAGAAGCAGAGATGCAGGAGGAAAAAGAACAAGATGTATTTCCAGAAGAAGTCATAGCAGAAGCAGAGATGCTTGGTTTTAGCAGTGTGGAAGAATTGCAGGATAAGATCAAACAGGGAATGCAAACAAAAAACTATGATACATTGGCGTTGATTCATCAAGTATCAGAAGCACTGGATGGAAATTATAAGCAGGAAAATCTCTGGGAACCAGAACAGGAAAGTTTATCAAAAGAAGCACAGTATGAACAGCCAGATATTGGAATGAATGAATCAGAAATGGAATTGGAGTTAGAAATTTAGGAGGGATAGAGATGAAGGATGTTAAAGTTTATGCCCAGAATCTTAGAAGTTATAACATGGGATTAGATCAAGGCCGCTGGATTACTTTAGGAATCGAAGAACAGGAATTACAAAAGATTTTAACAGATTATTTACATCTTACAGAAAATCATCCGGATATGGCGATCTTTGATTATGAAGCAGATTTTGAAATCAGTGAATTTGAAGATATATATGAATTAAATCAAGCGGTAACACAATTAAAGCAGTTGCCAGAACAGGATTATGAGAAAGTGATGGATTATTGTGATGCAAGGGATATTACTTCTCCGTTAGAAATCTCCAATGTATGCCTGCAGGCCGATGAAGTACCATATGAACGATTTCCAGATTGGATTGATGAAAATGTAAAAGATCCAGAAGAAAAACTTGGATATGCATTGTTTGAAAATAACAGTTTGGCTCCAGAGATTAAAGCTGCTGGTATGGAAGGTTATTTTGATTACAAAGCGTATGGAAGAGATGAAGCCATTAATTCATATGATATTGGTGACCATGGCTTTGTAAATAAAAGAATATCAATTGATGTTGAAAAGTATTCTTATGAAGAAATTCAGAATCAGTTGAAAGAAAATGGGCTAGATGAATCAACGGAATATAAAGAAGAAAATACATGGGAGTCAGAAGAAAATTTTTGGTCAGATGAAGCTACCTATGAACAGGAAACTTATATGGCAAGTGATAATGAAATAATGGTAGAAGAGGATATAGAAATTACAATGGATAATTAATGAAAAAGGAGACCAGCTATGATTATTTTATCAGACGATATTATATTCCGAAAAGCAGTTATTCATCTGAATAAAATATCTGTTTAATGTTTTTTTCAATTATAAAACTGTTAAAGGAACGAAAATGTCATGAAAATTAGAGATTCACCAGATTATTATGAGGTAGAGAAAAAGTAGTAAGGGGTAAAAATTCCCTGGAAAGGAAATACATATGAGAATTAAAAATATGATCAAAAAAGCAACTGTTGCTGCTTTAACTGCAGTAATGATACTTGCACCGATCGTTAATGTTAAGGCATCATCATCAGATGTGATTGATACAAGCAAAACAGGATCATTAACGATCCACAAATACGACATGACTGCAGCAAAACAGGGAGGGGTAAACTTAGATAACTTCACATCCACAGGGAAACAGGACACTGCCGCAGAAGCAGCGTTAGAAAAATATGCCATCAAAGGGGTAGAATTCAGCTACCTGCGTGTTGGGGATGTTGAACAGCAAAGTGAGAATGGAAAAATCCAGATGATTTACGAACTTCCAACTGCTTTACAGCAGATCCTATGTCTGGCATCCTCTGATGCAGCAAAGACAGAAGGAAGCAAGACATATTTCACAAGTCAGATCATTAATGACAAGCTTGCTCAGGCATTGGAAGACAATACAGCGACCAAAGATAAATTAGAAGCTTACATGGGACAGAGCGGAACAGCCATGGATGAAACAAATGCCAATGGTGTAACAAGTAAAGACAAACTGCCTCTTGGTCTTTATCTGATCGTTGAGACAAAGGTCCCGGAAAATGTAACTTATACAACAAATCCGTGGTTTGTACAGTTACCATCCACAGATTCCAACGGGGATGATTGGTTCTACGATGTGATCTGCTATCCAAAAAATGAAACAGGAAATCCAACACTGGATAAGAGAGTTAGAAATAATCCGGATCAGGATAACGTAACGACTGCAAATGCAGATAAACTGGCAGACTTTACTTCTGCAAGAAATGAATACAAATATCAGAGCACAGTAACAGCATCTAAAGCTGAAAAACTGGATTATCAGTTTATTTCCAAACTGCCACATATCACATCATCCACAACCTATCTGACAACTTATACATTTGATGATACGATGGCGAAAGGAATGACATATTCAAAAGATGCTGTGATCGCGATCTATGAAAACAGGGATGCAGCGGACAGCACAAATGTCAACAACGTCGATAAGAGCGGTGCGATCGCTGTATGGAAGAGTTCTGACACAAATCCGAAATTTACAACCACATACGGAAAATCCGGTGACGGTTCCACAATGAAGATTGAGATGACAAAAGCAGGGCTTAACGAGCTGAACAAGAAATACTCTGATAAATACATCATGGTATATTACACAGCCAAAGTAAATACAGATGACAGAGTTGTTCTTGGTGACAAGGGGAATTCGAATGATGTATCCCTGACATGGAAGAGAACAAGCACAAACTACTATGACATCTTAAAAGATGAAAGTATCGTATATTCTTACGGATATGATCTGACAAAGAAATTTTCCGACGGAAAAGGTGATCCAACCAAGGTTAAATTCGTTGTACAGAATAAATCTGACAACTACTACTTAGTGGCAACAGGAAGCAACGGTGTTTACCAGGTAACAGGAAAATCAGCCACAGAAGCGGATGCAACACAGTTCAGCCCATCATCTACAGGAAAACTTGTGATCAACGGAATTGAAGCCGATGAATACGGATTTACAGAGACACATTCTGATGCAGGATACTCCCTGTTAAAAAAAGAGATCATTGTAAAGATTACAAAGACAGAAGCTAACATTACACCAACTGAAGCAAACATTACAGGAATCCAGAGCAAATCTGATACAGATTCCACAGCAAATGATGGAGTCCCTAATGGTGCTGCATTAAAGAATGATGTGACGGTTCAGACAACTGCAGCCAGTGCGACGGTTGATAACACAAAAGTAACTATGACAAAGCGGGATGAATCCAATAATGCTTACGTCAACATGGAGATCACAAACCAGAAACAGTTTATGCTGCCAATGACAGGCGGGGCAGGAAGCTATCTTCTGATCATTGCGGGAGTTGTCGCTGCAGGATGCGGAATGATGATCCTTCGCAGAAATAAAAGACAGCCTGAAAAATAAGGAAAAAGCTAAGAAAGATACGAATCGCACTGTCATATATGGCAGTGCGTTCTGTGATAAAAGGAGACGGTATGAAACAGAAGATCATTCCGGTATTTATCATTCTGGCAGGATTTCTACTGCTGTTTTATCCGTTTGTAAGTAATTTCTTCTTCGAACACAGTGCAGGATCGAGTGTGGAAAGCTATCAGAAAAAGGCCAACGGAATGGACCAGGAAATAAAACAAAAAGCGATTGCTGAGGCAAGACAGTATAACATAGACCTGACAAAATCCGAAGTACAGCTGACTGACCCATTTAAGGATAAAAAGTCCAACGGGGAAACGCTTTTTTATAACAAAATCCTGAATCTGGATGGTTCGGGTATTATGGGCTATATAAAGATTCCATGTATCTCAGTGAGTCTTCCTATTTATCATGGAACATCCACCGAAGTTCTGGAACACGGGATCGGGCATCTTGCGGCATCTTCCTTTCCAGTCGGAGGGAAAAGCACCCATGCAGTCTTGACCGGGCATACCGGACTTAATTCTGCGAAGCTGTTTACAGACCTCGCGGAAATGAAGAAAGGAGATCTGTTCTTTATCCATGTATTGGATCAGAAACTTGCCTACAAAGTGGACCAGATTGAGGTGGTAAAACCGGAAGATACTAGAAAGCTTCAGATCATTGACGGAGAAGATCATGTGACTCTGCTTACCTGTACACCATATGGAGTCAATGACCACCGCTTGCTGGTCCGCGGGGTACGTACGGCATATCATGAAAAAGAGGAACATGCAAAAGCAAGAGATCATCATTCCCAGTGGATGGAAGTCTATAAGCGGGCGATTCTTGCAGGACTGCTGATCATATTTGTGCTGATTGCAGCAAGAAAAGGATATGAAAAGATCAGAGGAAGGAGACAGGGGTGAAACAAAAGATTATAAATATCATCGGGATCTTGTTTCTGGCGGCGGGGATCGGATCACTGTTCTATCCGGAGATCATATCATACCTGAAGCAGAAACAGTCCGATCAGATAATCAAAGAACTGACACATGCGAGAAACAGAAATAAGCTAGATGATTCACTGTATCAGAAAGCAGTCTATTATAACAGAAAGATCTTCCAGGAAAAACAGACAGGATTAAAGGACGTATTTAGTTACCGCAGTGCACCAATCATCCTGAGAAATGAAAAAAATACTTTTGGATATGTAAAGATTCCAAAGATAAAACAAAAACTTCCATTATATCTGGGAGCCACGATGAAAAACATGAAAAAAGGAGCAGCGATCATGGGCCAGACGTCTCTTCCATTAGGACAGAAAGACAGCAACTGTGTGATCGCTGCCCATCGTGGATATCAGGGGATTCCGTATTTTCGGGATATCGAAGAATTGAAAACAGGTGATCTGGTGATCATCCGGAATCCATGGGAGAGATTAAGATACAAAGTGACAAAGATCAAAGTGATCGATCCATATGATACGGATAAGATCCTAATCCAAAAAGGGAAAGACATGATAACACTTTTAACATGTCATCCATACCGGGGGCATGGAAAGTATCGATATCTTGTGTACTGCGAGAGGGATCATGGACAAAAGATAAAGAAACAGGAAAGGACACAGCAAAGTGATTCTTCCAGAAAAGAGATAGAGGAAGAAAAATGGATACGATATGCAGGCATAGGTCTGCTGATAATGACAGGAGGGGTATGGATATCAAGAAGAAAGAAACGAAATTTAAGATAGATCAAGGATGGAAGAAAGAGATTGGAAAGGAGGAAGAGGTCAGATGCGAAACAGAAAAAAAGCTTTGACAAGAAAAGGCAAGATCATGGCAGCTTTGGCAGTCGTGATAACCTTTGTTTTTGTGTTAGCATGGCATCAGATGAGAAATGCCCAGGCATATGGTACATATGATACCGGAGGGAATAAGCATTTTGTGGATGGACATTTAACAGTAACCATCAATGGACCGGATGGGAAAAGTGACAGTCTGACGATGTATGTGCATAGTGATGATTACGAAAAAAAAAAAATGTCAGTGGTGCAACATTTTAAAAAAAGCCAGCATCCATATACGATATCGCATTATTCCGGTGGATACGGAAGTTATAGTCTTCAGATAAATGGAAATGAGAACAGAGCAACCATTTGGCCAGAAAAAAACAGCAGGAATAACTATACATTATTGACGATCCCAATCAAATATTACTTACCGGCACATGAACAGCATCGTTCCTGGGACCATGTAACGGTGAACAAACCGATATCTGTAAATCCAGATGAGGACATAACATTTTATTGTGGCGGAAATGATGGTTTCTGGGATAGTTCAGAACATTCCAGCCAGGGAGATTGGAGATACATAAATATCCATATTAGTACCGCATTGGTTGGTACAAGTTCTACAAATAATAAGACGGATGCAAACCCTGATGGAGGATGGAGAACTTATGACTGGTGTTCCATCAATCTGAATCTGGAAAAGGCAGGCAGGAGTATTTATTTTAATGGAAATGGAGGAACTGGTGCAGATGTAACGTGGTATTATACGGATGGAGATAATTTCTCATTTCCAACGGTATCCAGAAGAGGTTACACATTGGATGGATGGCTGGATCAGGAAACGGGCTGGATGTCAAACACTGGGTGGCTGGTATGTAATAACTATACAGAGATCGCCCAATGGACTGCAAACAGCTATAACATCTATTATGATGGAAACGGTGAGGATTCAGGATGGGTTTCTGATGGAACAGCAACTTATGATTTAAATTACACCTTTGCAACAAACGGATATAAGAAAAAGGTTATTCGTTTGTTGGGTGGAGCACAGATAAATATGCAACAACAGCACAGTATTCTCCTGGACAGACGATCACATGGACAGATATTGATGGAATGACACTTTATGCCATCTGGTCCAAGAGTTCCTATGAAGTAAGTTTTGATGGCAATGGTGCATCTGGTGGCAAAAAAACTGCAGATCTTAAATATGGTCAGGATGATAAGCTGCCGGCAAACACGTTTGAACGTCCGGGTTATACCTTTATGGGATGGAGTGAAAATCCAGATGCAGTAAAACCAAAATACACGGATGGACAGACGGTCGACACCCTGTGCGATGCGGGAAAGACCTATGAACTGTATGCTGTCTGGAAGAAAACGGATGGTTCCTTTGACACGCATAACATCATCCATGATGATGGCATGTTCAATGGATCAATCGAACTAGAAGGACAGAATGGTACTGGATTTTCGAGAGACCACGTAGATTCTGAGTATGGAAGAATCGATAAAGATGGTCAGCCGGGATACTTTACAAACCGATACAAATAAGGGAGGAGGAAAAAAGGATGAAACAACTGAAAAAAATCTGTAAAAAGATTTCTGTATGCATTCTTGCCCTTCTGATGATCATGACAACATATCTGAGCAATTCAGGGGGATCTCTGTTTTTAAAGGGCAGAGAAGTTAAGGCTTCCACAGGAGAAGCATCACTGGCGATGAGTCAGGCATTATCGAGCAATAAGATCCCTGCGATCAGCCGTTCGGCACCAGAAGGTTTGTGGAGCATGACAGCAGACGGACACAGAGTGTTCTGTCTAAACTCTGGAAAAACTATGTGTTCCGGGGATGCCTTGAAATACAAGACAATCAATGCGGCAACATATGAGAAAAAAGGGATTGCAAGGGCATTAAACTGGTATTTCAGATTTAGTAACAAAACAAAAAATCCATGGCGTTATGCCAGGCATATATCTGGGCATGTGGACATGGAGCAAACAAGCAGGATACAGTCTATCAGGCAGGAAAAAATGTAGATAAAGGGTATTCACAGAAAGATGCGAAGAAATTTTGCGAAACGATCAGTGATCAGGACCCGGAAGGGACGATCTACTATTACACAGTGAAGAAATGCGTGAAAAAGAAAAAACTGGATTCCCATCAAGTATTGTTCGGATTCCGTCACACACCGCCAGATATTGAAAAAGCGAAAACGAGTGCAACAAAGTCAGGAACTAGCCCAGATAACGTAAGGATTAAGATTAAAAAGAAAGATGCGGAAACAAGAGCAGGACTTTCTGGAGCAACATTTCAGATCTATATGGATGGGAATTATCAAGGAAGTGTAACAACGGATGACAATGGAGAAGCTTCTTATACCGTACAGAGAACAGTGAGTTACAGCGTGACATCAACGAAAAAAACATATGTAAAGAACTGGAATGAATTATCAAAGAGCCAGCAGAAAGATGCAACCAGAAACGGATGGTATGATTCCAAGGCAGACGCATATTCTGTAGCAATGAGAGAAGCACAGCAGCTTGTCCAGCAGAAGATCGCAGCATTAAAGAGTTCTTCCGTTCATACCTGGATGACAAGAGAGATTAAATCTCCATTTGGTCATCTGATCCCTGATCAGACAGATCAGAGCAAAGTCGAACAGGGTGGTGTCCGATCCTTTTCGTTCAACTATACAAACGAATTTAAAAAAGCTGACTTTGAGATCTACAAACAAGGTGTTGTACAGAACAAACGGGGAGATCACGGAGTCGAAGCGAACTTACAGAATGCAGTCTATGAGCTGTATGCAGAACGTGATATCACAGGATCTGACAACAAAAGTGTGGTCTATCCGGCAGGTACGTTTGTGACACAGCTGGTCACGGATGCCAATGGTTATGCAAAAGCAACGGATCTGTATCCAGGACATTACCGCTTACATGAAAAGTATGCTCCTTTAGGATACAGGACATCCAGCCAGGATATTTCTGTTACGATTGACAAGAATACGACACAGTATCTGAAAGAAGAGGAATATGAGGGAACGATCCAGATCTTAAAGACATTTGGTGGAAACAATGTTCCAGAAACACAGGCAGTCTTTGAAGTTTACGATTCCAAGAACAATTTAAAACAGACGATCACAACGAATGACAAAGGGATCGCAGAAACAGACTTATTGCCTTATGGAGCTTACCGTATCCATCAGACAAAAACGACAGATGGATATGACATGGTACCGGATAAATGGGTGACCATTGACGGCTCAAAAGCTACCTACAAGGTCGAATCAAACGATCCGGAGCAGTATGCAGGAATCATGTTGACAAAGGTTACAAGGATCAGTGATAAGGAAACTGGAACTTATACAAAAAAAGAAGAATATAAAGCAGAATTTCAGATCATCAACAAAGCAACGAAGAAGGTTGTGGAAACACTGACCACGGATGAAAACGGGGCAGCTCAGTCTGGAAAGCTCGATCCTGGTACATACACAGTGCATCAGATCAGAGGAAGTGATAATTACAAGATCGCAGATGATTTTGATGTCACGATCAAAGACGGGGATAAGAAATTTAAAAAATTTGAACTGGATAATTATTATAATGGAGACAAGGTCCGGATCCGGAAAACGATGGTCAAGAATGGAAAGTCTAAACCAGAACCAGGGGCTGAGTTTGTTGTACTGGATGAATCTAGAGTGAAAGATTTCAAGGATCAATCATTGGCAACATCAAAAGACAGGCTTCATTACATTGAAAAACTGAAAAAAGATAATAGAGAAGCGATTCTTGGAACATTAGTCACAGATTCCGAAGGAAAGGGCAGCGATGCTCCCTAAAAGATTTCGTGCAGAAGACAGGGGTTTTATAGTCCTACAGACCAGAGGTGTCGAAGGCTATGACCTTGCGTTACCGCAGTATTCCACAGAAATGAAAGCATCGATCGAGGATGAAGTCAAAGTGTATGAATTCGTTTTAAAAGACGATTATACAAAATCCGCAAAGATTTCGAATCAAAAAGCAAATGTCCGTAAATAAAGATAAGTATGTACCGGAATCTGGGGCGGAATTTCAGATCATTGATCCGCATGGAGAAGTGGTCGATACCCTGACACGGATGAAAAAGGAGAAGCAACATCGATTTCACTGGCGATCGGTGTCTACACACTGCATCAGATCAAAGGCGATACAAAGCATGAAATGATGGAAGATGAAGATGTGGTACTGGATCAAATCGGATGTACACAACGACCGTCACATTTGGTCCCGTTATAAGGATGATGAGAGAAAAGAG
>ENA-OQKC01001003-OQKC01001003.1-human-gut-metagenome-genome-assembly--contig:-NODE-1003-length-10478-cov-2.495411_pt1 | contig 10478 bp, 11 predicted proteins | sample MGYA00242774_ERZ504790 | MGnify/ENA primary metagenome ERZ504790 (study PRJEB26092, sample SAMD00036419) | human gut metagenome | host: Homo sapiens | study: EMG produced TPA metagenomics assembly of...
TAATTTCCCACTCAGCGTCGATAAAAAGGTAATTATTTGTAGCTTTTGGGATGCAGAAAAACAGATTGCCGTTTGCTTTTGCTAAAGAGGTACAGGCAACTGGATTTTTATACGCTCCATCTGATGCAGTTACATTGACAGCAGTATCAATTAACGGTCGGTACTGTGACGGTATCGTAAAAGCATTGTTGTACACATTATTTGCAACAATTATAGAGGTTGTGTAGATTTCCATATTCAGATGTATTGCGTTACCAATCTTGTAAGAGTTGTTTGCTATTACTCTCCAAATCCCAGTGTTCAATCCGAGATCAGTCGGTGTGAGCGTCTTTTTATCGTGATACAACTGTAACTCCGACAAATCTTTATTTATCGTAGGGATTGATGGCACAACCTTTAACATCTTCTTTACATCTGTTACATTAATCCCGCTCAAGTGCACTTCAAACACCGGACAATCGTCAACGAGATCCCCCTCCTGTAAATTTCCTTGCGTATATGTCGGCACTGACGGGGATCCTGATGTCGGATTTCCCATAATTACAATCCACTCATTTTTCTCAATCCCGGTCTCATTGTTTTTGGTATACCTGTTCACAACGAGATCAATTCGCTTCATTCCCTGTGATCCATTTCTGATTGTAACTGTGTCGTATGTACCTAAATCCACCGTAGATAAATTACCGTGGTGACTCATAATTCCGCTTCGGATTTTGAGGCTGTTGTTCGATACAAGTTCCGGCTCTAAGAGATCCCCGCTTGTCAAAATATAACTTTCCTGCCCCACAGTGCCCTCCACGAACTGTCGAAACTGCTGCGCGGTAACATGTGGTGTTCCTGCTTTTCCTGTCATTATTTTCATTCTTCGCCGTCTCCTTCCAATTTATATGTTTTTGACTCAACGTCGTTTATAATCTCGTAAACGATATTTTCCACCGGTTTCGCCATATATAATCCTGTCAGATAATCCCTGCCGCCTACAATATCACCGATACCCACATCTATCCCGAGTTTTGCGACATCCATTTTGAACGTCTTCTTCCCTGCCAAGGATCGAAGCCGATCTTCTGCGGCGGACATAAGCTCATCCGTTTCTGTCGAAGTATTTTCATAAACTTCTGCAATCTCCTGGAGTCCGGTGTAATGCTTCTTCGTCCCGATCTCACCATTCTCCTGTACATACAGATGCAGGATATTTCGGTCCTGTAATTCTCCTTTTCCTGTCACGATCAGGTGATTCACGCCATCGCGCTTATCATCCATCGTATAGTTAAGCTTGCAGTCTTTGGACAGCTCGACTCGGTTCGAGTAATCCACGATCGGAACTGCTTCAATATAGAGATATCCCAGCTCGTTCTGTTCCCGGCGGAATGATAATTGCAACCGGTACCCTTTGCTTTTCAACATCTTCACAATACCATCGTATAAGGTGCAGTATCGATCAAACTGATAATTGCTGACAGTCACCCCGGTATCTTCCTGTGACACAACAAAGAGCCCGTCAAATTCGGGCTCTATCAGTTCTTTCATGACTGTATGCAGTTCGCCGGATACGGTCTTATAGTCTGATCCGACAGGTGGCTCTATGATCTTCTTTGCGAGACGTCCCCGCCAAGACAAACCTTTCGCCTCCACGTAGTCTAGCGTGGTATCTGTCAGGATCTCGCCGATGATCCCGCCGTATTCAGTACCCATAATGTAGATAAGACTGGAAAATGTAAGTTCCTCACGCCAGTTACTCCGGGCAATCTGTACAGAAAATGTCCTGTCGCCATTAAGATCTACTGTTATGTTGGAATCTTTTATCACACCAAGTTCCCGCAACTCCTGATCAGCCAGTATTACCATTTTGCTTCCCTCCTCTCCAAGAACAGAGTAAGATCAAATCCGAATTCCCCCGACCAGTTGATCTTCAGTAAACCAGACGGAAGTTGTTCAAAAATTGATTTTCCCAAAGCTCGATCATGAAACAGGTTTTGAACTGTTCCATTCACGAGATATTTCTGCACAGTATAATCGCGGCTATCGATAATCATATACTCTTCCTTTTCGAGCGTCACAAAAACTTCAATAATTTGCTCATTAATTAAGATACGTGGATTCAAACACGGACCATACACTATCATCTGATAATCGTTTGATCCGATATGATCAACTTCCCATACTGCAGTTCCTTTTCGCGCGTCCGTAAAATCAAAAAGAAAATTAAACGGAAAATTCAAGCCTTCTAAAGCACTGGCTTCTGTCTGCGGATAAAATGACCTGCTTTCCACCATCACCCATGATAACTTTTCTGCCGTAAATGACAGTTCGGTTTCGATTACAGTAAATGACTTCCAAGTGACCTTCTTCGACGCTTTGATCCTGCATGGGAGATATGTATCATTCACATACAGCTTTCCAAATTTTCCAGCTTCGGCATCCGCACCAAGAACACGATATAACTGCTCCATATTTTGGGATACATCCTCCTCATTCTTCCAAAAACATCAAGCTGCACTGTCCTGATAAATCCCCCGACATCATCCTCCCATTCTGCGTCAAACCAATCAGCCTCTGCGGTAAGAAATGGATAAGACAGCAGATTCAGTATTTCTCCTTTAGAATTTTCATAGTATGCTTTTATCATATCCGTGGTATCGCTCCTTTCGGCAGTGACTTGTCGATCCTCTCTGTTCCCAAATAAATTGGCGCAGGCTTTTGTTTCTGCACTACTGCTGCAGTATATTTCCCAACCGCTTTTGCAAGCCGATTTATTTCTGTATCGGATAAGTGCAGCATCATTTCCGCCTGGTGTTTATTTAAGATCATACTGTTTGTTTCAATTCCAAAGGATCTTGTTACCCTCGCAGCATTCAACGCCATCGTTTCTCTCATCCGATCTGTCACACTGGACATATCAAGCGATTGCAGCGCTACATTTGCAAGCTCCTTCGATGCATTTCCTACACGCTTTTTCTCACCGGCAATTCCAAGCTCAAAACCCTGCCCGAAATACTTGCCGAGCTTCATCGTTTCTTTTGAAGGGGAATGGGAGTCGATCGTTGTTTTTGCAGACTCTAACGCTTGTGCCGCCAAATTTGCGGCTGCCACAACCCCCTGACCGACCCACGCTTGGATTCCGGACACAAATCCTGAACCAAACCCGTATCCTGCATCATATCCTGTCTTTGACCTTGCCCCTGAATCTGCGCTGTCGTTGATTGTTCTACCTGCCGTCTTTGCGCGTTCCGACTGGCTCTCCATTCCTTCCGCATATTTTGACGCCGAATCCTTACCGGTTGACTTAAGTGTTCCATCCTCGCTTTCGATTGCCGCGATCATCGCCTGCATTCCGCTTTTCGCTTCCTCGCTTAAGTTCCCTTCAAGATCTGCATTTTTCATCGCGGTAAGCAATTTCTGTGCGCCATCTGCACCGACACTTTCAAGCAATGATTTCATATTTTCAGATGATGATCCGATTGTATTAAGCGCAACTCCCATCGCATCCGCAGTACGATCAATCGTAGACTGCTGCACCTCTTCAAGTCCTTGTTCCTGCGCCGTAAGAATCGTCAGCAAAGAATCCCCAGTTGTCTGTGCCTGCTCAAGAGCTGCTTTTGAGCCGGAATCCAAAGTCGTATCCAGTCCGCTTTGTATGTCCGCCAATGCGCTGTTAATTTTCTCTGTACTGCCGCTCATAACAGCCTCTGTCAGTTTGTCGTAATCAGCGATTACTTTCTGATTATCTTTTACAGCTGCTTGATTTTCCTCGAAAGCTGCTTTTTGTACTTTCAGTTCATTATTGACACCCTGCAATTCATCTTTGATTTCAGCGTACCTGCTTGCATCCGCATAGTTTGTCGATTTCGCTAATTCTGCCGCCTCTGCTTCCAGTGCAAGCTTCTCATCTTGGAGTCGGTTTACATCATTGTAGGACTGCGCCAGTTTTGCTACATTTTCAGCCTGCTCTTGGATTGCCTGTGCATATTCGCTTTCCATCGAATCCATAACCGCCTGTGCTTTTTTCGCGGCAATCAGATCATGGATTGATCCCGTAAGCTGCTGATAATTACCGATCACCCCATCTGTCAGGGCAATCTCCATTCCAAGCGCGCTCGACAGTTCACCGGCGATATAATTCGCCCTTGCCTCATAACCGTCCTTTACACGCCCATTTTCATCGGTGATTTTTGTCAGCTCGTTCCATAAGGACTCAGCTTGATCTATTTCCACTGTGCTGGCGTTAATCGTTTTCTGACGTGCTGCTGCCTCTTCCTCAATGTTTTTAATTGCTTCTTTAGACGCTTCGATATTTTCTTTTTGCTTCTCCGTTAGTTCTCCTGTAGCAGATGCGGCGCTCTTCTGAGTAAGTGCATACGCGCCGATTCCAGCAACAAGAGCCCCGATTGCAGTAACGAGCAGTCCGATCGGGTTTGCCTTCATGACGGCGTTCCAAGCAGCCTGCGCCGCCGTCGCAAGTTTAATCTTTCCGGTGCACACGCCAACAATCATCTCTTTTGCTGTCAGTGCTCCAGAGGCTGCAAGAACTTGAAGAGCATTCGCTTTTTCTGCCGCGGACAACATTTTCGCTGTCGCTGCCAAAGTTTTGGCTGCTTTATTTGCACTTGTCAATACCTTATAGCCTTTAAATGCTACAAAAGCTGTTGTTGCAGATGCGGCAAGCAAATCCAAGTGATCTCCGGCAAAATCTAAGGTTTTCGTAAGCGGAGGAAGCGCAGCATCTGACAGTTTCCCAACAACATCGATTACATTTTCTAACGTATTTACAGCCGTTTTCCCGGCTTTTTTTAACCCGCCTGATTCCAACGATTCGGAAAGTGCATCAATCGCCTTTTCCGCCGGTTTTCGTAAACTGTTCGGAAGCAACTCCGCCAAACCACTGGCCAGCGCGTCTGCTACATCCCCGGCAGCTCCAAGCAATTTTCCTTTATTGTTTACGATACCGGATGCAAACGACTCGATAAAGCTAACCGCCGCATCGATCATTTCCGGGGCATGTGATGCCGCTGCTACTGCAAGATCGGCAAATTCATTTCCCGCCACATTCACAGCCGCTGCAATTCCTCCGTCTGTCAATGCGTCTGTAATGTTATTTACACTTTCTGTTGCACTTTGTGCTGCCTCTTTTAAGCCTCCTGACACCTTTTCGTAGAAGACGATCGCAAGACTTTCCGCTGATCCGCCAAGCTGCTCCACCGCTCCTTTTAAGTTATCCTGCATCGTTTCAGCCGCAGCTTTCGCTGATCCGTCACAGGTTCGATAAGACGCTGTCAGTTCATTGATCTTACCTTCGCCCTCATTGATCAACGCCAACATTCCCGAAAGCGATTCCTGCCCATAAAGAGTAACAAGGTAATTATTCTTCTGCTCGTCCGTCATTCCGGCCATTGCATTCCGAAGCATTCCAACCTGATCAGACAAGGATTTCATTTTCCCATCTGCATCATAGAAAGAAATACCTAGGTCATCCATAGCGTTCTGCATATCATCTGTCGGCTTAGACAATCTTGAAATTGCTCCGCGGAGCGTTGTTCCGGCTTGACTTCCCTGTATGCCGGCATTCGCCATAATACCAATAGCCGCCGCAGTCTCCTCAAAAGATAGTCCTGCTGACCGTGCAAGAGGCGCTACATACTTCATCGCCTCTCCGGTTTCTGCCACAGATGAATTTGTCCGGTTCGCATTTTCCGCAAGCACATCGGCAACGTGCCCCGCTTCTGAAGCCTCCATGCCGAAACCTCGCAGGGCGGCCGCTGCAATGTCAGAACTACTTGCCAAGTCCTCTCCTGATGCCGCTGCCAAGTCAAGAAGCCCCGGCATTGCCTCCATTGTTTCCGTTGTCGTAAATCCTGCCGCCGCAAGGTTTTCCATCCCTTCTGCCGCCTGTGATGCCGAAAACGATGTTTCTGCGCCAAGCTCGATCGCTTGTGCCTTTAACTTTTCAAATTCTTCTCCTGTAGAACCGGAAATTGCTTTTACACGCGACATCTGCGACTCAAAATCAGCGCCGGTTTTGGCTGCCGCAGTTGCGACTCCGGCAAGTGCCGTCGCTGTTCCTGTTATTGCGGCGGCTGCTACTTTTAATCCTTTTTTAGCAACATTGCTTATGCGTTCCACCGCACCACTGATACTGATACTCGACCACTCCCAATGCTTATATGCAGAAGTTGACGACATACCAGATGATCGCTCAATTTCACTCCACGCTTTTTTGAATGCATCGCTCGCATTCATCCCCTGTTTCCGATATTCTGCCGCAAGAGTTGCCGCTTGAGCCTTCATTGATTTTTCGGTATTTTTAACCCTTTTCTATCCCCGACGAATCCAAATCGGTTTCGATTACAACTTTTCCGTCTGCCATTTATTTCACCTACCTTTCTGAATTTTTGTATAAAAGAACACCTACCATTTCTGATAGATGTTCTAATTATCATTATGCTGTTTTAAGCCATCTTCTCTTGGCATACATTTTTCTTCTAATGCAAATAATCTTCCTTAGTTTCTGCGTCGCGCTGTATTATCATTCGATAGCTTCCGTCATCATTTTTTTGAAGGAAGTATGAGATTCCGTTTGCCACTTCGATTATAGCATCTGTAGGCTCTGTTCCTAACTCTTTCAAGCTATCCGCAGATAAGTTCAATGGAATTTCTTTTGAAGAATTATTGTTATATACTCCTGATCCTATTAGTGCCATTACACACATTGATGAAAAATATTCTTCTCCCTCTGCCGATACTGATACTAAAGTCAAGTTTTCATCTTCGTCCCCCAAAATAGTTATCATCGCACCATTTTCTGATTCATAAAGAATCTCCATTGTAGACCCATCAGACGCTTCTTGTACTCCTTCAGAAACAAAACTATATTCATCCGATGACTGTAACATAGAATACATAAAACATACATCGTCTATTGTCTTTGTAAATGGTAACGGTTTTTCTATACTTTGCAGTACCTTGTCAAAATCTGCGCTGTAATCTTCATCAGAAGTTTGCAGAGTCCCCAGCATAAAACTCACAAGTCCAAATCCGCAATCAAAAGTCACCATTGATACCGAATAATCGTCTCCTGCCATTTTGACTTTCATCTCAAATTTGTAAGCTTTCTCATCATTAACAACTGTCTCGGATTCATTGACCAATTTAAACTCTTCAAAGCCGGATGCCATCCCCTCTATAAATGATTCTCTATCACTATCATTAAGAATACTTACCTCTGACTCAGAATACATTACCGTCAACATACCTTGAGAAGGGTAAAAATAGAGTGTATTTTCAGTGAATTTTTCTCCTTCTCCCACGCTTCTGGCACTTCAAAAGAATACCCTGCTATATTTTCATTTTGATTCGTACTTGAATCAAAATCATTTGTAATACTTTTCTCTTTCCCGCATCCTGCCAGCATTCCGCAGCACAAGCATGCCGCCAGAAGCACGCTCAAAAATTTTTTCATTTACTTTTCCTCCATTTCTCATTCCTTCCACACCACGCTTTGATTATACCAGTGCTCACAATGAAAGACAAGGAATCTCATTTGTTTTCTACAGCAATTTGCTCACATCTCCTCCGTGAATCAGCGCTTCTTCAATCAATCTTTCCTTTTCGCTCATCGGTGGAAGTTTTTGTTCTAATCCATAATATCTCTGCATCGCTTGGTAAAATTCCTGTTCGGTTTTGGATAGATTCTTATTCCCTGTGTCGATCGTCCGGTACTCCATCACCTTTTGCAACCTCGTACCGTTTCCAAGGTTTTCTAGAAGAATCATGAATTTCCACCAGTGCATATCGGATTCCTGTAGATCGATTCCGTATTGCTGCATAAATCCCGCATAAATCAGATCTGCATCTTCTTCAAAATCAAATGGCTGCTTATCATTCAATCCTGCAATCTTCCTCGGAAATTTCTTTTTCTCCTTTTCCCTTCCGCACGAAAAGAACCAGAACATCCGATCGATATGCTCTTCCGTTACGGTCATCCGCTTTACGTTGTAAAACAATCTCAGCATGAAAAGAAGATCATCCTCTGACAGTTCCGCTTTTCTTCCCTGTATTTCAAAGCAACGTAAAACAGTGTGGAAATCCGCATGTATCGGATATTCCACACCGCTCACTGTTACACTCTCCGGGAAAGAATCTGCTAAGGTGCTCATGATCTCAGAGCCGGAAACTTGCCGACCTTCTTCAGTGAATCCATCACTCTTTCATAAACTTCATTTTGTCGAATCTGCTCCGTAACAAGCTGCCCATAAGCATCCAAGTGCATGAGCAGATCATTTCCGTCTCCACATACCGATTCCCCAGTACCTTCACCGAATACATTGTCAAACATACCCTTGATCCTGCTGCAGAGATATCTGTTTTTTTCTGCCACAGTACCGGACGGCATTTCTTTTTTGATTTCACTCATTTTCTTCATTTCTTCAAAATACCGATTTTTCACATCCGCCTTATCTTCATCGTATAAATGAAAATCCAGCTCTACTCCATGAATCTGCATCTCGCATATCTCCTTTCTCAGATCATCTCAAAATTACGCCGCAACGCCTTTTTCCGTGAATGTCTTTGTCGTTGTGTCGAACGTCCCCTCTACCCAGTCAGATACGGCGAGAAGATTTCCAGAGCCTTGAATCTCTCCGTCGTTGTCTGAAAAGTCAGCAACTTCGATCGCCACTCTTCTGCGCTTTGCTTCAAATGTATTCGCTTTTGAATCAACCGGTTTGTTCATATAGACTTTCACATACAGTGTTTCTGCTTCTGCTCCGGTTTTCTCATTCTCTCCGATGTCTGCAATAAGGAGATTGCTTTTTCCGAACGAATTAAGTCAAATTCCAATGCGCTGTCCATTCATAAGATCCTATAGACTGCGTCGCTGACTTCTGATTCACGTATCTTTTAGAAGATGTCTTCGCCGCCGGAGAATTATCCAACTGCGTCACTCCAAACCCGAGCAGTTCATACTGTGGTGAATCACTTCCGCCGCTCACATCAATATAGTCTGGCTGCTGATATCTCTGTTCCACCCGCTGTTTGCCCCTGCTCCTGCTTTCACGGCCCTAGCTGCTGTTCGTGTTACTCCATTGTTACTCATATTCTACCTCCGTTTATAATAAACAAATTGACATTGTATCCTGTACTGGCAACTTGTTCCCTCGTTATCGTAAAGATAACCGTTTGTCGCCGCCCTGATCGATTTACTCTGCAGCTGACCGGACAACGCGGGAAGGAATCCTTCCCGCGTACAGTCCTCCAGCCAGTCAGAGAATTTCTCGTAAAACTCTGCTGTTTTTTCATTTTCCACCGGTCCGTACAATTCCCGGGAACACAGCGAAAATACATACTGCCTCACTGAATCTCCGTTTGCGTACCTCTTTACGATCGGTTCCGCCGGCGTCTCCTCAATGCTGTACATCGTCGGGTTTTCCTCTAACATATTAAGGTTCACTACCGGATATGTAGCCTGTCCAAATTCTTCCAGGAACGGGCAGGTTTCTATAAACTCTTTTACCTTGCCTGCTACGCTCATTTCGCCTTACCTCCGCAAAAAACGGCTACCTCACGAACAATTTCCTTTCCTCGGTCAGCCCACATCCTCTCTGTCCAATGCGATCCACGCAGTCCATCACCTTTATGTTCGTAATACTGCCTCCTCGCATAAGGAGTGTTATAGGTAATGCTTGTTTTTGTTTCTATTGCCGTATTCTTCAAAATACCGGTCCGCTTCGGAACGTATGGATCAGATAATCTGCGTACTTCATGGGTAAAGAACCTCTGTCCTTCCCCGTTCTTGTTCAGACTTCTCTTGAGCAAGATTTTATCTGCAGGGTCTATCTGCATTCTGATTCGTGCCCCCATTAAGATCCCCCTCCTATCCGGATGTGCTTTGAACCGCCGAAGAAATTCTCGGAATGATTCAATACTTTACCGACAATGCCGACTGCATTTTTGCGTATCTCATCAATACCGCTCACGTTTTCCCCTGTCCATCTTCCAATCATAAAGAAGTCACCATTCTGCACAGTCCATTTGCCTGAGACGCCACTGCTCTTCCGGAATTCTGACGCTGAAATCCAGTTTTCGCATTTCTCATACGGTATGCGAATTTTGTACGCATCAGCACTGTTCAACCCACCATTTACAATCTCTGTCTTCTGATCCGCATGAAACCATACGGCGTCAATGTAATGAGGAACATACACGATTTTCTTAGACTTCTTATCCGAAAACGCATTGAAGATCGTAATACCCGTATTAGTCAGCATTACTCCACCCCCAGATATAAAAATCCGGTATTCATCAAATAACATTCCGCAATACCGTACAGTTTCTTGCGTAACACTTCTTGCGGGTTCTGACCGTCTGCAATCTCAGTTACATAAGATACGGAATATCCGTCCGTGCTCTCCGACTTCTTGATACTCTCATCTCCCTGTTTCTCAACTTTGTAGATTGCCTCCGCCATATCGCAGAGACAATTC
>ENA-OQKC01001008-OQKC01001008.1-human-gut-metagenome-genome-assembly--contig:-NODE-1008-length-10441-cov-3.414000_pt1 | contig 10441 bp, 8 predicted proteins | sample MGYA00242774_ERZ504790 | MGnify/ENA primary metagenome ERZ504790 (study PRJEB26092, sample SAMD00036419) | human gut metagenome | host: Homo sapiens | study: EMG produced TPA metagenomics assembly of...
CTCCCCTAATAGGGGCAACAACGACGACCGCCGCCAGTGGCGGAAACAGGGAGTCGTTGTTGGGGCAGCGGCCAGCAAGACGTGCGCAATGCGCAGCGGATGCTGGGTGCCGCAACCCGGCCTTGTCGAGCGACAGCGAGACTGAGAGGCTGAGGTTTCGTAAAACTTACCCAAGGAGGACATCCTAATGTCTCAGCATGACCGTTATATCAGCCCTTTTTCCACCCGTTATGCCTCCGATGAGATGCAGTACATCTTCTCGGACGACAACAAGTTCCGCACCTGGCGCCGCCTGTGGGTGGCGCTGGCCCGGGCCGAGATGAAGCAGGGCCTGACCAATATCACCCCCGAGATGGTGGCCGAGCTGGAAGCTCATGTGGACGACATCAACTATGAAGTCGCCATCGAGCGGGAGAAGCTGGTGCGCCACGACGTCATGAGCCATGTCTACGCCTACGGCCAGCAGTGCCCCAAGGCGGCAGGCATCATCCATCTGGGTGCCACCAGCTGCTACGTCGGCGACAACACCGACATCATCGTGATGCGTCAGGGCCTCGAGCTGGTGCGCAAGAAGCTCATCGGCGTGCTGGCAAAGCTGGCAAAGTTCGCCGAGGAGTACAAGGATATGCCCTGCATGGCCTACACCCACTGCCAGCCCGCCCAGCCCACCACCGTGGGCAAGCGCGCTACCCTGTGGGCCAACGAGCTGGTGATGGACCTCAACGAGATCGACCACCGTCTGGCTACCCTGCAGCTGCGCGGCGTCAAGGGTACCACCGGCACCCAGGCTTCCTTTATGGAGCTGTTCAAGGGCGATGCCGACAAGATCCGCGCCGTGGATGCTTCCATCGCTGAGGAGATGGGCTTCGACAGCGAGGCCGTCATCCCGGTGTCCGGCCAGACCTACAGCCGCAAGGTGGACGCCTTCATCCTCAACGCACTGGCCGGCATCGGCCAGAGCTGCATGAAGTTCGCCACCGACCTGCGCCTGCTGGCCAACTTCAAGGAGATGGAAGAGCCGTTTGAGAAGAACCAGATCGGTTCCTCCGCCATGCCCTACAAGCGCAATCCCATGCGCTGCGAGCGCATCTGCGCTTTGAGCCGCTACCTGATGGTGGATGTGCTCAACCCCAGCTTCACTACCGGCACGCAGTGGTTCGAGCGCACGCTGGACGACAGCGCCAACAAGCGCGTTGCCATGGCTGAGGGCTTCCTCGCCGCCGACGCCATCCTGAACATCATGCTCAACGTCACCGACGGTCTCGTGGTCTACCCGAAGGTCGTGCGCAGCCGCCTGATGGCTGAGCTGCCCTTCATGGCCAGCGAGAACATCATGATGCAGGCCGTGGAGAAGGGCGGCAACCGTCAGGAGCTCCACGAGCGTCTGCGCCAGCACGCCATCGCCGCCGGCAAGCAGGTCAAGGAAGAGGGTCTGCCCAACGACATGGTGGACCGCATCGCCGCCGACCCGGCCTTTGGTCTGACCAAGGAGGAGATCGCGGCGGGCCTTGTGCCGGAGAACTTTGTGGGCCGCGCTCCCCAGCAGGTGGAGGAGTTCATTGCTCACATCCTCAAGCCCATCTTTGACGCCAACCCGGACGCTGTGGAGCAGCACGCAAACCTGAGCGTCTAAACGTGATTTTACAGGAAAAGAGGCTGTTGCCGCAGGCAACGGCCTCTTTTCTGCACACAGAAGGAGTTTTTATGAGACTCGATAAATATTTAGCCGAGACGGCCCAATGCACCCGGAGCGAGGCGAAGGCACTGCTGGCGAAAGGCCGCGTCACGGTCAACGGCGCGGTCTGCAGGAAAGGGGACACCCAGCTGAAAGAGGCTGACACCGTGGCAGTGGACGGCAAATCGCTGGCCTACCGGCAGTTCGTCTACCTCATGCTCAACAAGCCCGAGGGCGTCGTCAGCGCCTCCACCGACAAGCGGGACACGACGGTCGTGGATCTGGTGGGGGGTGCCTATCCCCGGCGGGAGCTGTTCCCGGCGGGCGGCTGGACAAGACCAGCACCGGTTTCGCCTGCTGACGGACACGGCGGCTTGCCCACGACATCCTCGCGCCTAAACGCCATGTCTCCAAGACCTACACCGTCGTCATCGACACCCCGCTGACGGAAGAGATGAGGGTCGGCTTTGCCTCAGGCGTCATCCTTGCCGACGGCACGGCCCTTTCGCCGGCGGAAGTGTCCGCCCTCACCCCCGACGGGCTGACGGTCCGCGTCCTGCTCAGGCAGGGCGTGTATCATCAGATCAAGCGGATGTTCGGCGTCTACGGTGCGGGCGTCAACGCCCTGCACCGGGACGCCATCGGGGGGCTTGCGCTGGACGAGAGCCTTGCTGCGGGCCAGTGGCGGGAGCTGACAGCCGACGAGGTGGCGAAAATTACCACGGGGTAAAGGACTGCTTTTCACCCGGTTTTCAAAAAAGTATCACATTTTACCGGTAAAATAGCCCTCAGAACCACGCAGAAAGGCCCTTTTTGGCCCGAAAATGACCCCGAAAGATAATTTCACCAAGAAAGAAGAATTTTTTTTGGTGAAATATGTTGCAAAAGTAAATTCTTTTGTGTAAAATATAAAATGTAATGCGGCGAAATTGTTAAAAATCACAATCCCGCCCACCTGCGGTTTGCACAAGAGAGGAAAAGGGGTATCCATTTATGGCCAATAGAGTATTTCAGAGCGTGATCTACCAGATGAAGGACGCGATCGACCGCGTGGTCGGCGTGGTGGATGAGACCGGCGCTGTCATCTCTTGCTCGGAGCTGAATCTGATCGGCGAGGTGCGCGAGGGCTTTATGGCAGAGCGTCTGACGGCCGGTGACCGCTTCGTGCGGGATGGCTACACCTACCAGCAGTTCTCCAGCGCAAAGCATAACGATTATGCCGTTTTTGTGGAAGGTGCGGACGAGACTGCGGGCCAGTTTGCCGCTGTGCTGTCCATCAGCCTGCAGAGCATCAAGCAGTATCACGACGAGAAGTTCGACAAAGCCAACTTTATCAAGAACGTGGTGCTGGACAACATCCTGCCCGGCGACATCTACGCCAAGGCCCGTGAGCTCCACTTTGCCACCGACGTCTCCCGCGTGGTGTTCATCGTCCGCGTCACCAGCGGCGGCGACATCTCCGCTTACGACGTGGTGAGCAGCCTGTTCCCCGATAAGCAGAAGGACTTCGTCTTCAACATCAGCGAGACGGACACCGTCCTGGTCAAGGAGATCCGCAAGGGCATCGACCGCACCGACATGGAGAAGCTGGCCGCCAGCATCGTGGACACCCTCTCCGGCGAGCATTACATCAAGGCTGTCGTGGGCATCGGCACCCCCATCGCCAACGTGAAGGACCTGGCTACTTCCTTTAAGGAAGCACAGATCGCCATGGAGGTCAGCAAGGTGTTCGACACCGAAAAGCAGATTATCCGCTACGACAATCTGGGCATCGCACGTCTGATCTACCAGCTGCCCACCACGGTCTGCGAGATGTTCCTGCGCGAAGTGTTCAAGCAGGGCAGCATCGAGAGCCTGGACCAGGAGACCCTGTTCACCATCCAGCGCTTCTTCGAGAACAACCTGAACGTCTCCGAGACCAGCCGCGGCCTGTTCGTCCACCGCAACACGCTGGTGTATCGTCTGGAAAAGATCAAAAAGCTGACCGGTCTGGATCTGCGTGAGTTCGACGACGCTATCGTGTTCAAGGTAGCGCTCATGGTCAAGAAGTACCTGTCCAACAACCCGGCCAAATATTGATATTTCGTCTCAGCCGCTCCGGCTGCGGACGCCGAAACCGGCCGCTCGACCCCGATGCTGGCCGGTTTCTTTTGTAATGGTCTGGAACTTCTGTGCCAAATAAATTTTTCAGGAGCAAGATACTCATGATAGATTTTGAACATGTCACCAAGATATACAAACGGAGTGATACTCCCGCTCTGGAGGACATCGACTTCCATGTAGACGACGGCGAGTTCGTCTTTCTGGTGGGCCACTCCGGTGCCGGCAAGTCCACTCTGCTCAAGCTCATCCTCCGCGAAGAGCTGCCCACCGAGGGCCGCGTCATGGTGGACGGCAAGGACGTCGCCCGGCTGCGCCGGGGCAAAGTGCCTTTCCTCCGCCGCCAGATGGGCATCATCTTCCAGGATTTCCGCCTCATCCCCACCATGACGGTCTACGAGAATGTGGCGTTTGCCATGCACGTTACCAATATCGGCAAAAAAGACATCAAAGAGCGCGTCAACTACATGCTGGAGCTGGTACATCTGGAAGATAAGGCAAAGGTCTACCCCGAGTTCCTCTCCGGCGGTGAGCAGCAGCGTGTGGCCGTGGCCCGCGCTCTGGCCCACAGCCCCCGCCTCGTCATTGCGGACGAGCCCACCGGCAACATCGACCCCGAGATGAGCCTTGAGATGATGGAACTGCTGGAACGTGTCAGCGAGATGGGCATCACGGTACTTGTCGTCACCCACGAGCATGAACTGGTGCGCCGCTTCAACCGCCGCACCATCACCCTGAAGCAGGGCCGCATCATCTCCGATGTTCCGGCCAGCTTCGGCGAGGAGGTACACGTATGAAAATCTCTACGTTTGGGTTCCTCACCCGGCGCGGCGTGCGCAACCTCGGCAAGCACTGGGCCATGACCATCGCCTGCATCGCCTCCCTCAGCGTCTGCATGACCCTGAACATCTTCGCCAGCCTCATTGAAGTCAATGTGGACAGCATGGTGAGTTATCTGGGCAGCCAGAACGAGATGGTGGTCTACGTGGACCCCGAGGCCGATGACGCCACCATCCAGTCTGTGGGCAATGCCCTCAGCGGCACCGCAGGTGTGAGCCGGGTGCAGTATATGTCCAAAGAAGACGTCCTCAACCAGTACAAGGGCTATATGTCCGACTATGCCGCCCTGCTGAACGAGTTCGAGAACGACAACCCCTTTAAGGCCAATTACCGCGTCTCCCTGTCTGATCTGAGCCAGATGGAGACCATCAGCAAGCAGTTCGAGAACATCAGCGGCGTCTATAGCGTCACGGCTCCCATCGAGATGACCAGGACCTTTGTGGAGGTCCAGCAGGCTGTCACCAAGGTCGGGCGCGGTCTGGTGCTGGTGCTGATGGCTGTCAGCATCATCACGGTGGGTACCACCATCCGGCTGAGCGTCTTTGCCCGCCGCCGTGAAATCGAGATCATGAAGTATGTCGGCGCTACCAACGCCCTCGTCACCCTGCCTTTCGTCATCGAGGGCCTGACGATGGGCCTGCTCTCCGGCATCCTGACGGCAGCTGCCACCATCGGCGGCTATGCCTACATCGTTCAGCTGTCGCCCACGCTGGGCGGCCTGTGGCAGATGCTCATGGGTACGGCTCTGGTGCCGCTGGAAAATGTCTGGCCCACCATCCTGACCTACAGCCTCGCGGGCGGCGCTCTGGTGGGCGGTCTGGGCAGTATGTTCTCCATCCGAAAGCACCTGAACGTGTAAGGAGGGCCTACTGTGTACCACGACAAGCATTCCGCAGGCTTTGTCCTGCACCATCCGCCCCGCCACGCAAAGCCGTCGGGCCATTCGGCCATGATGCGCGCTGCCTGCGCCTTTCTGGCCGCCGCATGCCTCGTGCTGAGCGTGACGGTCTACCCGGCCAGTGCGGCCACCAGCATGAGCTCGCTGCAGAACAAGCTGGACAAGATCTCTGCGTCCATCAAGCAGCATAAGACGGAGCTGAGCGATGCCAAAAAGAAGGAAGCTGCTGCCAAGGCCCTCGAGTCTGAGCTGAAGGAAAAAGTCTCGGTGCTCCAGAGCCAGATCGGCGTCCTCAAGAGCCAGATCTCCGAGGTGCAGAACAGCATCGGCGTCAAAGAGCAGGAGATCACCGCCAAGCAGAACGAGATCGCCCGGAAAGAGCAGGAGATCGCCGACCAGTGGGACGATTTCAAGAGCCACATGGCCGCGATGCAGGAGCTGCGGGACGGCGGCAGCGTCGCCATGCTCCAGTCTGTGAACGATCTGTACGAGCTTCTGACCTTCAATGAGGTCATGCAGGACATCTCGGTGAAGGACACCGAGATACTCGACAACATGAAGGCTGCGAAGGAAGCCCTTGTGGCCGACCGCACCCAGCTCGTGGAGGAGCGCACCCAGCTGCAGAACAAAAAGGCTGAGCTGGACGCCCAGAACAAGCAGATGCAGTCCAAGCAGAGCGAGCTCAACAACAGCGTCAAGGAGGCCCGTCTGAGCGCCGCTGAGGCCCAGCAGGCCCAGAAGAACGCCCAGGCGGCCATCGAGTCGGACGAGATGAACTACGAGGCCGTCAAGAAGGAGATCCAGAAGCTCATCGCAGCGGCAGCGGCCAGCAAGCCCCAGCTGAGCTTCAGCGGCTTTATCTGCCCGCTCAAGAGCTATACCCGCATCTCCAGCGAGTACGGCTGGCGCAAGAACCCGGTCTCCGGCGTCAACAAGCTCCACGCCGGCATCGACTTTGCCGCCCCCGCAGGCACGCCCATCTACGCAGCCGCCAGCGGCTATGTGCAGGTGGCCGGCTGGTCCAGCGGCGGCTATGGCAACTATGTCATCATCTATCACGGCAAAATGACAGACGGCAACGCCTACTCCACCCTCTACGGCCATATGCGCTCGGTGGCAACGTCGGCGGGCAAGTATGTCAACCAGGGCGACCTCATCGGCTATGTGGGCTCCACCGGCAACTCTACCGGCAACCACCTCCATCTCGAGGTGTGGAAGGGCGGCTCCAAGGCCAATGCGGTCAATCCCCGCGGTTATATTCCGATAAGATAATACAACTGTAATTGAAGTCGAGGGGTCAAAGGAGGCCACAAGGCGAAATGAACGAGCAAAAACGCAAGCGTATCCTTCGGGTGGGCTGTCTGATTCTGGCAGGAGTGTTCCTGCTGTCGGTACTGGGCAGTGTCATCCTGATGTTTTTGGTCTGAACTGGGGGAGGACACTGAATGAACCGCAAAATTTCCGTAGGGATGACCGTGACCATCGTCATTCTGGCAATGACGGTCACTTTTTCCATCACGATGCTGATGGCGATGCGGCTGTTTGACCACACCGTCACCAGCGTGAAGGAAAAGGAGAGCATGTACAACAAGGTGGCCGAGGTAGACCGCTATGTGCGCGCCAACGACTACTACGACATCGACGAGACCATGCTGTACGACCGTCTGACTGCCGGTTATCTGCTGGGTACCGGCGACAAGTACGCCCGCTACTACACCGCCTCGGCCTATACCGACCTGCTCAACGCCCAGAGCGGCAAGCTGATGGGCATTGGCGTGGAGCTGGCCATCGACCAGTCCGGCTACGCCAAGGTCATCAAAGTGTATGACGAGTCTCCTGCCAAGGAGGCCGGCCTCCAGCGGGGCGATTACATCACCACCATCGACGGCGCAGACATCAAAAGTCTGGGCAGCGTGGAGGCTGTCCAGAACAAGCTCCGGGGCGAGAGCGGCACGAGCGTCAATGTAGGCTGGCTGGACAGCGAGAACGCCCAGCACACCGCCGATCTGACCCACTCCGGCTTTACGGCCAACAGCGTCGATTCCGCGCTGGTGCAGGGCAATGTGGGCTACATCAAGATCTGGCAGTTCGACAACTCCACCCCCAGTGAGCTGGACTTTGCGCTCCGCAGCCTGACCGCCAGCGGCGCCCAGAGCTTCATCTTCGACCTGCGCGACAACGGCGGCGGCATCCTTGACGACGCCATCAGCTGCATCGAACTCGTCGCGCCGGAAGGCGTGTTGGCCTACGCGGAGGATAAGGCAGGCAACCGCACCCTGCTGGGCAGCAGCACCGGCGACTCGGTCATCAGCCAGCCCACCGTCTGCCTCGTGAACGAGAACACCGCCAGTGCGGCAGAACTCTTTGCGTCCAGCCTGCGCACCCTGTGCGGCACCCGCCTCGTGGGCAGCACCACGATGGGCAAAGGCACCATCCAGAGCAGCCCCCAGCGCCTCTCGGACGGCAGCGCTGTCGTGGTCACGGTGGCAAAGCTCATCTGCGGCGACGGCTCCTGCTTCGACGGCACCGGCCTGGCCGTAGACGTGGAGCGCCCGCTGACTGCCGACGAGCAGGTCAGCTACTATGACTACACCCTCGACACGGACCCGCAGATACAGCGCGCCGTCAGCTGCGCACAGCAGCTCACCGGCGTCACCACCGTGGGCGGCGTAAACGACGCTGACATCGCCGCCGACTCCGCCGCAGCCTCTTCGGAGGCCGCAGCCGAGAGCACCGCTTCCAGCGAGGCCGCAGGGGAGGCAGAGGCTTCCTCTGAGGCCGGTGCAGAAGGGGAGCAGGAGGCTTCCAGCACGGAAAGCGCATCTTAAAAAAGGCTCTCCCTTTGGGAGAGCTGGCGCGTGAGCGCCTGAGAGGGCAAGGATGCTGAAATGGAACAGGGCAAGGCTATGATGGTCTTGCTCTGACAAAGGCCGCTGCCTATCGCTGTGCAGCGGCCATTTTTCTGCCCTCTCCGTCATCGCAAGCGATGCCACCTCTCCCAAAGGGAGAGGCTTTGGCATGTACGTTACCAAATGACAACCGAAAAACAGAAAGGAAAACCACTATGCCGGAGCTGACCGACCTCTCCGTTATCCGCACCCTGTGCGAAAAATACGATTTCGCGCTCTCCAAGGGCTTTGGACAGAACTTCATCATCAATCCCGGCCTGCCGCCCAAGATCGTGGACGCCAGCGGCGTCGATAAGAGCTGGGGCGTGCTGGAGATCGGCCCCGGCATCGGCGTGCTGACCAAAGAGCTGGCCCAGCGCGCCGCCAAGGTGGTGTCCATCGAGGTGGACGAGCGCCTGCCGCCCCTGCTGGCCGAGACCATGGCGGGCGTGGAGAACTTCAAGCTGGTATTGCAGGACGTTCTGAAGGTAGACCTCCGCGCCCTCATCGAGGAGGAGTTCCCCGGGATGCCGGTGGCTGTCTGCGCCAACCTGCCCTACTACATCACCAGCCCCATTGTCATGAAGCTGCTGGGCGACCGCCTGCCCATCCGGAACCTCACCGTCATGGTGCAGAAGGAGGCCGCCGACCGTCTGGCCGCTGCCCCCGGCACCCGGGCGTCCAGACGCCATCAGCTGCGCCGTGAGCTACTACGCCACCTCAAAGCTGATGTTCACCGCCGCGCCGGGCAGCTTCTATCCGGCCCCGAAGGTCACCAGCGCTGTGGTGCGGATGGACATCCGCACCACTCCCGCCGTACAGGTGGAGGACGAGGACGGCTACTTTGCCCTCATCCGTGCCGCTTTCGGCCAGCGCCGCAAGACCGCCGCCAACGCCATCGCCAGCGGCCTCGGACTGCCGAAGGATAAGGTCATCGCGGCCATCGAGGCGGCGGGCTTCGACGCCCGCATCCGCCCCGAGGCCCTGACCCTCGAGGACTTCGCTGCCGTACAGCGGGAGCTGAAGTAAGATTTTATCAGAATAAAACGCCAAGGCCCCCGCAGTCCGGAACAGAACTGCGGGGGCCTTGGTCGTTATGTGGAAGGAATGGAGGATGGTGATCTGCTTACCTCAGCAGTGCGCTGTGGTCTGCGCCGCCCACAGTGAAGGTGGCGGTGGAGCCGCTGTGGCGGAGGGTGAAAGGCGTATCGCCCGCACCGAGGGCTGCAACATCGGAGAGGGAGAGGGTGGAAGTGCAGCGTTCGGTGGAGAAGACAACGGTCCCGATGCGCTCAGAGCGGAGGCCGGTCAAATCGGAAAGGACGCCCTGCAGGGACGCCGTCTCATGGGAGACATCGATGTAGAGAACATCGCTGATCTGGCTCAGCCGGACCAGCTGGGCGTTCTGGAGGATGTCGGCCTGAGCCGGGTCGAGGACACGCAGGCCGGTGGAGATGGTGCTGTCGCCGCTGTCGCTGTTGTGGGAGACATCGCGGTACTCCACCGCTTTGCAGACCGCGCAGATGCGGTACTCGCGGCTGCTGTCGCCTTGGACAGGCATCCAGCCGCTCCACTGATGGCCGAGGGCGGGCAGCTCCTCCGTCTCAGTGACGACACAGTGTTCGACCTTGCAGCTGCGCTGGCGCTCGCCCTTCTCGGTGCAGGTAGGCTTTTTGGTGATGACCCAATCGCCGAGGGGGTGGGTCTCGCTGCCGGCGGGATAGATGCTCTTCGTGTAGACGCCGTTGTGGAAGAGCCGCGTTACGCCGTTCTCTACGAGCTTCACGAGGCCCCGCTTGCCGTTTTCCTTGAGATGGATGATCTCGTCCAGCTTCTTGCCGTCGCGGCCTCGGATGGCATTGTCGGCGTCGGGTGCGGTTGCGGTGAGGTCCAGCGGGGTGTCGGAATTGCCGATGGAGACGATGCCGCTTTCAGTGGACACGCCCGCGCCGCCGCTCTTGCCGCTGCCGCCGGTGGTGTTGATGGTGCCGCCCGCAATATTCACAAAGCTGCCGCCGATGCCGCTGCCGCCGGTGCTGT
>ENA-OQKC01001009-OQKC01001009.1-human-gut-metagenome-genome-assembly--contig:-NODE-1009-length-10439-cov-2.751067_pt1 | contig 10439 bp, 11 predicted proteins | sample MGYA00242774_ERZ504790 | MGnify/ENA primary metagenome ERZ504790 (study PRJEB26092, sample SAMD00036419) | human gut metagenome | host: Homo sapiens | study: EMG produced TPA metagenomics assembly of...
GTATTTCCTCTGTTTGAAATAAAAAAAAGCGGCGGCCACAAAAACAAGAAACGGCAATACATATGCCATATATCCAAACAAACCAAATAGTACAGAAGAAACTGCCTCCCCCGCAATTCCGCCAATACCAAAATTACTCAAAACAAGCAGAATGCACACTGTCAATATAACAAGTATCGTAATTTCCCCCGCAAGTTCTGTATTTTTTGCATTGCTGCTTTTCGCTTTCGTTCTCGTCTTTTTCTTTGATCTTGTATTTTTTCTTCCTTTTGTAGTCTTGGAAGCCATATAATTCCCCCTTGGTAATTAAACATACTATATTTAGTATATCATCATTTGAAAATCATGTCATCAAATTTTTCTCTTGTTTCTCTTTCTCTTTGTCGATCAATGAGTGAAGCTTTGCAAAAGCCTCTTTGATTCCTCCGACCTCATCTATCATCCCTTCCTTTACTGCCTGCTCTCCTTCAAGCATTGTTCCTACATCTTTTACAAGCTGCGAAGAATCAAGCATTAATTCTAAAAGCCGATCCTGAGTGATGTTAGAATGAGACGCAATGAATTTTGTAATACGATCCTGCGTTTTTTCCATATTTCGATAACTTTGCATCACTCCGATAAACATTCCGGTAGAACGCACAGGATGAACGATCATCGTACCCGTCGGCACAATAAAGGAATAATCTGCCGACACAGCCAACGGGCCTCCGATTGAATGACTTCCCCCAAGTACGAGCGACACCGTAGGCTTGCTTAAAGATGCGATCATTTCAGCTATTGCCAGTCCGGCTTCCACATCGCCTCCAAGCGTATTTAATAAAATTAAAACTCCGTCTGTTTCATCATCTTCTTCTATCTGTGCAAGTCTCGGAAGAAGATGTTCGTATTTCGTTGCTTTCGTGTTTCCTGAAACACTGTCATGACCTTCGATTTCCCCTATGATCGTCAGTAATTGAATTCCGTATTTCGAACCGCTCTCTTTCATATTAAGAGTTCCCATTTCTTTGATCTCGTTATTTTCGTCTTCTCTTTTTTGCTGCTCTTCAGCCATTTTGCCTCCTCCTTCATACCGCAAAAAATATTCGTATCAAAAGATATCCGATATCTTTAAAATCAGTATGAAAAAAATCGAGATATTTATGCAGTTTGGAGGAAACAATTTTACCAAAAACACATTTCAGAATTGTAGGCAGTCACCAAAGTATAGGTGGGAACAAACTTTCACTCGTCGTCTATAACAAAAATGGCACAGATGTAAATTGTATACATCCATACCATTTTTTAAGAATTATTTAATGCCTGCTCTACATCGGCAATAATATCTTCGGCGTTCTCGATTCCTACACTGAAACGGATCAAATCCGGCTGAACTCCCGCCTCTTTCAACTCCTGCTCGTTCATCTGACGATGAGTATGGCTTGCCGGGTGAAGCACACAGCTTCTTGCGTCCGCCACATGGGTTACGATTGCTACCATTTTCAATTTATCCATCATTTCCACAGCTGCTTCTCTTCCGCCTTTCAGACCGAATGTCAGCACTCCGCACGTACCGTTTGGCATATATTTCTGTGCCAGATCATAATACTTATCTCCTTCCAACGACGGATAACTTACCCAAGCTACTTTATCATGTCCTTTCAAATACTTTGCAACTTTCAACGCATTCTCACAATGTCTTGGCACTCTTAAGTGAAGCGTTTCAAGTCCGATATTCAGCAAAAATGCATTTTGCGGCGCCTGAATGGAACCAAGGTCTCTCATAAGCTGAGCTGTTGCCTTTGTAATATAAGCGCCTTTTCCGAATTTTTCTGTATATACAATTCCGTGATATGTCTTATCCGGTGTCGTAAGTCCCGGAAATTTATCTGCATGGGCATTCCAGTCAAAATTGCCACTGTCAATGATCGCACCTCCGACACACGCCGCATGGCCATCCATATATTTTGTTGTAGAGTGGGTAACAATATCTGCTCCCCACTCAAACGGACGGCAGTTAATCGGTGTTGCAAACGTATTATCCACAATAAACGGAACTCCGTGTCTGTGCGCCGCACTTGCAAATTTTTGAAAATCAAGAACAACAAGAGCCGGATTGGCAATCGACTCTCCAAACACCGCTTTTGTGTTTTCTCTAAATGCAGCCTCCAGTTCTTCCTCAGAACAATCCGGATCTACAAATGTAGCATCTACGCCCATTTTTTTAATTGTATGAGCATAAAGATTATATGTACCGCCATACAAAGCCGACGCGCATACGATATGGTCTCCCTGTTCCGCAATGTTCATAATTGCATAGAAATTCGCCGCTTGTCCGGAAGATGTCAGCATCCCCGCATATCCGCCTTCAAGATCGCATATTTTGGCAGCAACCGCATCGTTCGTCGGATTTTGAAGACGCGTATAAAAATATCCCGACTCTTCAAGATCAAACAGTCTTCCCATCTGCTCGCTGCTCGTATAACGAAATGTAGTGCTCTGATAAATCGGAAGTACTCTTGCTTCTCCGTTTCCGGGTTCATATCCCGACTGTATACATTTTGTTTCGATTCTGTAATCGCTCATCTTCTTTGTCCTCCTGCGTTTTTCCTGTTTGTATGCCTGCATTCCCTGAATCGCCTATTCATTCCAGTTATGATATACGTCCTGGACATCATCGTCTTCTTCGAGAAGATCTAATGTTTTCTGGATATTTTTAATATCCTCTTCACTTGTCAAATCGACATAAGTCTGAGGGATCATCGTAACTTCCGCTCCTGCCATTACAATTCCCGCCTCTTCTAATTTCAGACGCACTTCACTAAATGCAGCCGGATCTGTCAAAATTTCAAAACTTTCCTCTTCTTCCGCGAAATCTTCCGCTCCCGCATCCAGTGCAAGCATCATCAGTTCATCCGCATCCATGCTGCAGTCTTCTTTTGCCACAAAAATCTGGCCTTTCTCATCAAACATAAATGATACACAACCTGGCGTGCCTACGTTTCCACTTCCTTTTGTAAACGCGTTGCGTACATTTGAAGCTGTCCGGTTTTTATTATCTGTCAATGTTTTTACGATGATTGCCGTTCCGTTCGGACCATATCCTTCATATGTAATATGCTCGTAATTATCGCCCGCTCCTTCGCCTGCTGCTTTTTTAATATTTCTCTCGATCGTATCATTCGGCATATTATTCGACTTTGCCTTTGCAATAACATCGCGCAAACGACTGTTATTTGCCGGATCCGGTCCGCCGCCTTCTTTTACCGCCACAGCAAGTTCTCTTCCGATCTTTGTAAAAATCTTTCCCTTAGCCGCATCGTTTTTTTCTTTCTTATGTTTAATATTTGCAAACTTTGAATGTCCAGACATATAAATTTTCTCCTCTTCTTTTTCTCTTGTACAGTCCGTTTCGCTCAACCGCACATTTTGCTTTACAATTTTATCACTCTTTTGATCTTCTGTAAAGAAGTCAGAACAGTCTATGTAGCAATTTCAAGACTGATCCTTATTGCTTTATCTACTTTCTGCATCATTGCGCTGTCTATATGACAGACATATTCTTTCAGCCGCTGCTTATCGATCGTACGAATCTGTTCTAGCAATATAACAGAATTTTTTACGATTTTATAATCTCTTGTACTGATCTCTATATGAGTCGGCAGCTTCGCCTTATTCATCTTTGATGTAATCGCCGCACAGATCACAGTCGGACTATGTCTGTTTCCGACATTATTCTGTATGACAAGAACAGGTCTTACCCTCCCTGTTCCGAACCGACAACAGGACTTAAGTCGGCATAAAAAATGTCTCCGCGTCTGATCATCAAATTTTTCACTCTCCGATTTCATACTAATATTCTCCTCATAACCTCCCGGTCATGTTCATTTATCAGTATTCCCTTTGTCATCGGATGTATTCACCAAACAATTACTTCATCAGATCAAAATCACCGCCTGTGTAAACCCTCGGAATCCGTTTTCCGAGACAACAGACAAATTCATAGTTAAATCTTCCGCTTAATTTTGACAATTCCTCTACTGTTATTTCATCTTTTCCGTCTTTTCCGATCAAAACAACCCGATCCATAAATGCCGCCCCCGGTATATCGGTCACATCTACCATGAACTGGTCCATACATACTCTTCCTACGATTTTTGCCCGCTTTCCTCTGATAAGCACACTGCCTTTATTAGAAAGAGAACGTGGATATCCGTCTCCGTATCCGACCGGGATCGTGGCAATTTTCATCTTTTCCGGAGCAACAAATGTTCCCCCGTAGCTAATCGGTGTTCCTGCCTCTACTTCTTTCACAAATGTAATATGACTGATCAATGAAAGAGCCGGTTTCAGATGAACATTGCTCTTTTGCACTTCGTCTGACGGATACATTCCATATGTAGAAATGCCTGCTCTTGCAAGATCATGCTTCAAATTAGGAAAATCAATGATTCCGGCGCTGTTATCACAGTCATAATACGTAATATCTACATTCCGTTTTTCCAACTGTTCCTTCATCCACAAAAAACGTTCATGCTGCTTTAACGTATATGATTTTTCTTTTTCATCTGCTTTGGCAAAATGAGTAAATAACCCTTCCATATGTATATTCGGAAGTTTACTGATCTCCTCGATCAAATTTACACTTTCGCTATTTACAGGAAATCCTATCCGTCCCATTCCGGTATCGATCTTAATGTGGAAATAAGCATTTTTCCCCTGGCGAACCGCTTCGTCTGACATCCCTTCCGCCATCTCTTTTGTGTAGACAGCCGCACGGATCTCGTTTTTTATCATCGTTTCATATTGATCCGGAAAAACACAGCCAAGTACAAGGATCGGTTTTTTAATTCCTTCTTTCCGAAGAGACACCGCTTCTTCAATACAGGCGACGGCATACCCCCATACATATGAAAATGTTTCAAACATCCGCGCAATCGGAACAGCGCCATGCCCATATCCGTCCGTCTTGATTACAGCGATCAGACGCGCCTCTTTTCCGATTTGATCTTTCATCTGTTCCATATTATAAGCGATTGCGTCCAGATCAATCTGCGCGCATACCCGATTATGTTGATCCATGTCCTTACTCCTTATATCACTCATCTGTTTCTCTTTTTGATCTGTCAAAGCCTTTCTTCCGCATTCTTCAAACATTGCCCTATCCCATCGATCAGATCTCTTGCTAAAACACTGTAACTCCTTCTTTTTTCTTGCTTCATCTCCGCCGCATGCATGAAAATATACCCCTGCCGATACAGCGTCGAAAATATCTGTTTTCTGAGCAGCAAGCCCTGAGATCATTCCGGCAAGACATCCCCGATCCTGCTTTTGCCATGGCGCTGTTTCCCGCGAGATTCAAAAAAGGATGATGTCCTTCCTTCATAACGACAGTTCTGCTGTCTTTTAACGCACATACAACCTGATATTGTTCCGTAAATTCTTTCACGACAGAAAAACGACGTTCTGCAATCTGAGGAATCTCTTTATTGATCAATCTTGACATTTCTTTCATATGCGGAGTCAAAATCACATTGGGAACTCCCTGCAGCTGTTCCATATCCATACTGAGAAGATTTAGTCCGTCTGCATCGATAATACACGGACAAGATCGGAGTTTTTCTTCTTCACTGCCATTTTCTCTTAATATTTCCATCGTCTTTTTCAAAAGCCGGCTCGCAAACACACTTGTTCCAAGTCCGCATCCGATGCATATAACATCTGCCCATTGAATCAATTTTTCCAGTTCTTTATCATCAGGCTTTCCGGCCGTTTCGTTATAGCACGATATAATTGCTTCAGGGAGCAATTCCTGTAAAACAGTCCTGTTTTCTTCCGCCGTATAAATCTGAACAAGTCCGGCGCCGACCGCATATGCGGCCTTTGCCGACAAATACGCGGCGCCCGCCATTCCTTTACTCCCGGTAATCATTAAAATTTTTCCATAATCTCCTTTGTGAGAATCCGCTGCTCGTTTTGGCAAAAGCAAAGGAATATCTTCCGGATCATATGTAATACATACATCTTTGTTTTTTTCAAAAAAAGAAAGATTGATTCCGATCGGAACTGATACTGTTTCCCCGGCATACAGTTTCCCCGGAAATAATTCGCATCCCAACTTCACACACTCCATAGAAACTGTAATATCTGCACGAAATGCAATTCCCAAAACTCTGCCGCTCTCCGCACATATGCCGGATGGAATGTCGATCGCTGCTTTTTCACACTTCTTATCATTCATCCATTCAATTACAGTATGGTACCTGCCCTCAATAGCCCTGCTCAATCCTACGCCAAACACAGCGTCAATTATAACAGTATATTCCTTTTTAGGAAAATCTGTGAACACAGAAATGCCCAGCCGTTCTGCAATTTGCTTCTGCGTCCGGCATTCCTCGCTCATAGACGCATCTTGCCCTACAAATAATACTTCTGCACAAAAACCATATTCCTTCAATATACGTGCAGCCGCAAATCCGTCTCCGCCGTTATTTCCGCTTCCACATACAACAAGTGTATCTGAAAAATCTACTCCTCTGTCTTTCAAAACTCTAACTGTTTCAAGCGCAGCCCTTTCCATCAATACGAGTGACGGAATCCCTACTTTTTCAATCGTATATGTATCTGCCGCTTTCATCTGCGCTCCATTGGGAAGATATCTCATTGATCTCACCGCCTTTATTATGCTGTTTAAATGGGAACGCCCGCAGTTTCCTGCGGGGTTCTGTCTTCAAGTATCTATTTTTTCTGTCCGCCTTCTCGCTGACTGATATTATAAGACAATTTCATAAGACTGTCTGAAAGATGTACGCTTTCTACGATCACATCTTTTGGCAGATTCAGATCTGTATGTGCAAAATTCCATATAGCCTTGATTCCATTCGCAACGAGAAGATCCGCAACTTCAATCGCTTTTGACTTCGGAATCGTCAGTGCGGCGATCTCTATGTCATTATTTTTCAAAAAATCTACCAGTTCATCCATCATGCGCACTTCGATTCCCCGAATTGCCATTCCCTCAAAACGTGGATTTACATCGAACAGACTTTTCAAAACAAAGCCGCTCCTCTCAAAAGAAGCATAATTTGCGAGCGCCTGTCCCAAATTTCCCGCTCCGATAATAATAAAATTATGCGTTTTATCAAGTCCCAATATCTTGCCGATCTCTGTATAAAGATACTTCACATTATATCCATACCCCTGCTGTCCGAATCCGCCGAAATTGTTTAAATCTTGACGAATCTGAGACGCCGTTACATTCATCTTCTTACTCAGATCATTGGAAGAGATCCTCTCGACCCCGATTTCAAGCAGATCTCCCAAATACCGATAATATCTCGGCAGTCTTGAAATTACCGCTCTGGATATTTTTCTACGCTCCACGTTTATCACCTTTCCACCGCGCCGTCTATACTCGCGCTTGTATCTATATTGTTTCACACGTCGGACGTGCCGACACTTCCGTTCCATTATATAAAATAGTTAATATTATGTCAATTTTTACTTTTTATTTACAGGACATTCAGCTATAATAGATTGGAAAACAGACCATTACTATAATCGTTATTATGAAAGAGGAATTATATCATGATACTTGCATGTCATAATCTTAAAAAATCATTCGGAGACCGAATCATTGTCGATACCGGATCTTTTCATATAGAGGAACGTGAAAAAGCAGCTCTTGTCGGGGTAAACGGCGCCGGAAAATCAACAATCTTCAAAATGATCATCGGAGAAGAACCTTCTGACGGAGGAGAAATAATCCTTGCAAAAGGCCGCTCAATCGGTTATCTTGCCCAACATCAAAACCTGATTCCAAACGGTACCATTTACGAAGAACTTCGATCTGCCAAAGCAGACATCATCGAAATGGAACAACAGCTTCGCTCAATCGAACACGAACTACAATCATTATCCGGAGAGGAATTAAATGCCCGTCTCGAAACATACAACCGCCTTCAGTCGCAATTTGAATCTCAAAACGGATATGCGTGTGAAAGTGAGATTATCGGTGTGTTAAAAGGACTTGGATTTACCGAAGAAGAATTTTCAAAAAAAACAGATACTTTATCCGGTGGACAGAAAACCCGTGTCGCCCTCGGGAAACTTCTTCTTACCGATCCCGACATCCTGCTCCTCGACGAGCCTACAAACCATTTAGATTTAAATTCGATCTCATGGCTTGAAACTTATTTAATGAACTATAACGGCGCTGTATTCATCGTATCTCACGATCGCTTTTTCTTGAATCGAGTAGTTACAAAAGTAATTGAAATTGAAAACGGCGCTCTTTCTATGTATATGGGAAATTACCGCGCCTACTCTGAAAAAAAACAGCAGATCCGTGATGCGAAACTAAAAGAATATTTCAATCAGCAGCGTGAAATCAAACATCAACAGGCAGTAATCGAAAAACTTCGCTCTTTCAATAGGGAAAAATCCATCCGCCGGGCAGAAAGCCGTGAAAAATTATTAGAAAAAATCACCATTGTAGATAAACCTCAAGAGGCAGTCCGGGAAATGCATTTTTCTCTGGAACCGTACTGTGTCAGCGGAAACGATGTACTGACAGTTGAGCATCTTTCAAAACAGTTTGATACCCAACTCCTTTTTCAAGATGTCAGTTTTGAGATCAAACGCGGGGAGCATGTAGCTGTCATAGGAGATAACGGAACAGGAAAGACAACGCTTCTAAAGATATTAAATCAAGTGATCAAAGCCGACAATGGCTCTTTCACTCTCGGAGCCAAAGTACAGATCGGCTATTACGATCAGGAACATCATGTTCTTCATGATGATAAAACGATATTTGAGGAAATATCCGACGACTACCCTCATCTTACTAATACAGAGATTCGAAATACATTGGCTGCATTCCAATTTACGGGAGATGAAGTATTCCAAGTAATCCGTTCATTAAGCGGCGGCGAAAAAGGAAGAGTATCACTTGCAAAACTTATGCTTTCCGAAGCAAATTTCCTAATTCTTGACGAACCTACAAACCACCTTGACATCGCCTCGAAGGAGATACTTGAAGAAGCCCTGAACAATTACACCGGAACGATCCTCTACGTTTCCCATGACCGTTACTTTATCAACAGTACTGCTTCCAGAATACTGGAACTTGTCAATCAGACTTTTGTAAATTATATCGGAAATTATGACTACTATCTCGAAAAAAAGGATGAACTGACGCAAACTTACGCCTCAAGTCAGATACAGAGGCAAGTTTCCACTTCTCAAAACGGCAGTGAAACAGTTCCTGCCGATGGAGCTTTTTTATCAGATTCCAAATTGAGCTGGCAAGAACAAAAAGAACAGCAGGCAAAAGAACGAAAGAGAAAAAGCGAACTCAAAAAAACAGAAGATGAAATCGCACTTCTCGAAAACAGAAACGGAGAAATTGATTTTCAAATGACATTGGAAGAAGTATATTCTAACTCCGTGAAATGTCAGGAACTTTCAACCGAGCGAACTAAGAACGAACTCCGTCTTGAAGAATTGTACGAAAAATGGGGAGAACTTGCCGAATAATATATTCTACAAGATAAAAAGGCAGGAAAGAAAGGAATGCATCCCATGGCAGCATTCCTTTCTTTCCTGCTCTTTCATCATCTTTTTTGCTGTTTTCCAAACAAAACACACAAATACTTTTACAAATCAAAAATAAGATTCCTATCTTTCATTTCCCATACAGAACACAGCTACTACACCCGGACCTGTATGACTTCCTATCACTGTTCCGATATTGTTGATCAAAATATTTTCAACACCCATCTTCTCACGTACAAGTTGCGCCACATATTCCGCATCTTCGATACAGTCTCCGTGAGTAATCATAATCAAATCATTCTCCCAGCCTTCTGACTGTTTTACTGCCATATCTACAATTTTATTCAAAGATTTTTTACGTCCTCTTTCTTTTCCGATCACCTGTAATTTTCCGTTCATTATCCATATGAATGATCGGTTTGATCTGGACAAGCGTTCCGAGAACTGCCGTTGTTTTAGATACACGACCTCCTCTATGAAGATGATTCAGATCATCCACCGTCACATTATGGCAAATATGAAGTTTATTTTCTTCTGTCCACTTTGCAACTTCTTCTATCGTCTTGCCTTCCGCCTTTTTCTGCAGCGCTTTGTGTAATAGTAGAGCCTCTCCCATGCAGGCACAAAGCGTATCGACTACGATAACTTTGCCTCAGGATATTTTCTTCCAACATCTCCCCTGCAAGACGCATACTGTTTAAAGTTCCGCTTAAACCGGACGAAAACCCAAGATGTAAAATATCCTTTCCTTCTTTCACAAATGGTTCTAATGCTTCCATAGCCTCTTCCGGATTCACTTGCGAAGTAACAGACATCTCCCTCGCGGAGTTTCTCAAAAACTCTTTGCAGTCAATCCTTCCATATCTGTATAGGTTTCTCCGTCAATCGTATATTTAATGCAACAACGG
>ENA-OQKC01001014-OQKC01001014.1-human-gut-metagenome-genome-assembly--contig:-NODE-1014-length-10418-cov-3.645710_pt1 | contig 10418 bp, 7 predicted proteins | sample MGYA00242774_ERZ504790 | MGnify/ENA primary metagenome ERZ504790 (study PRJEB26092, sample SAMD00036419) | human gut metagenome | host: Homo sapiens | study: EMG produced TPA metagenomics assembly of...
GGTCACTGAGCACTGCACCCGTATAAGTTACCTGCTACACCACCCAATAAAAAATGACCGACACCAAAGACGCTAGGCAAAAATTAGCTTCACTGACCACGAAATTTACATTAAAAAATAACGGACAGATACGTAGATAATCCCGTATGGATAGTAGACCTCATAAAGATAAAAAACAGCAGTATAAACATTCCTGTATAAGAGAGCTTTTCTGAAGCAGCTTTAATTTGTACTGCAGCTTTTTTCAAACTATGCTCCGCATTAACATGTTTGTAATCTGGCATATATTTCATCATTAACCCAAAAACAAGCAGCCCTGGCAGAATAAAATACATCGTATTATGGATGCCATCCTGCAGTCCAATGAGAAAAGTCATCAAAATGGAGCCGACGGCCATACCGGCATTGCCTCCCAGAGAAAAAATGCCCATATTTTTGGCTTTACTGTTTTCATCGCTTAAAAAATTAACAGTTTTTGAAGCCTGAGGATGATAAGTCGCACTGGCTATACCGATTATAATAACGGTCAATAAAATTAAAGTATAACTGGAAACCCAGCCTATGGCGGCAAACCCCGCACCTGCCATAGCAGCGCAAAAAGGCAGCAGGACAGGCATAGATCGCTTATCCGTAATATAACCAAATACCGGCTGAATAACCGACGACGTAATATTCTGCGTCAAAACTATAGCTGCCAGCTGCGAATAACTCAATGTAAATAATTCTTTAAGGTGTGGCAATACTATTGGTAAAGCACCAGCCTGTAAGTCAGTCACCAAATGACCTACTGCTAATGCTAAAATGGTAAAAAATTTTCTTTTGCATAACATGTCCTTTCAGAGCGATAAGTATATTGTAACATAAATACTCCTTTTAGTAGTGTTTTTAAGAAAATTTACTTAAAGCGGTTATTCATTATAAGAATCGATATTTACTTCATAAGTACACAGGCATGCAACTTCCGGTTTTGCCTGCCATGTGTCCTAGGGCAATGTCTGGCCTGATTGTATTTTCATCACATAAAAAATAACCATACCGTATGGTATGGTTAGTTTTTTAACCGGCAGCTTTCTATCCTCCCAGGCCGCTTCCAGCCAAGTACTTTCGACGTTTAAGGGCTTAACTACTGTGTTCGGGATGAGAACAGGTGGGTCCCCTTAGCTATCGCCACCGGATTGACGCTTGCGCCTATTGTTTAGGAGCAGCTTTTGCGACGCTAACAATAGTGCCGCAGGCTAACGCAAAATTCCTGACTGAACAGGGAAGAAATTTTACGATATCCTTGAAGGTCTTTAAGCCTTCAAAACTATATAGAAGAGTACAAACTTTTGAGTTTGCTGTGTGTTTTTACTTCTTTTCGGCGATTCACTTTCATCGAAAACGCTCCCCTCAGGTCGCTTTTTCGATATAAGTTCAACCTTTCCTGCCATTGGCTTCGCTTGCGCTTGCCTCTGTCAGGGCGTCACTTAAGTCAAGCCCTCGACATATTAGTATCGGTCCGCTCAATACATTGCTGTACTTACACTCCCGACCTATCAACCTCATCTTCTTTAAGGTGTCTTACTAGATTGCTCTATGAGAGATCTCATCTTAAGGCTGGTTTCACGCTTAGATGCTTTCAGCGTTTATCCTTTCCGAACGTAGCTACCCAACTGTACCCCTGGCGGGATAATTGGTACACCAGCGGTTCGTCCACTCCGGTCCTCTCGTACTAGGAGCAGCCCCCTTCAAATCTCTTGCGCCCGCGATGGATAGGGACCGAACTGTCTCACGACGTTCTGAACCCAGCTCGCGTACCACTTTAATGGGCGAACAGCCCAACCCTTGGGACCTACTTCAGCCCCAGGATGTGATGAGCCGACATCGAGGTGCCAAACCTCCCCGTCGATATGGACTCTTGGGAGAGATAAGCCTGTTATCCCCAGGGTAGCTTTTATCCGTTGAGCGATGGCCCTTCCACTCGGTACCACCGGATCACTAAGCCCTACTTTCGTACCTGCTCGTCGTGTTTGACTCGCAGTCAAGCTCCCTTCTGCCTTTACACTCTTCGCGCGATTTCCGGCCGCGCTGAGGGAACCTTTGGGCGCCTCCGTTACTCTTTCGGAGGCGACCGCCCCAGTCAAACTGCCCGCCTGACACTGTCCCGGATTTCGTTACTCTCGCGGTTAGAATTTCAATACATCAAGGGTGGTATCCCAACGGCGGCTCCAGCCAGACTAGCGTCCAGCTTTCCATGCCTCCCACCTATCCTGTACGTAATGTATCAAAACCCAATGTCAGGTTACAGTAAAGCTCCATGGGGTCTTTCTGTCCAGTCGCGGGTAACCTGCATCTTCACAGGTATTTCAATTTCACCGGGTCCCTCGTTGAGACAGTGCCCAAATCGTTACACCTTTCGTGCGGGTCGGAACTTACCCGACAAGGAATTTCGCTACCTTAGGACCGTTATAGTTACGGCCGCCGTTCACCGGGGCTTCAGTCGAATGCTTTGGACTAATCCGAACATCCTTCCTTAACCTTCCGGCACTGGGCAGGTGTCAGCACCTATACGTCAGCTTTCGCTTTAGCAGGCACCTGTGTTTATGGTAAACAGTCGCTTGGGCCTCTTCTCTGCGACCACTCTATGCTCCATCCGCATGGGACTTCACAACAGTGGCTACCCTTATCCCGAAGTTACGGGTACATTTTGCCGAGTTCCTTAACGAGGGTTCTCCCGCGCACCTTAGGATTCTCTCCCCGCATACCTGTGTCGGTTTACGGTACGGGCGGTAGCTCTCTCACTAGAAGCTTTTCTCGACAGTGTGGGGTCAACAACTTCGCTCGCATCTCTGCTCACTCCGCATCACGCCTCAGGCTTTCAGTGCACGGATTTGCCTATGCACCACCCTACACGCTTACACATGCTCTTCCATTCGCATGCTTGCCTGCCCTTCTGTGTCACTCCATTGCTCAAACAATTACTACCGGTACTGGAATATCAACCAGTTGTCCATCTCCTACGCTCTCTGCCTCGGATTAGGTCCCGACTTACCCTGAGACGACGATCGTTGCTCAGGAATCCTTATGCTTTCGGTGGAAAGGATTCTCACCTTTCTTTTCGCTACTCATACCAACATTCTCACTTCCCACAAGTCCACCGAACCTTCCAGTTCGACTTCTACCCTATGGGAACGCTCCCCTACCCCGTATACTTTACGTATACAGCCACAGCTTCGGTTTCGTACTTTAGCCCCGGGAATCTTCGGCGCAGGGTCTCTCGACCAGTGAGCTATTACGCACTCTTTTAATGGTGGCTGCTTCTGAGCCAACATCCTGGTTGTTTATGAAACCCCACATCCTTTTCCACTTAGTACGACATTGGGGACCTTAGCTGGTGGTCTGGGCTGTTTCCCTTTTGACCACGGATCTTATCACTCGTAGTCTGACTCCAAGGCTCTACAGTATATCCATTCGGAGTTTGACAGGGTTCGGTAACCTTTACGGCCCCTAGCCCGATCAGTGCTCTACCGCCTATACTTACTACCTCAGGCTAGCCCTAAAGCTATTTCGGGGAGAACCAGCTATCTCCGAGTTCGATTGGAATTTCACCCCTACCCACATCTCATCCAAAAGCTTTTCAACGCTCACTGGTTCGGTCCTCCACACATTTTTACCTGTGCTTCAACCTGGACATGGGTAGATCACTGCGGTTTCGGGTCTACCTACACTAACTAGCGCCCTCTTAAGACTCGCTTTCGCTGCGGCTCCGTGTCTTCCACTTAACCTCGCTAGTGCAGATAACTCGTTGGTTCATTCTTCAATAGGCACGCCGTCGCTTTCGCTTCGACTGCTTGTAGACATACGGTTTCAGGTTCTCTTTCACTCCCCTCCCGGGGTTCTTTTCACCTTTCCCTCACGGTACTATGCGCTATCGGTCGCCAAGTAGTTTTTAGCCTTGGAGGGTGGTCCCCCCTGCTTCCCACAAAATTCCTCGTGCTTCGTGGTACTCTGGATCTCGGCCTCTCTGCTCTGCCTTTCGTCTACGGGGCTTTTACCCTCTCTCGCTTACCTTTCCAGGTAATTCAACTAGGCCTGACTTCGATTCTGCCGGTCCTCAACCCCGAAAAGCCGGAGCTTCTCGGTTTGGGCTCTGCCCTCTTCGCTCGCCGCTACTGTGGGCATCTCGTTTGATTTCTCTTCCTCCGGGTACTTAGATGTTTCAGTTCCCCAGGTTCCCTCCCTTGCGGGTGACCATCCATGACGATGGCCGGGTTTCCCCATTCGGATATCCACGGATCAATACTTGCTTGCAGTTCCCCGTGGCTTTTCGCAGCTTACCGCGTCCTTCTTCGGCTCTTGGCGCCTAGGCATCCACCGTATGCCCTTAGTAGCTTGACTTTTCAGCTGCTAAGAAACTTACGTTCCTAGACTTTTCTCGTTAACTCTCATCAAATATAGCATTTTGATTAGAGGTTTGTGTCTATTACTACTCACTCATCATTTTCATAATAAACTGTTTGTCTCTTCTATATGGTTTTCAAGGTTCAAAAAAGAAGGCTAAGCCTTCAAAACTAAACATTAACCAACGAATGTGCGTCGACTTGAAGTCTACGAGATATCTTACTATCTCATGTCTCCATAGAAAGGAGGTGATCCAGCCGCACCTTCCGATACGGCTACCTTGTTACGACTTCACCCCAATCATCGGCCCCACCTTAGACGGCTGGCTCCTTATAGGTTACCTCACCGGCTTCGGGTGTTACCAACTTTCGTGGTGTGACGGGCGGTGTGTACAAGGCCCGGGAACGTATTCACCGCAGTATGCTGACCTGCGATTACTAGCGATTCCGACTTCACGCAGGCGGGTTGCAGCCTGCGATCCGAACTGAGATCGGGTTTCTGGGGTTTGCTCTGCCTCGCGGCTTCGCTTCCCTCTGTTTCCGACCATTGTAGTACGTGTGTAGCCCAAGCCATAAGGGGCATGATGACTTGACGTCATCCCCGCCTTCCTCCAGGTTATCCCTGGCAGTCTCCCATGAGTCCCCAACTTTACTTGCTGGTAACATAGGATAGGGGTTGCGCTCGTTGCGGGACTTAACCCAACATCTCACGACACGAGCTGACGACAGCCATGCACCACCTGTTTTCTTGTCCCCGAAGGGAAATCTCTATCTCTAGAGCGTTCAATCAATGTCAAGCCTTGGTAAGGTTCTTCGCGTTGCGTCGAATTAAACCACATACTCCACCGCTTGTGCGGGCCCCCGTCAATTCCTTTGAGTTTCAACCTTGCGGCCGTACTCCCCAGGCGGGGTACTTATTGCGTTAACTCCGGCACAGAAGGGGTCGATACCTCCTACACCTAGTACCCATCGTTTACGGCCAGGACTACCGGGGTATCTAATCCCGTTCGCTACCCTGGCTTTCGCATCTCAGCGTCAGACACAGTCCAGAAAGGCGCCTTCGCCACTGGTGTTCCTCCCAATATCTACGCATTTCACCGCTACACTGGGAATTCCCCTTTCCTCTCCTGCACTCAAGCCTAACAGTTTCCAGCGCCATACGGGGTTGAGCCCCGCATTTTCACGCTCGACTTATTAAGCCGCCTACATGCTCTTTACGCCCAATAATTCCGGACAACGCTTGCCACCTACGTATTACCGCGGCTGCTGGCACGTAGTTAGCCGTGGCTTCCTCGTTTACTACCGTCATTGCAATGCATTGTTCACACACTGCACGTTCGTCATAAACAACAGAGCTTTACAGACCGAAATCCTTCATCACTCACGCGGCGTTGCTCCGTCAGACTTTCGTCCATTGCGGAAGATTCCCCACTGCTGCCTCCCGTAGGAGTTTGGGCCGTGTCTCAGTCCCAATGTGGCCGTTCATCCTCTCAGACCGGCTACTGATCATCGCCTTGGTAGTCCGTTACACTACCAACTAGCTAATCAGACGCAGGCCCATCCTTTAGCGATAGCTTACTTGTAGAGGCCATCTTTCTTCATCCTGCCATGCGGCAAGATGATCACATCCGGTATTAGCACTCCTTTCGGAATGTTGTCCCCGTCTAAAGGGCAGGTTGCCTACGCGTTACTCACCCGTTCGCCACTAAGAATTCTACCGAAATAAAATTCTCCGTTCGACTTGCATGTGTTAGGCACGCCGCCAGCGTTCGTCCTGAGCCAGGATCAAACTCTCCAATAAAGTTTTATTGAGAAAGCCGATTGGCTCTTTCGATTTGTTGTTAAGAAATTATTTTTTGACTTGGCAAACGCTTCTCTTTCAAGAAACGCTCGCCCGCACATTCGTTTTTGGTTATTGTTCAGTTTTCAAGGTTCTGCCTGCCGCCGCATTTCGGCGACTTGTATATAATAGCATTCCCCGTTACTTCTGTCAACACCTTTTTTACAACTTTTTTATGTTTTTTTCAAGAAAAAATCCGCACCGAAAAATACGGTGCGGATTTATACTCTTTTTACTTTTATTGTACTTTATGACGCATATGCGGGAAGAATATAACGTCGCGGATACTGCTGCTGTCTGTCAGGAACATAACCAGGCGGTCGATCCCGATGCCCAGCCCTCCTGTAGGCGGCAGACCATATTCCAGCGCGGTTACGAAGTCATCATCCATCATATGAGCTTCATCATCGCCGGCAGCGCGGTCTTCTACCTGTTTCTGGAAGCGTTCACGCTGGTCGATAGGATCGTTGAGCTCGGAGAAGCCATTGCAGATCTCTCGCGCATAAATGAAGCCTTCAAAACGGTCTGTAATTTCAGGATCTACTTCACTGCTTTTGGCCAGCGTGAATTTCTTTCGGATGTCCTGTGATAACGTAGGTTGGATCAGTTTCTCTTCTACGTGTTCTTCAAAGCAGGCATTGATGATTTTACCGATGCCGAAAGTTTTTTCGTAAGGCACATTGATAGCATCTGCCATTTTACGCGCTTCGTCGAGGTCTTTGATACCTGAAAAATCCTGTCCGGTATATTTAGCTACGGCCTCGATCATAGTCATTCTATTCCAGGGAGGAGTCAGATCGATCTCCTGGCCTTCGTAACTGATCTTCATCGTGCCGAGCACTTTCTGTGCAGTCTGTGAAACAATGGTTTCAGTCAAATGCATCAGATCATTATAGTCAGCATAGGCCTGGTAGATCTCGACCATGGTAAACTCAGGATTATGTTTGATATCAATACCTTCATTGCGGAATACGCGCCCTAATTCATAAACACGTTCCATCCCGCCGACGATCAGACGCTTCAGATACAGTTCCGGCGCGATACGCATATAAAGCTGCATATCCAGCGCGTTATGATAGGTGATAAACGGACGTGCGGCTGCGCCGCCGGCAATAGAATGCATGATCGGCGTTTCGACTTCCAGAAAGTCTCTGCCGTCTAAAATCTCGCGAACACTTTTAATGATCTGGCTGCGCAGAACAAAAGTACGGCGGACTTCAGGATTAACGATCAGGTCAACATAACGCTGACGATAACGCATTTCGACATCTTTCAAGCCATGCCATTTTTCCGGCAGAGGCCGCAGAGATTTGGAAAGCAGTTCCAAAGCAACCGCTTTTACAGACAATTCGCCCATATGCGTACGGAAAACTGTGCCGGCTACACCGATAATATCGCCGATATCCATCAGTTTGATCAAGGTATAGTTTTCTTCGCCCAAGGCATCCTTACGTACATAAAGCTGAATACGGCCTGTTTTATCCATCAGATCGATAAAGCAGGTTTTGCCATGACCGCGGATAGCCATAACGCGGCCGGACAGACGGACAACAGTTTCATTAGCCGTTAATTCTTCAAATTGGTCGGCAATATCCTGAGCATGGTGGGTCCATTCAAATTTATGGCCGAAAGGTTTCCAGCCCTTTTCTTCGATTTGGTGCATTTTATTGATGCGCACCTGCATTTGTTCATTGATTTCTGTTTCTGTTAAAGCTTCCGGTTCGGCAGCTTGTTGATTTTTAATTTCTTCCGACATATTTCTCGCTCCTAAAAAATCAGATCTATTTAATTTTTACTATTTTATATGAAAGCTCGCCTACAGGAGTATGCACCTGTACGACAGTGTTTACTTTCTGTCCCAAATCGCAGCGCCGACCGGTGATTCATTGGAGATGCGGTTCTGCGAAGGATCAGCTTCAGTAGTGCCGACAACGGTATAGGTTTCTTCGTCTCCAAATTCCATATCTTTAACGATAACGGTAGAACCGAGAATAACTGTGCCTTTTTTCTTTTTCGCAGTTTCGTCAATGAGCGTAGCCGTGCTGATCATCTGCTCCAGCTCGATAATACGCCCTTCGATAAAGGCCTGCTCATTTTTGGCATCGTCATATTCGGAATTCTCGCTTATATCGCCATAAGAAATGGCTACTTTAATACGCTCGGCAACTTCCTGACGTTTTACAGAACGAAGATTTTCTAATTCGTCCTCCAGTTTTCTTAAACCTTCGGCCGTTAAAATAGTTTCTTTAGCACCCATGGTATTACTCCTTTAAAATCATATTTTTCCGCCGCCTCACAATACAAACAGTGCCAAGCAGCAATGCCTGACACTGGGATCAACGGATAAATAATATAATGTACTAGGTTAAATTATAATTTTTTGTTGGTTTATTGTCAACCTCAGATATTACGCATTGCCAGTTCCTGTTCGACAAAACCCTGGATATGCGCGATTTCTTCATCTGTAACGGCCCGTTCAAAATTGCGGAAGCCAGCCAGACTGAAATCGTGTTTACGGGCTAATTGCGAGATCGTATCGATCTGTTCGATAGTCAGTTCCGTCCCAGAGTAAAATTTCATAACGCTTTTCCAGTGCCAAAATCATTGTTCTGCCATACAGGCAAAAGAAGTCTGCGGCGGAAGCCAAAATCGAAATGGAAATCGACATTACCCGGACCTTGATCACACCGCCTTCTATGACCAGCACATCTTTGCGTTTGGAAGCTACCTCACGCGAAACGTTACGCGGTCTTGCCACATCGCAGACGATGGCCCCGGCCTTGAGATCCTCAGGTTCGATCAGAAAATCTACAGCGCTGGTAACTGCGATCACAACATCGGCATCCTTCAGGCTGTGTTTGATGTCGTTGGAAACCGTCAATTTGCCGGCAACACTGCCCGAAAGCTCTTGCGCCAGTTCTTCCAACGGCTGCAGATGCCTTGCGACCATTGTAATATCCTTTGCTTCGCGTGCCAGAATCCTTGTACAGGCCGCACCGATCGAACCGCTGGCACCGACAATAGTCACATGCGCAGTTGCCAGATCTTTTCCCATCAGCCTTACTGCTTCACGGGTTCCCTCCAGTGCTGTTGCAACTGTGTAGCTGTTGCCCGATGTCACAGCTATATCTAAATTTTTCGCCACTGTGATGCCTGCATCGCCAACGATAGAGGTGAATGCGCCCAGGCCTACCACTTTAGCGCCCAGTTCCTGAGCGATCTTCCCTGATTCTATGATCCTGTCCATAACAAATTCTTCCGGCAGTTCAACCATTTGCTTCGATGTCAGGGGACAGCCGATAAACCAGCCTTCCGCTTCTGCGTAAGGGCTCTTGATACCTGTGATATGTGAAACCTGAAAAGGTTTTTTCAGCTTCAGAGCACTTTCCAGCCAGCTGTCAGGAATAAATTTCAAAACAGGCGATACGTGAGCCATATCATGAATCGACAGCGGATGTATGATAAATGCAAACTTTTCCATTAAATGTGCTCCTCCTCTCCGTTCAGATATTCTAACCCGGATTCTATCTTATATTCTTCCAGTAATTTTTCGTAGACAGCCGCATCAAGCTGTTTATCAGCACCGCTGGCTGCCACCAGCAGGCCTTCCATCACATTGGTACCATAGCTGCGTCCGTCCAAAGACGGCGTCGTTGTGATCAGACAGCGTACTCCGGCATTGCGTAGCAGCTTGCGGTCACCGGCTGTAACAGTATTGGTAATAATAGTCTTGCCTGCCAGCTTATCCGGCATAAACCGCCTGATAAAATGAAAATCACCGGCAATAATATCGTTCTCTAAAAAATAGCCCTGGTGCTGCGGTTTTCTCTGGCTTTGTTTGGCGCCCATCGGATAGAACCACCTTACGGGCAGCTTTGTCAGAAGCGGCGCCAGCAATTTTGCAAAACTATCCAGAGTCTGCAGCGATTTGATCGGATGATCCCAGTTCAGCCCAAAAATCAAATCACCAAAAGTAACGTCAGCGCCATTGGCTACCAACGCTTCGGCCATACCAAAACGATCTACACCGCAGACCATAAGCACTTTTTTCCCTTGAAAGTCTATGATTTTATCAGCAGCAAGGCGATTGATCAGAATACGTTCCAAAGAATTTTTCAACCCGCTGCCATCCAGCACAGGGGTGTTTTTGACATTTTCGATCAGCTTGGCCGATTCACGAAAAGTATACCCGCCGACCG
>ENA-OQKC01001015-OQKC01001015.1-human-gut-metagenome-genome-assembly--contig:-NODE-1015-length-10403-cov-2.158817_pt1 | contig 10403 bp, 11 predicted proteins | sample MGYA00242774_ERZ504790 | MGnify/ENA primary metagenome ERZ504790 (study PRJEB26092, sample SAMD00036419) | human gut metagenome | host: Homo sapiens | study: EMG produced TPA metagenomics assembly of...
TCCTTGTCATTGCAGCATTGGTACTAGATGGTGGAAATCAGTTTTGAAGAAGGTACTCTCCCGCCCTTTTATCAGGCATTAGGAGTCTTTCTTCCGTTGATTACTACTAACTGCTGTATTCTGGGTGTGGCTATTTTGGTAATCCAGAAAGACTTTGATTTGTTGACGGGGGTGGTTTATGCCTTCTCTACAGCTCTTGGTTTTGCTTTGGCTATGGTGTTGTTTGCTAGGTATCCGTGAACAATTAAGTTTGGTGAATATACCTAAAGGAATGCAGGGAATGGCTATCGCATTGGTTACTGCCGGTCTGCTGGCAATGGCATTCATGGGATTTTCAGGTGTAGACAAAGGCTTGGGTGTTTTGTTTGGAATAGAATAAATTCACTTCATCGTTAAAATAAACCGATTCAGAAGTCCGGAGCACAGCTTCGGACTTTTTTATTAGAAAGAAATCCATTGTTCTTGTCCGTAAATTCAATTTTTATGCTTATTTTTGCATTAGAATTAATAGAGAGATTAAATGGCTATGACCTTGATTGTACTCGCGGCCACTATGGGGAATAAATATGGTGGATTGAAACAGCTGGAGGGAATAGGTCCTAATGGCGAAACAATATTAGATTTTTCCATATATGATGCCGTAAGAGTCGGATTTAATAAGATCGTATTTGTCATAAGCAGACATTTTGAACAAGAATTCAAGAAACTGGTATCAGGCAAATACGAACATGTGGTAGAAGTGGAGTATGTTTATCAGGATGTGGAAACGATTCCTGAAGAAAAGCGTAATCCGAAGCGCAAAGCACTGTACGGTTCGGTAAGAGCTGTTCTGATGGGAGAAGAGTTGATTGACTCTCCATTCGGTGTGATAAATGCCGTGAACTTTTACCAAAGAGAAAGTTTTGAATTGTTATATAATAATCTGGTGATGTTGGGAGAAGCTGACTACCATAGTTTCAATATTTGCTACAGGCTGAGAAATGTATTGGCGGAAAGCGGAGGGGTTACCCGTGGTATTTGTGAAGTGGATGAAAAGGGATATCTGTTGTCCGTTACAGACCGTGTAGGAGTAGAACGGATAAGTGGAAATCCGATGTATCCTAATGAATTACATAAATGGGTGGCTTTGGATGACAACAGCTTGGTTTCAATGAATATGTGGGGATTTACTCCGCAGGTATTCGGTGAGATGAAGAAGGCGTTCGATAAGTTCATAGATGAGAATGGAATGGATATGAAAGCCCATTATTCTATTCCGGCTTTTATGAATGAGCGTATTGCTGACGGAGTCAGGGTGAAAGTGATTGAGACACCTGCCAGATGGATGGGATTGGTATCGCATGATGACAAGATACAAGTCCTGCTTCGTATCAATGATATGATACGAAAAGGGATCTACCCGTCGAAGTTGTTTTGAACCTATTAGAAAACGACAGAATATTAAGTATTATGAAAGAAAGAATTTTAGTAACAGGAGGAACCGGCTACATCGGTTCTCATACGGTAGTAGAGCTGCAAAATAGCGGTTACGACGTAGTGATTGTGGACAATTTGTCCAACTCAAGCGCCGATGTGGTAGATAATATAGAAAAGGTTTCAGGAATCCGTCCTGCATTTGAAAAGTTGGATTGCTTGGATCTTGAGGGAATGGATAAGCTGTTTACTAAATATCCGGGTATAAAAGGTATTATTCATTTTGCGGCTAGCAAGGCTGTGGGTGAATCGGTACAAAAACCGTTGTTGTATTATCGCAATAACTTGGTTTCATTGATTAACCTGTTGGAGTTAATGCCGAAACATGGAGTAGAAGGTATTATTTTTTCATCATCATGTACGGTGTATGGTCAGCCCGATGTTCTTCCTGTAACGGAAGAGGCTCCGATTAAGAAGGCTGAGTCTCCGTACGGTAATACAAACAGATCAATGAAGAATTATCGTGATACAGTTGCTTCGGGATCGCCTATCAATGCTATTATGTTGCGTTACTTTAATCCTAGTTGCGTCACATCCCACTGCATTAATAGGTGAATTACCTAATGGGGTTCCACAAAATTTGCTACCTTATGTTACTCAGACAGCGATGGGTATTCGTGAAAAACTAGAGTGTGTTCGGGGATGATTATGATACACCGGACGGTTCTTGCATCCGTGACTATATATATGTAGTGGATTTGGCGAAGGCTCACGTTATCGCAATGGATCGCATTTTGAATAACAAGCAGAAGGAGAAGGTGGAAGTCTTTAATATTGGAACGGGTAAAGGCGTTTCTGTATTGGAACTGATCAATACGTTTGAAAAAGCTACCGGTGTGAAACTTAATTATCAGATCGTGGGTCGTCGTGCCGGAGATATTGAGAAGGTATGGGCTAATCCTGATTTTGCTAATAAGGAGTTGGGATGGAAAGCAGAAGCCAATTTGGAGGACACTCTACGTTCGGCTTGGAACTGGCAGCTGAAACTAAGAGAAAGAGGAATTCAATAAGAATTAAGATATTTTTAGAAAGACCGATGAACAAAGGACGCTAGTGTGGCGTTTTATAGATGCAAATAACCTGAAACCCCTCTTGGATATGTGAATACCTGATTGGCGGTAGTTATGTTACTCAAAACATAGAGCAGGCTAAAAAATTGCATAGTAGTTTTGTCGTGTTTTATTTTGTGTTTGTGTTGTGGCTGTTCTCCGACGTGAGTCGGGGGACAGTTTTTTTTCTGACTATTTAGTTGTTTTTTAGTTATTTATGGCTATATTTGTCGAAAATAATCACGCACTACTTTATGAAAACAAAATTTTGGATCATCTGCTTATCAGTTTTCTTTGTGTCTTGCTTGCGTAATATGCATGATATATATACGGGGGGAGAGGAAGAAGAGGAGGAAAAAATCAATAAAGACGATTTTTTTAGATTTTACTACTGTCCGTAATAGTCAACTTATCATTGATTATGGCATGAAAGTACAGACTGCTTTTTATCTGTATGATGAATATCCTATGGAATTAGTTGGAAATACTTGGGAATTTAAAGATATAAATCCCATTTATGCCGCTTCGACTGATATGAATGGTAGATTTTTTTCAAAAGTTATCTTGTCCGGCTTATTTGAAAAAGGTATGGTTGGTAACTGATAATGTGTTGGTCGTATCACCTGTTGAATTGGAATTTCTATCTGACGGACTAACCTTTAATTATGTTGATTATAAGGCACAACTGTCTGCCAACGGGCATTCTAGAGCGGTAATGGGAGGAGTGAGTTATCCTGACGGATATGATGTATTGGGTAATTGGAATGAAAATGGGGTTCCTGATTATTTGTTGCCTGAAAAGTTGGATATACCCGGTGCTTTTTTAGAGAGATGCAGTAATTTAAGCCGTTCTATAGTAGTAGATAATCGTAATTTGCTGGAAAGGTTTCCGGAACTACGTACTTCAGGGAGTAATGATATGGTAATAACTAAATCTACAGGTTTGGTTGCGACTTATTTTGATTTCTCGTCTACTGCGTGGGAGGATATGGTTGCTTATTATACTTATAAAGAAGGAGAGTCTGTGGATATAGCTACCATAAAAAAGACCATCCTGATTCCACGTTCCAGTAGGAATGCTCCTAAATCTTTAGTCGGTGAGCAAATAAAACTAAAATATTGGAATAAGGAACAAAGCAAGTATGAAGATGAATTTCCCCAAGGCACTCATATTGGATGGATTTTATTGGGAATGGGATTTGGAAAAGAAAAGGGTGTTTTTCCTCGTTATTCTAATCCTGCATATAACGATAATAAAGAGCAACGTTCAGTTTTGTTAAGTGATCCGGAACTGGACAATTGTTTTTTTATGGCTATGGAAGATAATGTGGACATGCGTTTTAATGATGTACAGTTTGCTATTATGGCGTCTGCTTCTTCTTCTGTAGAACCTACTCCTAATATACCGGATGAAGTAAATAAGGGTGAAATTTCGTATGTAGTCAAAGGGTCTTTGGCTTATGAGGACAATTGGCCTGATAAGAATGATTACGATATGAATGATGTTGTGATATATTATTCCAGTACAGTTGTGAAAGATAAATCTTCTAACGCATTGGTGCGCACCACTACTACTTTTACTCCGATGAATGATGGTGCTACTTATACAAATGGGTTTGGTTTTCAGTTGGATTACGTAGGGAAGGAGCATATAGATTTGGTGCAGGTGAGTCAAGAAGGTAATGTGATCGGAAAAAACTTTGAGCCGGGAATAGAAAAGCCTGTATTAATACTTTTTTCTGATATAAAGCCTGTTCTCAAAAAGCCTGTGACTGTAGTGATCGGATTTAAAAAACTATGATAAAGTAAGCGACATGGATGCTTATCCGCCTTACAATTCTTTCATTTTTGTGAATAAACGTTCTCATGAAGTACATTTGTCAGGCTATAAGCCGACAAGCGTAGCTGATGAGAGTTTACGTGGTACGGGTAGTGATTTGAGTCAAGACTCCAATGGTATCCCAATGTATTATATAGCAGAAGATAATATGCCTTTCGCTATAAATATCAGTAACAGTGAATTTAGATGGCCTTCAGAGAAGGTGTCTATTACTACCTATTATCCCGAGTTTAAACAGTGGAGAGATTCTTTTGGCGCGGATTATAAAGATTGGTATTTACATCCTAAAGAATAATAAAGGGTGAAAGGCACTGTGTTTTTGATAAATCGGACTAACAGGACTTTTACTTGAAAAAATGTCACCTTTTGAAGCCAAGTGATTCAATCTTTTTGTACTTTTGCGGTACAATATGATTTATAAGGAAAACTCACATGGATTCAGTCTTATTACGACGCGTAAGCAACGGATTATCAGAGAACTAAGGGATTATATGTTGATTGTCTCTTGGTATGCTGATGTATGCTATTGAGTGACCGTCTTTTGTTACCTAATGACCGTTCCTCGGGTGCGGTGCCAGGTATTGCTTCTATTGTTTATTGGGCTACCGGTTTGCCGGTTCAGTACACCTATTTGGGAATAAACGGAGCATTGTTGATACTTTCTTTGGTTATTTTGGGATGGAAGTTTAGTGTGAAAACCATCTATGCTGTATTTGTGCTGAGTTCTATTCTGCCTATCATACAGGATTTGACCGGGGGAGAATCTTTAATACATGACCAACCTTTCATGGCTTGTGTCTTGGGAGCCTTTTTCTGCGGAGGTGGTATTGGTGTCGCTTTTTCTGCCAATGGTAGCACAGGAGGTACGGATATTATAGCTGCTATTGTCAATAAGTATCGTGATATTACTTTGGGCCGGGTTATTTTGATGTGTGATTTGGTTATTATCTCTTCCAGTTATTTTGTATTGCATGATTGGGAGAAGGTGGTATATGGATATGTTGTCTTGTTTATATCCAGCTTTGTCTTGGATCAGGTAGTAAATAGTGCCCGTCAGTCAGTGCAATTCTTTATTATTTCTAAGAAGCATGAAGAAATAGGGCATCGCATAAATAAAGACCTTCATCGAGGAGTGACGTTCATTGACGGAGTAGGTTGTTATACCGGTGCGGGTGTGAAAATGATGTTTGTGCTGGCAAAAAAACGTGAGTCTACTACTATATTCCGTTTGATAAAAGATATAGATCCGAATGCATTTGTATCACAAAGTGCTGTCATTGGTGTATTTGGAGAAGGCTTTGATAGAATAAAGGTTAAATAAGAGTTCCGAAGTTAAAAAATAGAATAAGGGCGTTCTGAATGGACGCCTTTTTTTATGTCTGTTTTTTGAATGAACTTCAAAGGATATAAGACTTTGTTAACTGAATGAACTTTCATAATGTAAGTGTGTTATCCGTTTTATCTCGAAAAATAAGTATAAAATAATATTTTGAAATTATATCAGATTATATTTTGATATCAAAATGTTAGTTTATACCTTTGCTGTATAAAATAAGAAATGATAAACTAATAAATAACCTGATCATGGAAACAAAACTTACAGAAGAAACCCGAGTAGAAAGTGAGTTTAATTGGTGCCCGCGAAAATTCCGGCCAGTGCATTGTATGGTGTGCAGACTCTAAGAGGCATAGAAAATTTCCCAATAAGTAAATTTCATCTAAATGAATATCCGTTGTTTATCAACGGTCTTGCCATTACGAAAATGGCAGCTGCAATGGCTAACTATGAGTTAGGTTTATTGACTAAAGAACAAAAAGATGCCATAGTGTTGGCGTGTCAGGAAATCTTAAATGGTGAGCATCATGAGCAATTCCCAGTAGACATGATTCAGGGAGGTGCCGGTACTTCTACCAATATGAATGCTAATGAAGTCATTGCTAACCGTGCTTTGGAGATTATGGGACACAAACGTGGCGAGTATCAATATTGCTCTCCTAATGACCATGTGAACTGCTCGCAATCAACGAATGATGCTTATCCCACTGCAATCCATATTGGCATGTATTATTCTCATCTTCGTTTTCTGCCTTATTTGGAATCGCTGATTGGTGCATTCCATAAGAAAGGAGAAGAGTTTGCGCATATCATCAAAATGGGGCGTACTCAGCTGGAAGATGCTGTTCCTATGACTTTAGGTCAGACATTCAATGGTTTTGCCAGTATATTGAGAGATGAAATTCGTCATTTGAATGAAGCTGCGGCAGACTTCCTGACAGTAAATATGGGTGCTACCGCTATTGGTACAGGCATTTGTGCGGAACCGGGATATGCGGAAAAATGTGTGAAAGCATTGTGTGAAATTACAGGTTTTGATTTCAAATTGTCGTCAGATTTGGTAGGAGCTACTTCAGATACTTCCTGCTTGGTAGGTTATGCTTCAGCTTTAAAAAGGATAGCCGTAAAGGTAAATAAAATATGTAATGATTTACGTTTGCTGGCTAGCGGACCGCGTTGTGGCTTAGGAGAATTCAACCTTCCGGCTATGCAACCGGGATCTTCTATAATGCCAGGTAAGGTGAATCCGGTGATTCCTGAAGTGATGAATCAGATTTGTTATAAGGTAATGGGTAACGAACTATGTGTGACTATGGCTGGCGAAGCTGCCCAAATGGAACTGAATGCTATGGAACCGGTGATGGCACAGTGTTGTTTTGAATCTGTAGATTTAATGATCAATGGTTTTGAAACCTTGCGTACACGTTGTGTAGAAGGTATTACTGCTAATGCGGAACGTTGCAAGATTGAAGTGCATAACAGTATTGGTGTAGTAACCGCATTGAATCCGATTATTGGTTATAAAAACTCTACAAAGATTGCAAAAGAAGCGTTGGAAACAGGTAGAAGTGTTTATGAACTGGTCTTGGAATATGGTATTTTAAATAAGGAAGAGTTGGATACAATCCTAAGTCCGGAAAACATGTTGAAGCCGGTAAAATTGGATATCAAGCCTAGAAGATAAATTTATTTCACCACAGACTACAGGAAGGTAAAGAACTTGTTTCATGAAGCCGGCTTCAATATTTGTAAAGCCGGCTCCATGAGTGGTGGCACCAGTTTTATTTCTGCCGATAAATTGATTTCTGGAAATCCGGTATAGTGGTTTGCCACTGCTATAGCGTATAAATTGTTTTGCCGATATTTTATCGGCAGACAGTTTGTATAGCCTGTGGTATATTTTTTTAGAACTTTCTGAATGTGAGGCGTGCATAATCAGATTTCAGAATTAGTTTCTTGCCTGTTGCTTTTTCCACCTTAAGATGATTAATAGCTTGATTAAGTCCGAAAGGTTTCAATTCATTCAGTGTCGTTAGTTTTTCTTCATCTCCCCGGTGGCGGAATTCACTCATGGTTACCTCATCTCCTTTATAAGAGAAACGTCCGATATGAGTGCCTCCATTTCCACCTTTGGCACTGATTTCCACCAAATGTAACTGGATACTATAATAAATGCGGTTACATTCTTCTATTTTCCCATTAGTATATTCTATAGTCATTAATTGCCATCTGCCATCTAATTTGCCGTTGATGGGAGCTTTGTCACAACTGCTGATTCCCAGCATAAAGAGTATGAATAATAATATTTGTTTCATATGTTGATTGGGTTGACAGTTAAAACTTCTATTTATTGCCCGATTTGATAATTCCTTGTTTGCGGATAACCAGCATTCCACCATAATTATTTCCAAGTAAGCTGCCGCGATCCATAGCTCCGGATACAGTGAAACTCCATCCTTTCAGTTGTTGTGGAGCATAAGTTACTTCAAACAAAGAGTTGAATTGTTTCTTGATCTCATTCAGAGGATTATCATAAGTACCCCAATGGCGGGAGTAGGAGAGCAGCATACGATAACTTAGCGACTGACAGGGGGAACCGCAGAATCCTATGTGATGTGCCAGTACACGATTGCTGATAAAAGTAATCTGTCCGTTCTTGTTGTAAATAGGTCCGGGAAGTAAAGGATTACCTATTCCCATTCCCCAATGCTGCCATCCTTGATAGAGGTAGTGATTATAATAATTATCTTTAGCACTGATTTGCTCTTCAAATTCCCCCCAAAAGGAATCATACAGCATAGGTCCGGTTTGATCTTTTGTTCCTAATCCTTCGTATACAAAAGTATCAATGAAGCGGTTTTTGGGAAAAGTTATTTCCAGTCCGATGTGTCCGTCTTTCCAACGTCCGTATTGGAAAAACATTTGGGAGTGGTCGTCGAAATAATGTTCATAATAGATCTTTACCTTCCACCGGTTAAGATAAGCTGTTGCGGCAAAATTCCAGCTACCGACATGGTTTCCGTAGATGTTTACTTGTTCGCCTTCGGGTGTGGTATCATCTCCGGCCATAGGAACCAATACACGCATAAAGTCAACAAACCGGGTAGGCATATCTATTACAGGCTCTTTTTGTCCTGCAATATATTGGTCTCCGCCAAATTGGGCGGACATTTGTATTCCTCCTTCAAATTCTACCGGAAAATGTTCTTTGTTTCCTACTTTGGCGAAAAGCGATTTACTGTGGTAAAGTACATCAATGGTATATGGGTTGCCTATGGAGGTGAAATGTTCCTGCCATTTGTCATCAGTAAAACGTCCATAGGCTATGTGTCCTTTCAAATGAAGCCATTTATGGGTACCTGGTATGGCTACATAATCGGGAACTTCCAGGCGTATTTGGGGAATGGGGCGGGCATTATTTGATTCTACCATACCTCCGCTGCTTAACTTGGAATTCTTTAATTCGGGCAAGCGTTCTTTGCTGCCGATACTCAGGTTCAACCATCGGTAACTGAGGTCTGCATAGGCTTGTTGGATGATGAAGGAGGAGGTGAAATTGTAGGCGGTTGCCAAATCCAGTCCTGCACTGAAGCCGAAATGTTGGTTTAATGGCATTGTATGTGCAATCCCTGCCCGTAAATAACCATTTTCGGTATTGGCAGAAGATAAACCTTGCCTGTTGGCAGTAAGCCACATCGGCGCGTAGGTTCCTTTACCCGATGTTCCTCCCATCTCAACGGTATATTCTGTTTTGACAGGGAGTTGGGCATTGGTGTGCTGCGTAATAGATATTAACAGAAATTGTAATAAGAATAGTTGTATTTTCTTCATTTAGTTTATGTGTTTAGTGCTAAGCTTGCTAAAACGAAATCGGTTTATTAGTCTGCCATCCCGAACTTTTGTGAAAAATTTGGACTCTAATCATTTTATGTATATGAAAAGTTTCACTAATGTTCAGAATGGCCGACTGTATAATCATATCAGCAGGAATTTTGGCATATTTATTTTCCTCCGGTCAGGCAGGTTTTTTCAGCCAGTAATCAGCCATTGTCTTTCGCAGATGCAAGCTGGTTCCCTCGCCTTCGTAAATTCCATGGGAACGCATCGGGTAAGAAATCTGTGAGAAGATTTTTCCGTGCCGTACCAGTTCATTGACCAACATTTCACAATTCTGATAATGGACATTGTACATCTCCTGTACCGTGAATTAACAGCAAGTTGCCTTTCAATCCTGCTGCATACGAGATGGGAGACCCTTTGCGGTAACCCTCCGGATTATTTTGAGGAGTATTCATATAACGTTCTTGATAAACTGTGTCATACAGACGCTGGTCGGCCACAAAAGCAATGGCAATACCTGTGTGGAAAACATCGGGATAACGGAACATACTGTTCAGCGTCTGGCTGCCTCCGCCACTCCAGCCGGTGATACCGATACGTGCGGTGTCAATGAAAGAGTATTGACGTGCCAAGTCTTGGATGCCTCTTGCCTGATCTTCACTGGCAAAGGTTCCGACTTCTCCATAAATACATTTGCGCCATTCGCGTCCACGGGGTGCATTGGCACCACGGTTCTCGATGCTGACTATGATATACCCCAGGTTTGCCAAGTACTGGTGCCATAAACTTCCTCCGCTCCATACATCCTGCACGGTGGCGTTGGCAGGTTCTCCATAGACATCAATTATGACCGGATATTTTTGCT
>ENA-OQKC01001016-OQKC01001016.1-human-gut-metagenome-genome-assembly--contig:-NODE-1016-length-10386-cov-3.289015_pt1 | contig 10386 bp, 10 predicted proteins | sample MGYA00242774_ERZ504790 | MGnify/ENA primary metagenome ERZ504790 (study PRJEB26092, sample SAMD00036419) | human gut metagenome | host: Homo sapiens | study: EMG produced TPA metagenomics assembly of...
TCTCGTCCATCGCCGACAAGATTCACACGCTGGTGCCCGAGGCGCACGTCGGCATCGCCCACGGCAAGATGGGGGAGAAGCAGCTCGACCAGATCATCCGCGACTTCTGGCATCGCGACATAGACGTGCTCGTGTGTACCACAATCATCGAGACCGGTCTTGATATCTCCAATGCGAACACGCTGATCGTCGACCATGCCGACCGTTTCGGCTTGAGCCAGCTCCATCAGCTGCGTGGCCGCGTCGGTCGCGGCCGCGAGCGCGCGTACGCCTACTTCTTGTACGACCCGTCCAAGCCGATGACCGAGCAGTCCCATGACCGGCTCGCCACCATCGCGCAGAACACGGCGCTCGGCTCCGGTTTCGACGTGGCCATGAAGGACTTGGAATTGCGCGGCACCGGTAACCTTCTGGGCGACGAGCAGTCCGGCCATATCGAGGGCGTGGGCTTCGACCTGTACGTACGCATGGTGTCCGAAGCCGTGGAAAAGTACAAGGAGCCCGAAGAGAACGTCGAGCCGGTGGCCGTGTCCATCGACCTGCCCATCGAAGCGTCGATTCCGATCGAGTACATTGATTCGGACAAGCTGCGTCTGGAAGCGTACCGCAAGCTCGCCTCCGCCCGCAACGAGGCCGATCTGAAGGATTTGGAAGAGGAACTTACCGACCGTTACGGCAAGCCGCCGGTCGAATTCGAGACCCTGTTCGACGTGGCCCGTCTGAAGTTCAAGGCCCGCAAGCTCGGCATTTCGGAGATTCTCGCGCAATCCAACCGCGTGCGCATCGGTCGCATCGACCCGCCCGAATCCATCCAGATGCGTATGGGCCGTATTTACAAAGGCACCCAATACCGTCCGGTCACCCACCAGCTCATCGTCCCCACCCCGTTCACCGGCTCCCTGGGCCAAGGCCCCATGAGCTCCGACCAGGTAGTCCTCTGGACCAACCAACTCCTCGATGACTTGGCATGGAGGCCACAACGATGAAAACCAACACGCGGCAACACTTGCCGGCTATGAGACTTCCCGCCTCGGCATGGGCACGATGGCGCTCGCCATCGAGGGGCGCCCCTCCAACCGTGATCAGGCAATCGAGACCATCCATGCCGCGCTCGATGCCGGAGTCCGTTATTTGGACACGGCTTGGTCCTATTATCTGCCCAGCGCACCCGGCACCGGCGAACCGGAGGATATGGGCTATGGCGAATATCTGGTCCGCGATGCTCTGCACTCGTGGCATGGCCCCAAAGATCAGGTGCTCGTAGCCACCAAAACCGGCTGGCTGCGCACGCTTGACGGCAACGGCAACTACGGCTGGCAGGCCGACGCCCGACCTGAAACCATGATCGCCAATGCCAAGGAATCAGCCCGCCGCCTCGGTGTCGATACGCTCGATTTGCTCTACTCGCACTGCAATGATCCGCAGGTGCCGTACGAAGACCAGATGGGCGCACTCAAGCAGCTCGTGGACGAAGGTGTGGCCAAAGCTGTCGGCATCTCCAGAATCGACAACGCGGACATCGAAACCGCCCGCAATATTTTGGGAGATCGTCTCGTGGCCGTCCAGAACCAGTTCTCCCCGGTCCACCGCGACCCTGAGCACACGTTGGAAACCTGCGAAAAGCTCGGTTTGGCTTTTGTCTGCTGGTCGCCGCTCGGTGGATTCCTTGACCCGTTCAACGAGCATCTGTTCGACCGGTTCCGCGAAGTCGCCAAGATTCACGACTGCTCCTACCAGCGCGTCACGCTCGCGTGGGAACTTGCGCAATACCAATATCTGTTCACGATTCCCTCGGCCAGAAACCCGCAGGAGATTCAGGACTCGTTCAAAGCCAGCGAACTGAAATTGTCCGACAGTGAAATCGGCTACCTCAATGGCAAGGATGTTGACTGAGCGATTTCGTCCGTACTGCCTTGCAATCAGGCGGCACACTGGCATTGTGAGCGCTAACGCTAAATTTTGGGCGTGTTGTTCACAACGTCCACAAATCGCACTATTCTTAAGAATGTCATTCAAGATACACAACCGTTTTAAGGAGTAGTTGTGGCAGTAATTGAAAGCGTGTACGCGCGTCAGATTCTCGATTCCCGCGGCAACCCGACCGTTCAGGTCGTTCTGGACACCGAAGACGGCGCCCAGGGCCTGGGCCTGGTTCCGTCCGGCGCCTCCACCGGTGAGGCCGAGGCTTGGGAGCGTCGCGACGGCGACAAGTCCGTCTACGGCGGCAAGGGCGTTCTTAACGCGGTCAAGGCCGTGAACGAGGTCATCGCTCCGAAGGTCATCGGCATGGACGCTGCTGACCAGCGCGCTCTGGACGACCTGATGATCGAGCTCGACGGCACCCCGAACAAGGGCAAGCTGGGCGCCAACGCCATCCTGGGCGTCTCCCTGGCTGCTCTGTACGCTTCCGCCGAGTCCGCCGGCCTGCCGCTGTACCGCTACATCGGCGGCACCAACGGCCACATCCTGCCGGTCCCGAACATGAACATCATGAACGGTGGCGCTCACGCTGACTTCGCCACCGACATTCAGGAGTACATGATCTCCCCGTACGGCTTCGACACCTACTCCGAGGCTCTGCGCGCTGGCGTTGAGGTCTACCACACCCTGAAGAACGTCCTGAAGAAGGAAGGCCTGAACACCGGCCTCGGCGACGAGGGCGGCTTCGCCCCGAAGATGAAGTCCAACGAGGACTCCCTCAAGTACATCATGGACGCCATCTCCGCCGCCGGCTACGAGCCTGGCAAGCAGATCGGCATCTGCCTGGATGTCGCCTCCTCCGAGTTCTACAACAAGGAGACCGGCAAGTACCGCTTCGACGGTGAAGAGCGTGACTCCGCCTACATGCTCGACTACTACGAGAACCTCATCAACGAGTACCCGATCGTCTCCATCGAGGACCCGTTCAACGAGGAAGGCTGGGAAGACTGGGCTGCCATCACCGCTCGCCTCGGCGATCGTCTGCAGTTCGTCGGCGACGACCTGCTGGTCACCAACCCGGCTCGTCTGCAGAAGGCCATCGACCTCGGCGCCGCCAACTCCCTGCTGGTCAAGCTGAACCAGATCGGTTCCGTCACTGAGACCCTCGACGCCATCGAACTGGCCACCGCCAACGGCTACACCTCCATGGTTTCCCACCGCTCCGGCGAGACCCCGGACACCACCATCTCCGACCTGGCTGTTGCTAAGAACACCCGCCAGATCAAGACCGGTGCCCCGGCCCGTGGCGAGCGCGTTGCCAAGTACAACCGCCTGCTCGAGATCGAGGAGGAGCTCGGCTCCACCGCTCAGTACGCCGGCTACAGCGCCTTCAAGGCCTGCAAGAAGTACCTGGCCAAGTGAGCTGAAACGCCCGTAAAGGCGTGAGTTTCCACTGAAGCTCGATACCCGTCGTATTCGTCAAGTCGAATGCGGCGGGTATTTTCGTGTGACATGAGCAAGTCGTCCCGTACCGGCAAACCTGGCAAAACCGGCAAAGCACAAGTTAGGAAAAAAGGGTCGGCGGGGCCTATAGCGTTCTTCGTCTCCCTGTTCATTATCGCCCTTGGCACCATCCAGCTGGTCTCCACCTTCCACACCTATGCCCTGAACCTGGCCGAACTCAATGGTCTCAAGCGTGAGGAGGCTTCGCTGATTGCCCAAAAGCAGGAGTTGGAAAACGACATCAAGCGTTGGGATGACAAGGCCTACATCACCGCCCAGGCCCGTGAACGCCTCGGCTTCGTATTCCCCGGCGAACAGGCCGTGCGTGTGCTTCATCCCGAAGCCGTGACCGGCTCCGATAGCGAATCCCAGAAAACGGAAGATTCCAGTAGCAGCAACAAAAAAGTCCTGCCATGGTACAGCGAACTGTCTTACTCGCTCAAAAAGGCCGATGAGCCTGTGACCGATAGCGAGTCCGGCAAATCCGATATTTCCGGTTCCTCTGACTCGTCATCCAACGACTCATCCAAGCGGTCCGATAAGTCAGACCAGAACACCCAATCCGATCAGAACACCCAACAGAATACCCAACAGAACACAGGGGAGGGAACCCAACAGTGACCATCGATATCGCCGCCAAGGCCAAGGCCCTTGTCGATACCGTGCTTGCCGAGCCCGCCAACGATCATGACATCGACCTGGTGCAGCGTCAGCTCGGCCGATACCCGCGCGGCATGGTCGCCGTGGGGGCGCGATGCGTCTGCGGTAGGCCACTTGCCGTAATCACCCGTCCGGTGTTGCCCGGCGGAATCCCTTTCCCCACCACGTGCTATCTGACCGGTCCGGAAGCCGTCAAGGCCGCCTCCCATGTCGAGGCCGCCGGCGTGATGCAGCAATACAACGACATGTTGGCCTTGGACGAGGAGCTCAAGGCCGCATATGAGCAGGCCCATAACCTGTATCTGGCATTCCGCCACGAACTGGCAGGACGTCTTGGCGACAGTGAGGAGCATATTGAAGGCACTTCGGCCGGCGGCATGCCGGTGCGCGTCAAGTGCCTGCATGCCCTGCTGGCCCAGTCCTTGGTTATGGGGCCGGGCGTCAACCCCATTGGCGATTTGGTACTGGAACGCGTCAAAGACGAATTCGATCCGACCGTCTGCCGCTGCACGCTGGACGATTGATCAACAGATGAGCCAGCGCGAACAGTCCATTCATACGCACTAAGGGATACGAGGAGAAGGCAATGAGCAAGGAATCCGTAACCGTCGCCGGCATTGATTGCGGCACGAACTCCATTCGACTGAAAATCGCACGTGTCGATGCCGATGGCATGCATGAGGTGGTGCCGCGCATCCTGCGTGTGATCCGTCTCGGCCAGGATGTGGACAAGACCCATCGTTTTGCCGACGAAGCGTTGGAACGCGCCTATGTGGCCGCTCGGGAATTCGCCGGTGTGATTGCCGAACATCCCATCGACGGCCTGCGTTTCGTTGCCACCTCTGCAACTCGTGACGCGGAAAACCGTGAGGAGTTCGAGGATGAGATCGAACGTATCCTCGGCGTGCGCCCCGAAGTCATTCCCGGCACCGAAGAAGCCGACCTGAGCTTCCTTGGTGCCACTTCCGTGGTCAATCGCGACGATCTGCCCGCCCCCTATCTGGTGGTTGATCTCGGCGGCGGGTCCACCGAGCTGGTCATCGGTGGCGACGGCGTCAGTGCGCCCACTACCCAGGTTCAGGGCGCGTTTTCCATGAACATCGGTTCCGTGCGCATGACCGAACGTCATCTGACCAATGATCCGCCGACCCAGACACAGATCGATGAGGCCGTTGTGGACGTCGATGAACATATCGATGAGGCCTTCCGCACCGTGGACGCAGGCAAGGCCCGTACCATCATTGGCGTGTCCGGCACGGTGACCACGATGACCGCCTTGGCCATGGGATTGAAGGAATACGATCACACCGTGGTCGACGGGCATCGGCTGAGCCTTGAAGACGCCTATGCCGTGGACGACAAGTTCCTTAGGATGACGCGCGCCGAGCGCCGCGAATACAAGACCATCCACCCCGGCCGTATCGATGTGGTCGGCGGCGGCGCTGTGGTCTGGAGCCGTGTGCTGGCGCGTGTCAGCGAAGCCGCCAAGGCCGATCATGGTGAAGCCATCGATTCGTTCGTTGCCAGCGAACACGGTCTGCTGGACGGCATTGTGCTCGATTATGGTCGCCGGTTGCTGGCTCAATAGCGTAAGTGGTAAGTGCCTCCAGCGGGCTGAGCCGTTAAGCAAACAGCCCGGTGGGCTGTTTGTAGGCGAGGGGAGCGGCTATGCCGCGACGGCTGCACGAAGTGCAGCAACCCGCAAGCAATGCTCAGGGCAGGAGATAGCTTATAATAGAAAAGTTGGCCTCCGTGGCGAAATGGTATACGCAGTCGACTTAAAATCGATCGCTTCGGCTTGTGGGTTCGAGTCCCACCGGAGGCACCTTGAAATCGGCCTGTGGCCGATGCCGTTTTTGCGGCTGTGCCGTGGTCTCTCCCCAGTCGGCTTCGCCGACAGCCCCCCTCGTCAGAGGGGCTCGCAGCTCACTATGTGGAGAGCTTATAAGGCCGAAACAAAGGCCGTTAGGCTATGTGGCGTTGTGACGATGTACCTGATGAAACGAGGAATCCGACATGGCTTCACGCTGGACCGATGTCGAACGAGTCGAACAAGGCGCCCTGCCCACCATGCTTGCCCAAGCCGTCATTGCGGGCACTGCACTCACCGTTGGTGCCATCGCCTGCTCGGGATTCTATCTGTCCATGATCGGCAATGTGGCCGCACTCCTGCCATGGGCGACTATCGTGATACTGATCGCCGTGGCGTTCACCTACATCGTCGGCTTCGCCCTGTTGTGGTGTGCCGAAGCCCTGACCCTGCGTGCCAACGACAAACTCAAGCCATGGCTGTACGGCGTCGTCGGATTAATCGGCTACGGCGTGTGGGGCATGTTCGTGATGAGCGCGATGATGAACACGCTGAACCAGCCGCTGAACGGCGTGGTGTTGTCGAACGGCGATGTGATGGCCCTGACCGTCAACTACGCGGTGTTCGGCTTCATCGCCTTCCTGTTGGCACAGGCGTACGCGCCCAAAATCGCCACCAAGAAGGGACTGACCATCGGGCTGATGGTGGTGCAGATCGTATTGGCCATCATCGGTATCATCGTACTGGTCATGATGTTCTCCGCACTGTCTCACTGACTGACTTATCGCTCGCCGGCACGACGCGCGCGGCCATCATCGCACAAGGCGAAAGCGATTCCGGGCGCTGGGCTGGGATACGATATCGTGATGGCATGACGCCTGGTAACACCGGCATGCCGAACCAGCAGGGGAGAAGGAGCCAAATGTTCAGTGTGCTTGACATGTTCACCATCGGCGTCGGACCTTCATCCTCGCACACCGTAGGCCCGATGGTCGCGGCACATGCTTTCGCCTCCTCGTTGCAGGCCGACCATTTGGTCGATCGCACCGCACGTGTCAAAATCACGCTTTATGGTTCTCTGGCGCTGACCGGTCTCGGCCACGGCACCGATCGTGCTGCGATGGCCGGGCTCGAAGGCAATCTGCCGGCCACCGTGGATACCGACCACATGATGCACATCCGCGAGATCTGCGCGTTGGACGATACTCTGAACCTCGCCGGCCTCAAACGCATCCATTTCGACTACGACCGTGACGTGGTGTTCGAACAATGGAAGCGCATGGCCGCGCACCCCAATGGCATGCGATTCCAGGCGTTCGACGCCGCCGCAAGCTTGGTCGACGAACAGGTCTGGTATTCCATCGGCGGCGGATTCGTGCGCAAAGGCGCTCCCGAAGACCCGATGATCGGCATTCATGAACGCCCTCCGGAAGGCGCCTCCTTTGCCGATGCGGACGAGTCATCATCCACTGATTTCGGCGTCGAGGCACCCTACCCGTTCGCATCATGCACTGAACTGGTGTCGTTATGCCGGGAACATCATCTCAGCATCGCCGAACTTGTATGGGGCCAACGAAAACCGCTTCACGCTCGGGCATCCAGGTCCGATCCGATATTGATGCCATCTGGCGTGTTATGCGCGCCTGTGTGGACCACGGATGCACCTCGGCGGAACCCACATTGCCCGGTGGCCTTGACGTACTCCGCCGCGCGCCGAAAATGTATCGGCGTCTCGCCTCGAATTCCGATGTGCTGCGCCGCGACAGCCGGCGCAAAGACGCCGTGCTCGAGTCTTCCGACGCCGCATGGGTGGATCTCTTTGCCTTGGCCGTCTCTGAGGAGAATGCCGGAGGCGGGCGCATCGTAACCGCTCCGACCAACGGTTCCGCCGGCATCATTCCCGCCGTGCTTCACTATTACTGGCATTTCGTGGACAACGCCAATGAACAGGGCGTGGTCACGTTTCTGCTGACCGCCGGTGCCATCGGATACCTGTTCAAACGCAACGCCTCAATTTCCGGTGCGGAAGTCGGTTGCCAGGGCGAAGTCGGCTCGGCTTGTTCGATGGCGGCGGCCGGACTTGCCGCAGTCGTAGGCGGCACGCCGGAACAGGTGGAAAATGCTGCTGAGATCGGCATCGAACACAACTTGGGTCTGACTTGCGATCCGGTGGGCGGATTGGTGCAGATTCCATGCATCGAGCGCAATGCCATGGCCGCCAACACCGCCATCAACGCCGTGCGTATGGCCATGCTCGGCGACGGCTCACACATCGTGACCCTTGATCAGGCCATCGAAACCATGAAGCAGACCGGTGAAGACATGATGGCCAAATACAAGGAGACCTCCAAGGGTGGACTTGCCGTCAATGTCGTCGAATGCTGATTGACATGTCCGGTATTCACCAGCATGATGACCGGAATTGACGTATACGGCCAGCGTGTCGTATCGCACAGGGATGAAGGACTACCGCCGATTCGCCGATGGTGCTAAGGTAGGGCGCATTGTGTCTTTGAAGGAGGACTAATGACAGATCAGATGCCTCAGGTGAACGCCGAATTTGGCACCACGCCCGTTATCGAGTTCCCGACGCCCGAAGCCCCGAAGGGCCTCAAGGTTGTGGAGCTGACCGAGGGAGACGGCCCGATCGTGCGTCGCGGCGACACCGTCACCGTGAACTACCACGGCGTGGTGTGGGGTAAGGACACCCCATTCGACTCCAGCTTCGACCGTCATCAGCCCGCCAGTTTCGGCATCGGCGTGGGACAGGTCATCAAGGGCTGGGACCAGACTGTGCCGGGCCATAACGTGGGTTCGCGTCTGGTGGTTTCCATTCCGCCGGAATACGGCTACGGTTCCCGCGGCATCCCGCAGGCCGGCATCGGCGGCGAGGACACGCTGGTGTTCGTCATCGACATCATTTCCACCCGCTGACCATAGGTCAGCACATGACGAACGCCGGGGTCATAGCCGGCGTTTTGTCATAAATAACGAAGATTGTTTCAGCATCGACAACGGTTCAGGAGGACGATATGGCTGAGGACAAGGTCTACCTGCTGACGCAGGAAGCATACAACAAGATGAAGGAAGAGCTCGCCCATCGTGAAGGTGAGCTGCGTGAGGAAATCGCGCACAAGATCGCCGTGGCGCGTGCCGAGGGCGACTTGTCCGAGAACGGCGGCTACCAGGCCGCCCGTGAGGCGCAGAGCAAGAACGAGGGCCGCATCACCGAGCTCACCGTCAAGCTGCGCGATTCCAAGATCATCGAGAATGCTCCGGAAGGCACCGTGGGCGAGGGCTCTGTGGTGACCATCGAGCTCAACGGCAACGAGATGACCTACGTGCTCGGCAGCCGTGACATCGTGGCCGGCACCGACTACGACATCATGACCCCGGATTCCCCGATTGGCAAGGCCATCGAGGGCGCCAAGGTGGGCGACGTCGTTTCCTACACCGCACCGAACGGCCGCGAGCTGTCCGTGACTGTCAAGGCCGCCAAGCCGCTGGCCTGAGTTAAGTGACTGGTATGCCCCCGTAGGCGGGGGCATACTTATATGTCGTAGCGCTTATTGCCACAGCGAGACGATCACCATGTAGATGGCCACCATATGGCAGGCATATCCGGCCACCGTTCCGCAGTGGAAAATCTCATGGAATCCGAAGACGCGAGGCCAAGGGTCGGGCTTGCGCAAGGCGTAGACGATGGCGCCGAGGATGTAGCAGGCACCGCCGGCGCACAGCAGCACCACCACGGCTGGCCCCGCATACGGCGAATTCCAGAACATCACCATATAAGCCAGGCCGTAGATGCCGAAGATGATGTACACCACCGTATACAGCCAGCGTGGTGCATTGATCCAGATCACATGAATCACGATGGCGATGGCCGTGCACGCCCACATCGATATGATGATCACATTGCGCCAGAACGGTTCCAGCGCAAACGAAACCGGGGTATACGTGCCGGCAATGAGCAGGAAGATGTTGACATGATCGATACGCCGCAGCACATCGGTGACGCGCGGGCTCCAATCGCCCAGATGGTAGCAGGCCGAATTGGTGAACAGAATCAGCGACGCTGTCATGAACACGGCACACGCCCACTTCAGACTCGCGCCATGTGCCAAGCATATAAGCACGATGCCTGCCGCCAATGACAGGGGAGCGGCAATCGCGTGAATCCAGCCGCGCATCAACGGCTTTGGCCGTCCGTGCACGTCGAGACGAATCTTGCGTTCCACTTCCGCAGGGGCAATGCCCTCGATTTTCAGCGCACGGTTCTCCGCTTTGGCGAGCTTGTGCCGGGCCTTCTCCTCGGCTTTGGCTCGAATGGCCTCGGCCTTGAACTGGGCCTTGGCCCGTACGGCATCAGCCTTGGCCTGCAACGCCTGTTCGCGCGCCTCGATAGCCGCCTGACGCTTGGATGCGATGGTGGCATCCTCTGCAATCGTCGCGCTGTTATGAGCGTCGTGATGCATCGTCTTTTCCGAGTC
>ENA-OQKC01001019-OQKC01001019.1-human-gut-metagenome-genome-assembly--contig:-NODE-1019-length-10375-cov-2.006245_pt1 | contig 10375 bp, 8 predicted proteins | sample MGYA00242774_ERZ504790 | MGnify/ENA primary metagenome ERZ504790 (study PRJEB26092, sample SAMD00036419) | human gut metagenome | host: Homo sapiens | study: EMG produced TPA metagenomics assembly of...
GAACCGTTGATCCCTTTGAAGGGCTTTTCGTGCAGCAGCACCCGGAACTTGTGGCGGCGGGCGATCTTGTCCATCACGGTCATCAGCAGTTGGTTGTGGTCGTTGGCAAGGTTGGCCTCCTCGTAGACCGGAGCCAGTTCGAACTGGTTGGGCGCCACCTCGTTGTGGCGGGTTTTGACGGGGATGCCCAGTTTCAGGCACTCGTATTCGAGGTCTTTCATGAAGGCCATCACACGGGTCGGGATCGCACCGAAATAGTGGTCTTCCAACTGCTGGTTCTTGGCCGATTCATGCCCCATCAGCGTACGCCCGGTGAGCATCAGGTCGGGACGTACGGCCCAGAGGCTTTCGTCCACGAGGAAATACTCCTGCTCCCAGCCCAGATACGAGATGACCCGCTGCACGTTTTTGTCGAAATAGTGGCACACCTCGGTCGCGGCCTTGTTCACCGCCGAGATCGAGCGCAGCAGCGGCACCTTGTAATCGAGCGCCTCGCCCGTATAGGCGATGAAGACGGTCGGGATACAGAGCGTCGTGTCGACGATGAAGGCCGGCGAGGTCGGATCCCAGGCCGAATAACCGCGAGCCTCGAACGTATTGCGGATGCCTCCGTTGGGGAACGACGACGCATCGGGCTCCTGCTGGACGAGCAGTTTGCCGGAGAACTCCTCCAGAACCCCGCCCAAGCCGTCCGGGTCGGCAAACGCATCGTGCTTCTCGGCCGTACCTCCCGTCAGGGGCTGGAACCAATGGGTATAGTGGTCGGCACCGTGCTCCAGCGCCCACTGGCGCATGCCTGCCGCGATACCGTCGGCAACCTCCCGCGTGAGGGGCGTACCGTTCTCCATCGTATCGACAAGGGCGTCGTAAGTAGCCTTGTTCAAATACTTGCGCATGGCTGCGCGCCCGAATACCCGTTTCCGAAATAGTCCGAAGGACGTCCTTCGGGAGCCTTCACCTCGACGGCGGTGTGGTTTATGGCCGCATCGACCATCTTGAATCTGAGCAATGATGACATAGATGTAATTGAATTGGATTAGCATTCCATTAAAAACATACGCGCAGGGGCGGAAGCCGAATAATTGCTGAACTAAAACCTAACCTAAAATTCCGGAGGGCAACTGCCTCGCGGCATACTCCGCCCAACCTGACTAACCCGCGGCTTCACCCCTGCCGCCGTATGTATCGATCTCGCTTGCAAATGTAATATTTTTTCAGTTACGTTGTTTTCACAAAATCGGCATTTTTTCGAAAAACGCCCTATTTTTTCAGCATTTTCCGAAAAATCACATGCATTTTTCCATAAAAACGCCGAATTTCAATGCAATTTTCCGAAAAACACCCTTAAAATTTTCGTCATATCCCCGAATTTTCACATTTTTAGTTTTTCGTAATTTCCATGGCTATTAAGAACAATATTAAACTATTTCACCACAACTAAAAAACTTCTTCCGGCGGTTGCCGAAAGCAAACGAAATCACCTATATTATAAAAAGAAATTATATAGTGTTATTTTATTAACAATTTCTTGTTTCAATCACTAATAATTTTGTACCTTTACGTGCAATTTTGAAACTACACTTATACTAATCTCTAAATAGTTATGGCAAATACCAAAAGTGAAAAGCTGTTCACCGAATTCCCGCCGGTTCCGACCGAGAAGTGGGAGGAGGTGATTACGGCCGACCTGAAAGGTGCTGATTACGAGCGCAAGCTGGTATGGAAAACGGGCGAAGGTTTCAACGTCCGGCCCTACTACCGCGCCGAGAACCTCGAGGGCATCAAGTTCCTGGGCTCGCAGGCAGGCGAGTTCCCTTACGTACGCGGTACGCACGCGCACAACCGCTGGCGCGTACACCAGACCGTGAGCGTCGTATGCCCCAAGGAGGCAAACGCCGAGGCACTGAAAATCCTCAACGCAGGTGTCGACTCGCTCGGCTTCTGCATCGCGTCGGCGGATTTTTCGGCGGCAGACCTCGACATGCTGCTCAAGGACATCTGTATTCCGGCTGTCGAGATCACCTTCTGCGGAGAGAAAATGGCCAATGTCGCCGAGCTCGTCCTGGCGAAAGTCGAAAAGGAGGGCATCGCCAAGGAGGATGTCCGCATCGCATTCTGCATCGACCCGCTGGTAAAAGGGCTTTCGTCGAAAGGCGATTTCTGCTCGCCCAACGGTGAAAAGTGCATCGCCCGCATCGTCGAGCTGATCCACAAGACCAAGGAGTACAAGCACGTGCGCATCGTAACCGTTGCGGGACAGACCTTCGGCAACTCGGGTTCGACCATCGTCGAAGAGCTGGCATTCACCCTTTCGGCAGGCCACGACTACCTCGTACGCCTGACGGACGCAGGGCTGGACGTCGACGCGGCCGCACGCAAACTGCGCTTCTCGTTCTCGGTAAGCTCCAACTATTTCATGGAGATCGCCAAATTCCGCGCAGCACGCATGCTGTGGGCCAACATCGTCAAGGGCTACGGCCCGGCGAAGAACTGCGCCTGCAAGATGCAGATACACGCCGAGACCTCGCGCTGGAACCAGACCGTCTACGACCCCTACGTGAACATGCTGCGCGGCACGACCGAGGCCATGTCGGCCACGATCGCCGGCGTACATTCGCTGGAGGTGATGCCGTTCGACGCCTCGTTCGAAAACCCGACCGAGTTCTCGAAGCGCATCGCCCGCAACGTCGAGCTGCTGCTCAAGAACGAGTCGCATTTCGACCAGGTCGTCGACCCGGCAGGCGGCTCGTACTATGTCGAGAACCTCACGCAGTCGATCGCAGCCGAAGCCTGGAAGCTTTTCCTCGAAATCGAGGAGAAGGGAGGCTACACCGAGGCTTACAAGGCCGGCCTGATCGTCGAGCGTATCAAAGCGTCGGCCGCAGCCAAGGACAAGAACATCGCTACGCGCCGCCAGACGCTGCTCGGCGCCAACCATATCCCAACTTTACGGAGGTCGCCGGCAAGGAGATCACCGCCGAGTCCGTTACGCGCAAGCAGGCCGAGGGCAATGTACTCGTCCCCTACCGCGGCGCCATGGCGTTCGAAGAGATGCGCCTGCAGGTGGATCGCAGCGGCAAGGAGCCCAAGGCATTCATGCTGACGTGCGGCAACCTGGGCATGGCCCGCGCCCGCTCGCAGTTCTCGTGCAATTTCTTCGCATGCGCCGGCATCAAGGTGATCGACAACACTTATTTCAAGTCGATCGAAGAGGGCGCGAAGGCCGCACTCGAATCCAAGGCGCAGATCGTCGTGGTCTGCGCAAGCGACGACGACTATGCGGAGGCAGCCCCGAAAGTCAAGGAGCTGCTCGGCGGCAAGGCGATCCTGGTGGTTGCCGGGGCACCGGCCTGCGCACCCGAACTGGAAGCGCAGGGCATCACGAACTTTATAAACGTGAAGTCCAACGTCTTGGAAACACTTAAGTTCTACCTTAAAGAGATGGGAATCTAATCATGAGAGCTAAATTTTCAGAACTGACATACGACGCAGGCCAGCAGAAAAGTTGCTGCGCCTCGAAAGGCTGCGGACAGGTCGAGCCGTGGCTGACGGCCGAGGGTATTCCCGTCAAGGGCGCCTATACGGCCCAAGACCTCGAAGGCATGGAGCACCTGAACTATGCGGCAGGTATCGCCCCGTTCCTGCGCGGCCCCTACTCAACGATGTACGTGATGCGCCCGTGGACGATCCGCCAGTATGCGGGTTTCTCGACCGCCGAGGAGTCCAACGCATTCTACCGCCGCAACCTGGCCGCCGGGCAGAAGGGTCTGTCGGTGGCATTCGACCTTGCTACGCACCGCGGCTACGACGCCGACCACCCGCGCGTGGTGGGCGACGTGGGCAAAGCCGGCGTGTCGATCTGCTCGGTCGAGGACATGAAGGTACTGTTCAACGGCATTCCGCTCGACAAGATGTCGGTGTCGATGACCATGAACGGCGCCGTGCTGCCCATCCTGGCATTCTACATTGTGACGGGTCTGGAGCAGGGCTGCACGCTCGACCAGCTGGCCGGTACGATCCAGAACGATATCCTGAAGGAGTTCATGGTGCGTAACACCTATATTTATCCCCCCGAGTTCTCGATGCGCATCATTGCCGACATCTTCGAGTACACCTCGAAGAACATGCCCAAGTTCAACTCGATCTCGATCTCGGGGTACCACATGCAGGAGGCAGGCGCCACGGCCGACATCGAGCTGGCCTACACGCTGGCCGACGGACTGGAGTACCTGCGCGCAGGTATCAACGCAGGCATGTCGGTGGACGCCTTCGCCCCCCGCCTGTCGTTCTTCTGGGCAATCGGCATGAACCACTTCATGGAGATCGCCAAGATGCGCGCGGCACGTATGCTGTGGGCCAAGATCGTCAAGCAGTTCGAGCCCAAGAACCCCAAGTCGCTGGCGCTGCGCACCCACTCGCAGACCTCGGGCTGGTCGCTTACGGAGCAGGATCCGTTCAACAACGTGGCACGTACCGCCATCGAGGCCATGGGCGCCGCCCTGGGACACACCCAGTCGCTGCACACCAACGCTTTGGACGAGGCCATCGCCCTGCCGACCGACTTCTCGGCACGTATCGCCCGTAATACGCAGATCTACATCCAGGAGGAAACCAATATCTGCCGCGAGGTCGACCCGTGGGCAGGCTCCTACTACGTGGAGTCGCTCACCAACGAGATCGCCCACAAGGCATGGGAGCGTATCCAGGAAGTCGAGAAACTGGGCGGTATGGCCAAGGCTATCGAGACCGGTATTCCGAAGATGCGCATCGAGGAGGCTGCGGCCCGCAAGCAGGCACGCATCGACTCCGGCGAGGAGAAGATCATCGGCATCAACGAATACCGCCTGGAGAAAGAGGCCCCGATCGACATCCTGGCCGTAGACAACACCGCCGTGCGCGAGAGCCAGATCAAGCGTCTGAAGGAGCTGCGCGCTTCGCGCGACGAGGCTGCCGTGAAGAAGGCCCTCGCAGCGATCACCGAGTGCGTGAAGACCAAGCAGGGCAACCTGCTGGAGCTGGCTGTCGAGGCCGCCAAGGTACGCGCTTCGCTGGGTGAGATTTCCGACGCCTGCGAGGTTGTCGTAGGCCGCTACAAAGCCGTCATTCGTTCAATATCAGGAGTATATAGTTCAGAAGTGAAAAACGACAAACAGTTCGAGCGTGCCAAGGAGCTGTGCGCCGAATTCGCCAAGAAGGAAGGCCGCCAGCCGCGTGTCATGATCGCGAAACTCGGCCAGGACGGCCACGACCGCGGTGCCAAGGTAGTAGCCACGGGTTATGCCGACATCGGTTTCGACGTCGACATGGGGCCGCTGTTCCAGACCCCGGAGGAGGCCGCTAAACAGGCTGTCGAGAACGACGTGCATGTAGTGGGCGTTTCGTCGCTCGCCGCAGGCCACCTGACCCTTGTGCCGCAGATCATCGCAGAGCTCAAGAAGCTCGGCCGCGAGGACATCATCGTGATCGTTGGCGGCGTAATCCCCCATCAGGATTACGACGAATTGTACCGCGACGGCGCCGCCGCCATCTTCGGCCCCGGTACCCCGATTGCGACCGCAGCGATCAAGATCATGGAGATCCTGCTCGACGAGCAGAATAATCCGGATCACTCCTCTGTTATTATCAAAGCCCCGCATCAAAAGATGCGGGGCTTTTTAATGGGGTAAGCGAACCGGCCGACCGAAAAAGAACTTTGCCATCGACCTTCATAATTCCATCGCCGGCCTCACCTCCAGAGTCCGCGCAAATACAGCGGCGGATCTCAAACAACGACCGAATACATGCTGTCACAGTGCCATTTCCACAAACCCTACAAATTATGTTTGTAGGCCATATTTCCCGTTAGACAGACAGCGAATATCCTCCCTCCCCGACTCTCGAAAACAGCCGATTTCATACCGCAAACACCTATCCGGAAAGAAACTCGACTGCCGAGACCGTCGTTCTCCTCCCCCAGCCCCAAAGACTTCCGGAATATACGATAAAATCACGGACATTTCGAAGATGCGGAAAAAGAGAATGGCGGATTGGCCGGACTACCACTCCGAGCACCTCACAGAAGAGAATTCAGGAAACCGGCTCTTATCGCTTTTAAGAAGAGAAGTCATCCCCCTATGCCATCGCAATAACGACAATAAAAAAGAGGAATGTATAAGCTACATCCCTCTTTTTCGGCCGGAACTATTCCGGAAAAAATCTACCGGTAACGGTTAAAAATACTTGCCGCGCAAGTCCTCCACATTCGACATCTGCTCCAAGAAATCGAACAGACGACGCTGAATCATCCCCTGCGACGACGCCTCGGCACGTACCTTTTCAGCTTCGATACTCTGCGGAGTTTCCGCCTCCTGAATATCCGTCACCACGAAAACATAAGCACCTACATTTCCCTTGACCGGCTCGGACAGCGTATTCGTCTGCTCCGTTGCGGTAATCGCTCCGATCACACGAGGCTCGACACCCATGTTACGGATAAAGAACGATCCGTAACGGACATCTTCGAAAGGAACGACTTCGGTACCAAGGTTTTGGGCGACCTCTTCGATAGTCGAACCCTTCATTTCGCTGACGATCTTTTCAAACTTCTTATCGGTTATAAGCGTCTGGCGAATATTGTTCGCTACTTTCTCGATCGGCGTATAATCCTCATTGTCGATCTCAGTTACCACTGCGACCACATAGTCATCACCCACAGGGAAAATCTCGGAAATCGCGCCCACCTTGGCATCGTATGCCCAGCGCACCAATTCACGCGAATCAGCCAGTCCCTGCAGCAGACGGTCACCCTGCGTGAGTTTCGCTTCACGAGGAGTGAGGTTTCCCTTATTCGCTGCCTCGTTGAACGCATCGACAGAACCCTTGCCCTCGACAGAGAAAAGACTTGCCTGACTATGCACATTGCGACGGGTCGCCGACGAAGCCTCAACAGGATAAGTGATCGTCGCAAGGCGCATGTGCTTCGAAGGTTTGTTGGCACGGTACACCTGCATCAGCTGGATGGCATCGCCCGAAGCGACCTTCACCACGTCCCCCCGCTTGGCATTGGCCAGCGCGGCAACGAATTCGCCCGTGAAAGCCGAGAAGGGCACCACGCCCACTTCGCCGCCGTTGGCTGCCGTAGCTTCGTATACCGAATATTGCGAGGCGAGCTGTGCGAAATCGGCACCGCCCTTGATTACCGTCAGCAGGCTGTCGGCCAGCGCCTCCTGCGTATAGGGCAGCACGATATGGCGGATTCCCAGCGTATCGGGCACCATTTTTCGAATCCAGCACACGGGCCATCGTCCACTGGTTGTTCTTCAGCACGGGGCCGTAAGTCTCACCCGCCAGCAGTGCCTTGGCCTCGTCCTCCGAAAGCTGAGCCGCCGAAACATAGGTATCGGCGATCTTGCCGTTGCGGTTGGCACGTACGAACGACTTCAGCTCCTCCGTAGCGGCGAACTGTGCGCCCACCTCGGCAACGCTCTTTTCGAGAGCGAGCATATCGTCGTCCGTGGGGGTAACCTCGAACACGACATACGACAGCGTACGCGAGGGAGTCTGCTTGAACATATCCTTATGGCTGTTGTAGTATGCCTTGATGTCGCCGGACTTCACCTGGATCAGCGAATCGGGGACAGCCGAATATTTCTTGCCGGCCCATTTCCCGGAATAGGTATTGTTGGCCGCATTCACACCGTTCGCGACTTCGAGTGCATTGACATATACACCGCCCTTGATCAGGCCGAGGTACTTGGCGATCTCACGCTCCATGCGGGCCTGCTCGTTGAGCTGCGCCCACGCCTGCTGTGCCTGCGCATTCGTTTCGGCCTGCGCGAGGAACTGTCCGACGGCAGCCACGTTGTACTCACCCGTGCGGGGATCGGCGAAGGCGTTGTAGAACGCCTGCGACGGATGCTGGCCGCTGACCATCGACAGACGCTCGGGCTCCGTAACGCGCAGCCCCATCTTGTCGAAACCGGGTTCCAGCACATACTTGCCGATCAGGGCCTGCCATGCGGCATTGGCGAGCATGGCGGACTGCTGTTCGTCGCTCTCCTGGGCGCCGCTCTGCGCCTTGATCTGCTCGTACTGGTTGTAGTACTCCGAATAGTTGATTTTTTTACCGTTGATGACACCGACCCGGGGGTCGTTACCCGAGAAGCCCATTTCGGTCTTCAGGGAGAGAATGAAAGCCAAGAGGGCGCCTGCGATGACAATCGACAGCACGATGCCGAACTTGGTGCGAAGAGTGTTTAAACTTGCCATATAAATCGTTAATTATTCGTTTGTTTCAAATTAGCAGTCAAAGGTAGTAAAATTTATTCGGAAAAGGCCTTTATTATAATATAAAAATTCCTACAATTTCTTGACCCTCGCCAGCTCGATACGCGAACGCGTCGTACGCAGTATGCGCAACTGCAGGCCGCCGATGAAAACCGTTTCCCCGGCGGTCGGGATCCCGTCGTAATTGAAGATGATGAAGCCCGCCAGCGTATCGTATTCCTTGCTTTCTTCGATCCCCAGGCCGTATTTTTCATTGAGGTATTTCACCTCCAGCCGGCAGGAGAGGACATACTCGTCCTGGCCGACCTGCTTTTCGGTAAGGTCGGGTATGTCGTGTTCGTCCTCTATCTCGCCGAAAATCTGTTCGAGCACGCCTCGAGCGAAATGACGCCCGCCGTCCCGCCGAACTCGTCGATCACCACGGGCGATGTTGCTGCGGTGCTTGATGAAATTCTGCAACATCAGCTGCAACGGCATGGTCTCGGGCACGAAATTGACCTGCATCATCACGTCGGCGATATTGGCCGGGCGCGTGAACAGACTCTTCGAATTGACATAACCGACGATGTTGTCGATACTCTTGCGCCAGACGAAAATACGCGAATATGCCGGCCTTCTTCTGGGCGAATTGAAAAAGAACCGGTTTGAGCCGAGTCAGTCACTTGCGATGTGTCTGAAAAAAGAGAATACCGCCGCACAATCTCACTTTCCGTGGAGGATGAGCGTGTGATCCGCTATCTGAAAGGTGAGACGATCGAAGTTGACGATCTTGTTGATCACAAAGAAAAAGGCTGGCAGCTTGTCCTTGTGGACGGCTATCCGCTAGGCTTTGGGAAACTTGCAAACGGAACTTTGAAGAACAAATATTTACCTGGATGGAGATGGCAGTCATAATGATACGATTAGATAAATATCTCGCAGATATGGGCGTTGGGACGAGAACAGAAGTAAAAAAACTGATCCGTCAGGGAAAAGTAACAGTGGATGGAAGTATTGAAAAATCTCCAGAGCGAAAGATTGACATTTCACATCAAAAAGTGTGCTGTATGGGCGAAGCGGTCTCCTATGAAACGCACGAGTATTATATGCTAAACAAACCAGCAGGAGTTGTCTCAGCCACAACAGACAGGCAGGATAAGACAGTAGTGGAGTTGATTTCCTCAAAAAAGCGCAGAGATTTGTTCCCGGTAGGAAGGCTTGATAAAGACACAGAAGGTCTTCTTTTGATCACAAACGATGGAGAGCTGGCGCATCGGCTTTTGTCACCGAAAAAACATGTGGATAAAGTGTATTATGCAAAGGTGCAGGGGATTGTAGATGAGGTCGATCAAGAAATCTTTGCCGTAGGAATGTCAATCGGAAACGGCGAGACTGCACTTCCGTCAAAGCTTGAAATTTTGTATTCCGGAGAGATTTCTGAGATAAGAGTTACGATACAGGAAGGAAAATTCCATCAGGTGAAGCGGATGTTTCATGCCGTGGGGAAAGAAGTAATTTATTTGAAAAGGCTTTCTATGGGAACACTTCTGTTGGATGAGACATTAAAGAGCGGTGAATACCGGGCTCTTACGAAGGAGGAACTTAAGCGATTATGTTAGAGAATATAGAGGCGATTATTTTTGATCTGGATGGCACACTGGTGGATTCCATGTGGGTCTGGACTGCAATCGACGATGAATTTTTAGGAAAATATGGTTTGACACAGCCGGAGAATTTTCATGAAGGAATGGAAGGAAAAAGTTATTCGGAAACAGCAGCATATTTTCTGGAATTGTTTCCAAACCTTCCACACACATTAGAGGAATTGATGGAAGAATGGTATGGAATGGCATATGAAAAATATGCAAATGAGCTTATACTGAAAAAAGGAGCATTTGACTTTTTACAGGAAGTTCATCAAAGAGGGATTAAGCTTGGAATCGCTACAAGCAATAAACGCGAGCTTGCAGAGGCAGTTTTAAGATCAACAAAAGTATTGCCGTTATTTGATTCTATATGGACATCGTGCGAAGCAAAAGCAGGGAAACCGGCTCCTGATGTGTATTTAAGAGTTGCACAATCTTTGCAGGTGGAACCGAAACGTTGTCTTGTCTTTGAAGATGTGCCAAAC
>ENA-OQKC01001025-OQKC01001025.1-human-gut-metagenome-genome-assembly--contig:-NODE-1025-length-10338-cov-1.958868_pt1 | contig 10338 bp, 10 predicted proteins | sample MGYA00242774_ERZ504790 | MGnify/ENA primary metagenome ERZ504790 (study PRJEB26092, sample SAMD00036419) | human gut metagenome | host: Homo sapiens | study: EMG produced TPA metagenomics assembly of...
AAAAGAAGATGGTTAATGTTGAAGTGCAATTTCGAACGATCGCTATGGATTTCTGGGCAAGTCTGATCATAAGATGCGTTATAAGAAAGAGTTGTCCGATGAAGAAGTGGAAATATGCCTGCTTTTGAGGCGCAGCGCGGATTGCCTTCTTCCCTTTCCCGCAATGTGGTTTATGACTTGCTGACACGCGAATTGCAGTTCCGGGGACTTGCTTCACAGATGCTTTGGCTATGAAGGGAGTTTCCAAACATGAGTCGCTCTGCTTGAAAGCATTGCAGGCGGGGCATGACTTACTGCTCGTTCCCCGGCGTATAAAAGAAGAAGTGGATGCCATACTGGCTGCCGTAAAGCGCGGTGAGTTGACGGAGCAGGCGGTGGAGGAGAAATGCAGAAAGGTATTGACTTATAAATATGCACTTGGGCTGAATAAGAAGCCTCTTATTCGTCTTTCCGGATTGGGAACCCGAATTAATACGCCCTATACGCGGGATTTGATTCGTCGTTTGAATCTGGCGGCTGTTACCGTGCTGGGCAATGCGACGAAAGTGCTGCCATTGGATCCGGCGATTAAAGATGTTGCGGTGTTGAATGTCGGGGAAGCAGCAGAGATACGGCCTTTTATCAAGCAGCTTTCCGAATATGCGCATCCGGTAGAGTTCCAATTGGGAAAAGATTTACCGGCGGCAGGACGTAAGGCTTTGAGAGATAAACTGTCCGGATATAAACGTATTCTGGTATGTGTTACCGAGCATCGTCTGGCGGCTTATCAGTCTTTCTTTGCGGAGTTTGCTCCGGACGTTCCGGTGGTGTATGTGTGCTTTATTCCCGGCAAGCAACTGCCACAGATACGTCAGGGCATATCGGCAGCCGAAGCGGTGGTATTGGCGCATTCTTCGAATGATGACGTACAGCGGCAGGTGGCCGGGATACTTTATGCGGATGCCGTGGCTGACGGCCGGCTTTCGGCAAGTATCGGCAGTTTGTTTGCCGCCGGAGAAGGGATGACCTTAAGTCCGCAGACAAAGTCTCATTTCATTCCCGAAGAGCATGGCCTGGATTCCCGCTTTTTGGCACGGATTGATACGATTGCCCGGGAAGGCATACGGGAAGGAGCCGTATCCGGGATGTCAGGTAGTGGTTTTGAAGGACGGGAAAGAGATGTATAATAAGGCTTTCGGTACTTATACATATACAACCGGAAATAAGGAAGCAGTTCCGGTGACACCGGCATCCGTATATGACGTTGCATCTTTGACGAAGACGACAGCTACCTTATTGGCCGTAATGAAGCTTTATGATAAAGGCCGTTTAAGCCTGACAGACCGTGTGTCTGATTATCTTCCCTACCTGCAGGATACGGATAAATGCAATATAACGGTCAGGGAACTGCTGTTCCACCAGTCGGGATTGCCTTCCACCTTGCTGTTCTATCAGGATGCCATTGATGAGGATAGTTACGAGGGTACATTATTTAAGGCACGACCGGATAAACTGCATCCTGCCCGTATCGGGCGGCAGACATGGGCTAACCCGAATTTCCGTTTCCGTCCGGGGCTGACGTCGAAAGTACGTACAGCCGAATGTACTTTACAGGTCTGTGACAGTCTTTGGTTGAATAAGTCCTTTAAAAAGGAGTATCTCCAAAAGATAGCGGATGCGCCTTTGAGGGATAAACGGTATCGTTATAGCTGTGTGGGCTTCATTCTGCTGCAGCAGGTGGTTGAGGCACGTGCAGGAATGCCTATGGATGAGTTTCTTGCTCAAGAGTTTTATACTCCAATGGGGCTGAAGCGTACCGGGTATCTTCCGTTACGGTTCTTGTCTAAAGAGGAGATTGTGCCTTCGTCCGTTGACCCTTTCCTGCGGAAAACAGTTTTGCAAGGATTTGCACACGATGAATCGGCTGCTTTTCAAGGCGGTGTTTCCGGCAATGCGGGATTGTTCTCCACGGCTGAGGAAGTGGCGCAGATTTATCAGATGCTGCTGAATGGCGGTGAGTTGAACGGAAAACGTTATTTAAGCAAGGAGACGTGCAGGCTCTTTACCACTACGGTTGCCAAGGGATGCCGCCGTGGTTTGGGATTCGATAAGCCGGATATGCAGAATCCTGCGAAAAGTCCCTGCGCCCTTTCCGCTCCGGCATCGGTGTACGGACATACGGGCTTTACCGGAACTTGTGCATGGGTAGACCCGGATAACGGCTTGGTGTATGTATTCCTCAGCAACCGTATTTATCCGGAGGTGTGGAATGCGAAATTGCTGAAATCGGATATTCGGGAAAGAATACAGGAAGCGATGTATCGGGCTGTGTTGAAGTAAGGCAATCGCATCAGAATAAAAAAAGGAGATGCCGGCTAACTTGAAATCGTTAGGCAGCATCTCTTTTTTTGAAACAATTAATTTATTCTGTTAAGTTTTAGGTGTGTATGTCAGAATGCAATACCGATACGCAGACCTAAGTTGTTCATACCGTCCACACTGTAAGTGAAGAGGTCGCCTTTGTTGGTCCCGTAGCTGTAATAGGCTGCGAAGTGCAGGCCCGGACCGTAAGCCCACGGGTAAACGTTGAAACCGATTTCCGGAGATACGTAGAATCCCCATGTATCTTTATTGGTTTCAAATACATTGAAAGTGGACTTCAACTGTGCATACTGTGTACCGAGTTTTACACCCACATACGGTTGGAATGCACCGCCACGGTTCCACGCATAACGTGTGGCAAGACCGAAAGGCAACTGGAATACGGTATGCTGCTGGTCGGTATTCAAACTGCCGCTCGTACCGACCGGCAAGGTCTGACGGCTGAAATATTCATGGTTGCTATGATAAGCCAGGAAGCCTCCCAAAGCAAAGTTGGACGTCAGGAAGTAACCGCCTTCAAAGTTCATACCCCATCCGCTGCCTTTGTCGGCAAAGTGGTTGTTTAAGGGGAAATTGAACTGCCAGTCGATGTTGGCATAACCGTTATCGGTCATCTGTGCCTTTGCCGGCATGGCGAAGACAAGGGCGAGGGCGGCGATTGCGAATGCCCTCAAGGATATATATTTCAATGTTTTCATACTTGTTCTTGTTTTATAAATTCAACAATAGCTTTCTATCGGGATAGAAGAAGTCGGTAGTTTATCTCGGCTGGGCACTCATTCTGTTAAGATAGGCAGATTGTGTAAAAGCCTGATTCACGCCTTCCACTGCCATTTTGGTGTTGAAAGAGGTCGAGCCGCTCAATAACCCGCTCATGTAGCTGGTCCACAGCACGGGAAGTTTTTCCTTTTCGCCTTGGGGAGCGTCGAGGTTCAGCAATTCGGTGATGAAGGAACCGGTACTATAAGCATAGTTTACAGCATACGGATAGTACCATCCGCCCCAGTTACCCCAGTAAGGAGCATCCCAATAGCCCGGGTAGTTCCACCACCATTCGGGGCGTCCGTAGTCCGTAAAGTAGTAAGTGCTCTTTACGTAACTCACTTGCAAACCGAGGTCGGCGTCTTCGCGATTGTCTGTACGGACATAACCGCGGTTGTTCATATTGGCAACGTATGCGCTGAGGATTTCCTGTGCACTTTTCGTCTTTTCCAATATTTCGGCGTCTTTTACTGTTTGCCGTATAACAAGGATGCTATCCGGTAAGTAATAGGTTTCGAAAGCTTTGAAGTCTGCTTTCGTGTCATAATTGGTATAAACCAGATACTTGCTGTCCAGCTTATCCATGTCGGGGTCTTTTTCGCAAGATACGAATGCTATTGCGAAGACCGCTAATAATAAGGGAATAAATTTCTTCATACTTCTATAATGTTTAGGTTAAATATAAATTCCTGCCCTATTGGTACCTTAGGCTTTTGGAGAAAGAACAAGATAAAAATAAAGGTTCAAAAATAGATGTGTTAAATGTGCGGTGGGCTATCAAAGAAACTGGTTTGTTTTCTTTTTATTCAGATGGGTATGAATGGCTTTTCAGACTATCATTGCCAGTTCGTTGGCATAACCGTGCCATATAGGTGGCACAGTTGTGCCAATAAATAGGCATTGTTGTGCCAATAAAGTGGCACAATAATAATTCAAGGCGGTGGAATTAGCTGGTTTTAAATAGTTGTTACCGCTTTGGGACTGGTTATATCAAAAAGACTATCTCAATTTTCATTTTGAGATAGTCTCTTTCATAGCATACGAGGGTATTGGCGACTATTTTACAATCTGATAAATGTTTTTTAATTCTTCTGCAGAGAAAGCGGTATTATCAATCGCTTTCAGATTATCTGCCAATTGTCCAACAGAACTGGCTCCGATAATAACCGAGGTCACCAAGTCGTCTTTCAGTATCCATGCAAGCGCCATTTCGGCAAGTGTCTGACCGCGACGGATGGCGAGTTCATTCAGTGCTTTTATCTTTTTCAAGACTTCATCTGTCAGCGCTTCTTTTTTAAGGAAGCCGCCTTTGGCGATGCGTGAATCATCGGGAATACCGTTCAGGTAGCGGTTGGTAAGCAATCCTTGTGCCAAAGGGGAGAAAGCGATGAATCCTGTACCGTTTTCTTTGGCTTGCCTCAGGATACCTTCTTCTTCCGGTTCGCGGTTAAACAGATTGTATTTACCTTGATGGAGTAGGCAGTGCACATCCCGCTCTTCCAAGTATTTATATGCTAATTCTGCTTTGTCTTTAGGGTATTTGGAAATGCCGATGTATAGCGCTTTACCTTGCCGTACGATGTCAACGAGTGTTTGAAGTGTCTCTTCAAGCGGGGTGTTGGGATCGTAACGGTGGGTATAGAAGATGTCTACATATTCGAGGTTCATCCGCTTTAAACTTTGGTTGAGGCTGCTCATCAGTGATTTTCGGGAACCCCAATCACCGTAAGGACCCGGCCACATTTCATGTCCTGCTTTGGTAGAAATGAATAATTCATCCCGGTAGGGCATAAATGATTTCTTCATAATCATACCGAATGTTTCTTCTGCAGAGCCGCAGGAAGGGCCGTAATTGTTGGCGAGGTCAAAATGGGTGATACCCTTGTCGAATGCATAATGTGCCATTGATAGCGAGTTGGCGAAAGTATTGACATCGCCGAAGTTGTGCCATAGCCCTAAAGATATTTCAGGTAGAAGGATGCCGCTCTTTCCGCAACGGCGGTATTTCATACCGTTTTCGTATCTGCCGGGGGTCGGAGAATAGATGGGATTTATCATATCTGTTGGTTTTAGTTAGACTTTATATTATATAAGGTTGTAAAAACAATGAAAGCAAAAATACGGAAATTCTTTGAAAGTATCTGTTTATTGGCTCCATAGATTGAACTTTTATTTACTTTACAATTTTATCCGTCTCCGGTTCGAAGAGTCTATTGCTGAGTGCCTGCAAAGCCCTTTTCTTGTCTTACCGTCTTAATGACGAATGCCACGTCACTGTCATTGCTGCCATACGAAATCATACGTAGCGGGATATCTGCCAGAGCTTCTATAATCTGTGCTTCGACACCGGCATACTGCCAACGCATGTTTCCCACCACGGATACAATGGACATGCGGTCTTCCATCAGAATTTTTGCATATTGTTCCAGTTCCGCAAGGATTTTGCATAGATGTTCGCTGTTGTCTATGGCGACGGATACATCCTGATTGGATGAAACCAACAGACAAAGCGGCGTTCTGTATTTGGCAAACGTATCAAAAATCTTACTGATAAACTGATAAGGACATAAGTTATGTTTCGACTCGAACTTCACGTAGAAGATGTTGTCTTTGGCGGCTATGGCTTTAATGATATTGTCGTCCTGCAAATCCGAAATCAATGTCCCCTCTGCCTGAGGATTCATTGAGTTGAGCAATCGTACCGGGATATTGCGCTTGCGTGCCGGGGCGATGCAGAACGGGTGTAATATTTTTGCTCCGTAAAAGGCCAGTTGCTCGGCTTCGTTGAAACTGAGATGCTTTACGGAGCGGGTTCCCGTTACTTCACGCGGGTCATTATTGTGCATCCCGTCAATGTCCGTCCATATCTGTATTTCCTCTGCGCGGATGGCAGCGCCGATGAGCGATGCCGTATAGTCGCTGCCGCCCCGTTTCAGGTTATCCGTTTCATTATAAGCATTTTTGCAGATGTACCCTTGAGTAATAAAAAGATTGATGCCGGGATACTGTGTCAATTGCGCCTGCAGTTTTTCCTCTATATATTTCAAGTCCGGTTCTCCTTCCGGTCCGGTACGCATAAAGTCGAAGGCGGAGAGCAGGATATTGGCAATCTTCCGTTCCCGCAGGTAGAAGTGCAGCAGGGCTGTACTGATAAGTTCCCCTTGTGCCAAAACCTCTTTTTACTCAACCGAGGTGAATTCATCATTGATAAATTGCCAGAGTCGCTGGAAGCGGTCGAGAATATAATCTATCGCTTCCCGCTTTGTGGACTCGTCTGTCAACAGTTCGTTGGCAAAGTCTATGAACTGGAATTCCAGCCGGGTGATTTTCTCGTGTGCCTGCTCTATGTCGCGGTTGAACAGGCTGGCTGCAAATCTCTTCTAGATGATTGGTTGTGCCTGCCGTTGCGGACAGGACTACAATCTTCGGTGTGGACTCTGAAATGAGTTCCGCTACGTGTTTCATTCTCTCTACTGTGCCGACGGAAGTACCGCCGAATTTGCAAACTTTCATTTTTAAATCTTTTTTAGTTATTCTTTTTTTACTGTCGGATGAAGCCTCTGTATTCCTTTTCGTTTTAGAAGGCTCATTTCCGAAATGGAAGGGCGAGTTTCTTTTTCAGTTCTCTTACAATGCCTCTGAGGATACATTGTAAGGTGTTTTTTTACTTTTCCGTAGTCTTATGTGCGCTCCCTTCACTTATAAAAGTTCAAAAGACATGCCGTTTGTTTCCCGGAAAACGTTTATATTTGCACATCCCCTGTTTTTACCATTTATTACTTTAAACTTATCCGAAAAATATGAGCAAGATTTTAGTCGTTGACGATGAAGTACAGATCCGTACCCTTTTGTCGCGTATGTTGGAGTTGGAAGGATATGAAGTATGCCAGGCCGGTGATTGCAGGACTGCTTTGAAGCAGTTGGAATTTCAGAGCCCGGATGTAGTCTTGTGCGATGTGTTTCTTCCTGACGGTAACGGGGTAGACCTTGTGTCGTCTGTCAAGAAAACAGCCCCTAACGTAGAGATAATCCTGTTGACGGCGCACGGTAATATCCCGGACGGGGTGCAGGCCATTAAGAACGGTGCTTTCGATTATATCACCAAAGGTGATGATAACAATAAGATTATACCGCTTGTCAGCCGTGCCGTGGAGAAGGCGCGCATGAACGTCCGCTTGGAGAAACTGGAAAAGAAAGTAGGGCATACGTATTCTTTCGATTCTGTTTTGGGTGATTCGAAAGTATTGAAAGATGCCGTTTCACTGGCACAGAAAGTATCGGGAACGGATGTGCCCGTATACTGACGGGTGAAACGGGTACGGGAAAGGAAGTCTTTGCGCAAGCCATACATTATAATAGTAAGCGTGCTAAGCAGAATTTCGTAGCGGTAAACTGCTCCTCTTTCAGTAAGGAACTGTTGGAAAGCGAGATGTTCGGTCATAAAGCCGGTTCGTTTACAGGAGCATTGAAAGATAAGAAAGGATTGTTTGAGGAGGCCGACAATGGCACTATCTTCTTGGATGAAATCGGTGAAATGGCATTTGAACTGCAAGCCAAACTGCTGCGCATTCTCGAAACAGGCGAATATATAAAGATTGGCGATACCAAACCCACCCGTGTGAATGTGCGTGTTGTTGCCGCAACCAACCGCAATCTGCCGGAAGAGATTACCGCAGGACGTTTTCGCGAAGATTTATTCTACAGACTCTCCGTATTCCAGATTCATCTGCCGCCCTTGCGTGAACGGGCGGGCGATGTACGTATTCTGGCAAAAGCCTTTGTAAAGGACTTCTCCGTCCGGTTGGCACGTCCCGTTACGGAAATAACACCCGCTTTTCTCGAAGCCCTCGAACAACAACCTTGGAAAGGTAATATCCGGGAATTGCGTAATGTGATAGAGCGCAGTCTGATTGTTTGCGAGAGTGAACGGCTGGATGTTGCTGACTTGCCGCTCGATATACAGAACACACATTACGAACAATCCGATGAAACCACTCCCGGCAGTTTTGAACTTTCTGCCATGGAGCGTCGCTACATCGCCCGTGTGTTGGAATATACAAAAGGTAATAAGACCGAAGCAGCCCGCCTGCTCAAAATCGGATTGACCACACTCTACCGCAAAATCGAAGAATACGGAATATAATCTGTTCTTTTCCGTAACTTGCCGAAAGTTTCCCGGCGTGGAACGAAGTGTTCCATGTCGGGAAACAAAGTGTACCATGCCGGGGTACTCTTTGTTTCACCCCGTGGAACTTCCGGTTTCTCCTAAGGAAATAAATGGTTTCGCCAGATGAACCTCGAATCATGCAATGTACCTTTTCTATTTTGATAGACACCCTTTCATTTTGAAATGGTGTTTTCTTTTCTGTAACTCCTCTTTATTGTTTTATTTCTTTGTCAATCAGTGTTTTATCTTTCAGGCTCCTATTTTGGCACGCATTTGGCAATTATGAGGACGGTAAAACATGAATATAATTTAACACGTAAAACATGGGAATAACGATTTCGATTATTTCTGCCTGTTGAGCGGATTTCTCGCTTTCTGGCTATTCTGGAAATGTGTGGATTGGTTTGAGAAGATTTAAAGAGGAGAGAAAAGATTATGTACACAGTATTATTTGTATTAGGTGTTGCAGTGTTCGGGTACTTGATGTATGTTCTGGTGAAACCCGAAAGGTTCTAAAAGATTAAAGAAATGAATACGGAAATTTTAGGTGTAGTTTTACAGATTTTCCTGTTGGTGGCGATTTCTTATCCGCTGGGAAAATATATTGCGAAGGTTTATAAAGGAGAGAAGACATGGTCGGACTTTATGAAACCGGTAGAGAGACTGATATTTAAGGTAGCGGGCATTAATCCCAATGAAGAAATGAACTGGAAGCAGTTCCTCAAGGCGTTGCTGATATTGAATGCTTTCTGGTTTGTCTGGGGAATGGTGCTGTTGGTCAGTCAAGGATGGCTGCCGCTGAATCCTGACGGTAATGGCCCGCAAACTCCCGACCAGGCATTCAATACCTGCATCAGTTTTATGGTAAACTGTAACTTGCAGCATTATTCCGGTGAGAGCGGACTGACGTATTTCACCCAGTTGTTCATCATCATGCTCTTCCAGTTTATTACCGCAGCGACAGGTATGGCGGCTATGGCGGGCATTATGAAGTCCATCAGCCGTAAAACAACGAATACAATCGGTAACTTCTGGAACTTTCTTGTATTGAGTTGCACGCGTATCTTTTGCCGCTTTCCCTGATTGTCGGCTTTATCCTTATTACACAAGGTACTCCGATGGGTTTTGACGGTAAGATGGAGGTGACTACGCTTGAAGGACAGGAACAAACGGTTTCACAAGGGCCGGTGGCTGCCATCGTTCCTATCAAGCAGTTGGGTACGAATGGCGGTGGTTACTTCGGCGTAAATTCGTCTCATCCGTTGGAAAATCCTACTTACCTGTCCAATATCGTAGAATGTTGGTCTATCCTGATTATACCTATGGCTATGGTTTTTGCGTTGGGTTTTTATACAAAACGGATGAAACTGGCTTATAGTATTTACGGCGTAATGCTCTGTGCCTATTTGGCGGGTGTCGGCATCAATGTTTATCAGGAGATGAACGGTAATCCTCGCATTGATGATATGGGCATTGCACAGGACAATGGGTCTATGGAAGGCAAGGAAGTCCGTCTGGGAGCAGGCGCCACCGCATTATGGAGCATTACGACTACGGTTACTTCCAACGGTTCCGTCAATGGCATGCACGATTCTACGATGCCCCTGTCCGGTATGATGGAGATGCTGAACATGCAGATAAACAACTTGGTTCGGCGGTGTCGGTGTAGGGTGGATGAACTATTATACATTTATCATTATCGCAGTCTTTATCAGCGGACTGATGGTGGGACGTACACCGGAGTTTCTCGGAAAGAAAGTGGAAGCCCGGGAGATGAAAATAGCAACAATCGTTGCGCTGCTTCATCCGTTTGTGATATTGGTAGGCACGGCTCTGTCTTGTTACCTCCTTGCGCACCATCCGGAGTTTGTAGAGAGTGAGGGCGGCTGGCTGAACAATCCCGGTTTTCACGGGCTGAGCGAGCAATTCTATGAATTTACTTCGTGCGCTGCCAACAACGGCTCCGGTTTCGAAGGCTTGGGCGACAATACTTATTTCTGGAAACTATGCCTGCGGTTGGGTACTTATTCTGAGCCGTTTTCTTCCTA
>ENA-OQKC01001030-OQKC01001030.1-human-gut-metagenome-genome-assembly--contig:-NODE-1030-length-10305-cov-2.757418_pt1 | contig 10305 bp, 9 predicted proteins | sample MGYA00242774_ERZ504790 | MGnify/ENA primary metagenome ERZ504790 (study PRJEB26092, sample SAMD00036419) | human gut metagenome | host: Homo sapiens | study: EMG produced TPA metagenomics assembly of...
ACGGTGACGGAGAGGCAAGGACGCTGACCGGGAACAGAAAAAATTTCAGAGCTTAAAATCCTCCGCCATCTCTGCCACGTCCTCCGGGGCGAAATCGCCCAGCGGCAGGATGAGGCGGCTCAGGACCTCGGGCGGGAGGGCGGCAAGCGTTCCGCTCTCGTCCGGTGCGCCGCTCTCGGGGGCGAACAGGTGGCTCATGCCCTGTGCGTCTGTCTCGATGCGGGCGTAGCGGCCGGAGGCAATATACTGGATGCCCAGCTTGTCGGCGGCAGTGAGCAGGGCCGCGAAGCGGGCGGCTTCGGCATCCTGTCCGGCCAGAGCCTCGGCGTTGAGGGTGACGCACTCCACGTCCAGCTTCTTTGCCAGAGCCTTGGCTGCGTCCACGGCGGCGTGTTCTTCGGGGGTGTCAGCCAGCCGGACGACCGCTGCCGCCACGGCAAAGCCCTGCTGCTGCAGGATGCGGACGGCCACGCCGCTGCGCACACTGCCGCTCAGACCCATCAGGACCCGGTCCTGTTCTTCGTAGGTGTCAAACCCGTTCCCGGGCAGAAAAGCATCGTTCATCGTCCCTGTCTCCCGCCATGTGCCTGGCTCTGGGCGACCGCAAGCTGGTCGCAGCGTTCGTTCTCCGGGTGGCCTGCGTGGCCTTTGACCCAGACGTAGGTGAGCTTGTGGCGGGCTTCCTGCTCCAGCGCCTGCTCCCAGAGGTCGGGGTTCAGGGCAGGGGAGCCGTCGGACTTTTTCCAGCCCCGGCGCTTCCAGCCCCTGGCCCAGCCTTTTTCCAGCCCGTTGATGACGTACTGGCTGTCGGAGCACAGCCGCACCTCGCAGGGCTCCTTGAGCTGGCGCAGCGCCTCGATGAAGGCCGTCAGCTCCATCCGGTTGTTGGTGGTGGAGGCGTCGCCGCCGCTGAGCTCCTTTTCGTAGACCTTGCCGTTAAAGCGGTAGCGCAGCACCGCGCCCCAGCCGCCGGGGCCGGGGTTGCCGCTGCACGCGCCGTCGGTGTAAACTTCGACCTGTTTCATGCGTCTCTCCTGCATCATGTTTGTAGTACCTATTATTTAGAGCCATTTTGGCCCGTCTGTCAAGGGGCAGGGCATAATTTGCCACCGCCCGGCCCAAGCTTGGAATTGACAAAAGAGGCGAGAAATACTATACTTGTTGCAATGAAATGCGTATAGGGGCGCGCCGTGGGTGCGCTCACAGCGTTCCTGCCGAAGCGCCGCGGTCGCATCGAACAGATGGACTGGATGGGCAAAAGGCTTCCTGCAGAACCAACAGCGTGGCATGAAAACAACGCTGATAAAATGATTTCTATACGATGCATCCGACGGAAGCAGATGCGTTTTTATGCTTCCCTTAATGCAGGGCAGGCTGTCCTCCGGGGCAGACCTGTGCTTTGCTGATTGAATTTTTGGAGGTTTTCGATGGCACAGACAAAAGAACAGAACCACGCTCCCGCTGCGGCCAATGCGTCCGGCGAAAAGCGCCCCACTACACCCGCCGGCCCCGCCGCCCCCAGCAGCCCAAAGAGGCTGCAACGCCCATCCATATCTATCCGCTGGGCGGCCTACGGCGAAGTGGGCAAGAACATGACGGTCTACGAGTGCTGCGGCGATATGATCATCGTGGACTGCGGCCTCGTCTTCCCGGATAACGATATGTTCGGCGTCGATATGGTCATCCCCGACTTCACCTTTGTGGTGCAGAATAAGGATAAGATCAAGGGCCTGCTCATCACCCACGGCCATGAGGACCACATCGGCAGCATCCCCTACCTGCTGCAGAAGTTCGATCTGCCCATCTACGGCACCCGCCTGACCTGCGGCCTCATCCGCAATAAGCTGGAAGAGTTCGGCCTTGCAGGCAAGACCAAGTTCGTGGAGATCACCCCCCGCCAGAAGCTCAAGCTGGGCTGCTTCACCGTGGAGCCCATCCATGTGAACCACTCCATCCCGGACGCGGTGGCTTTCGCCATCGACAGCCCGGCCGGTACCATCATCCAGACCGGCGACTTCAAGATCGACTACACCCCGCTGGCCTGCGGCCCCACCGACCTTGCTACCCTGTCTGAGTACGGCCAGAAGGGGGTGCTGGCTCTGCTGAGCGACTCCACCAACGCGGAGCGTCCCGGCTTCACCGCCACCGAGCAGAAGGTGGCCGCCGGTGTCCGCAGCCTGTTTGCCCGGGCGCAGAACAAGCGCATCATCATTGCGACCTTCGCGTCCAACATCTACCGCGTCCAGCAGATCATCGACCTCGCCGTGGAGGATGGCCGCAAGGTGGCCTTCAGCGGCCGCAGCATGGTCAACAATACCGCCATGGCCCAGGAGCTGGGTTATATGCACATCCCGGAAGGCACCCTCATCAGCATCGATGAGATCAACCAGTATCCGCCGGAACAGGTGGTGCTGGTGACCACCGGCAGTCAGGGCGAGCCTCTGAGCGCCCTGAGCCGCATGGCTTCCTGCAGCCACCGTCAGGTGCGCGTCGGCCCCGGCGACTTCATCATCATCTCGGCCAAGCCCATCCCCGGCAACGAGAAGAGCGTGACCAAGATCGTCAACGGTCTGCTCCTGCTGGGCGCAGAGGTCATCTATGAGGGCATGTACGACGTTCACGTCTCCGGCCACGCCTGTCAGGAAGAGCAGAAGCTGATGCTCACCCTGACCAGACCCAAGTATTTCCTGCCCGTCCACGGCGAGTATAAGCAGCTGAAAAAGCACGCCATCACGGCGGCCAGCCTCGGCATCCCCACCAGCAACATCCTCATTGCCGAGAACGGCTCCAACATCATCCTCAGTCAGGACGAGATGAAGCTGGGCGAGCCGGTGACGGCGGGCGCTGTCATGGTGGACGGCCTCGGCGTGGGCGATGTGGGCAACGTCGTCCTGCGGGACCGCAAGCATCTGTCTGAGGACGGCCTCGTCATCATCGTGGCCACCGTGGACAGCAAGACCGGCAAAGTTCTGGCCGGCCCCGACCTCGTGAGCCGCGGCTTCGTCTATGTGCGGGAGAACGAGAGCCTGATGGACGGCGCCCAGAGCATCGTGGAGACGGCGCTTGACCGCTGCGTGGACGAGCACGTCCGCGACTGGAACAGCGTCAAGACCCGGGTGCGCGAGGCCCTGAGCAGCTATATCTACCGCCGCACCAAGCGCAGCCCCATGATCCTCCCCATCCTGATGGAGGTCTGAGTCTGCCCGCAGGAGGCATAACACTTCATGAAACAAAAACCAAGATGGACTCTTGAAATGCTGACCGCTGCGCTGGCGGTGCTCTGCGCCCTGCTGGTGCTGGTGCTTCTGGTGCAGCGCCCGGCCATCTGGCCTGTGCTGGTGGTGCTGGCGGTACTGTGGTTCGCCCTGTTCGGAGTGTTCCGTTACCGGGTGCGCAGCTGGGTGGCCCGCTGGGTCTGCGGCGGCAGCTTCGAAAAATCGAAGACGCAGTTCAGCCTCGAGCCGCTGAGCCAGCCCGCCGCCCTCCTGTCGGGGGAGACGGTGCTGTGGTACAACACCGAGTTCCGCACCCGTCTGATGAAGGGTGAAGCCCTTCTGGTCCCCCGGGTGCAGAAAGTGCTGCCCGGCCTCGACCTGCAGGAGGCACGCAAGGTCAGCGGCCAGCTGCTCAATCTGGCCGACGGCGTGTGGAGCGCTCACAGCTCCACCGTCCCCGGCGAGGCCGAGAGCATGACCCTTCTTGTCCTGAATGAGGAAACGGCCCTCCGCAAAGTGGAGGCCGAATATAAGGCCAGCCGCCCGGGCTATCTGGTCTTCCTCGTGGACGGCTACGACGACGTGTTCAGCGATATGCTGGACAGCGAGCGCGCCCGCCTGCTGGAAGGCATCAACCGGGTGCTGGAAGATATGATCGGCCGCGGCACGGGCTTTCTGCGCCGGGTGGCCAGCGGCCGCTACATCGCTGTGGTGGAAGAGCGCCAGCTGGAGCAGTTCGCCAAGCGCGGCTACGACGTGCTGGACAAGATCCGCGCCCTCGACCCCAGCGTGAACCTCTCCATCTCCATCGGCATCGGACGCGGGGCCAAGACCCTGCGGGAGGCTCAGGACATGGCCGTTCAGGCGCTGGATATGGCGCAGGGGCGCGGCGGCGACCAGGCCGCCGAGATGACCCCGGACGGCTTTACCTTCTACGGCGGTGTCAGCCACGGCGTGGAAAAGCGCAGCAAGGTGCGCAGCCGCATCGTGGCCGACCAGCTGGTCAAGCTCATCAAAGAGGCGGACCATGTGGTCATCATGGGCCACCGGATGAGCGACCTGGACGCCATCGGCTCTGCCGAGGGCGTGCTGCGCATCTGCAAGATCTGCGATGTGCCGGCAGTCATCGCCGTGCGCCGTGACGCCACCCTGGCGGGCAGCCTCATCAACGCCCTCATCGCGGCAGGGCAGGAGGACGACTTCATCGACCCCAAAGGCGCCCTGCCCATCATTTCCCAGAGAACGCTCTGTATCGTCGTGGATACATACCAGCTGGGTCTGGTGGAGAGCCGAGAGATACTGGAAAAATGCGGCAAGGTGGCTGTCATCGACCACCACCGCAAGGGCGTCGGCTTCATCGAGAAGGCCGACCTCGTCTGCCACGAGCCCTATGCATCCTCGGCCAGTGAGCTGGTCACGGAGTTCTTGCAGTATGTGGGCGACCGGGACGACAAGCCCAACCGCATCGAGGCCGAGGGACTGCTCTCCGGCATCATGCTGGACACCCGCGACTTCACCCTTCACACCGGCGTGCGCACCTTCGAGGCCGCTGCGGCCCTCCGCCGCTACGGCGCGGAGACGGAGCACGTGCGTCAGCTCTTTGACGTGAGCATGGTGGAGTACACCACCAAGGCCATGCTGGTATCGGAAGCCCAGATGTACCGGGGCTGCGCCATCACCGTCAGCGGCGAGGTGGCCCCCGAGGCCCGGGTGGCCATCGCCCAGGCGGCCAACGACCTGCTGACCATCCAGAACGTGGAGGCCAGCTTCGTGGCCGTGCAGGTGGGCGGCGGCGTCAACATCTCGGCCCGCAGCCTCGGCGCGGTGAACGTGCAGGTCATCATGGAGTCTCTGGGCGGCGGCGGTCATCAGACCATGGCAGCGGCCCAGCTCAAGCATATCACCCCGGAGGCGGCCCGCAGCCGCATCCAGACGGCCATCGACCAGTACCGGGAGGCCCAGAAAAAGAGCGGCCTCGAGTCGGGATCCGAACAGAAGAAAAAGGATAAACAGTAATGAAACAGTACGATTATCTTATCGTTGGCGCTGGCCTGTACGGCGCGGTGTTTGCCCATGAGGCCAAGAAGGCCGGCAGGCGCTGCCTCGTCATCGACAAGCGCGGTCATATCGCAGGCAACATCTACACCGAAGAGGTGAGGGCATCAACGTCCACCGCTACGGCGCCCACATCTTCCACACCAACAACAAGGCTGTGTGGCAGTACGTCAACCAGTTCGCGGAGTTCAACCGCTACACCAACAGCCCTGTCGCCAACTATCACGGCGAGATCTACAACCTGCCCTTCAATATGAACACCTTCAACAGGATGTGGGGCGTCGTGACCCCCGCCGAGGCGAAGGCGAAGATCGAGCAGCAGCGCGCCGAGGCCGGCATCACGGAGCCGAAAAACCTCGAGGAGCAGGCCATCAGCCTGGTCGGCACCGACATCTACGAAAAGCTCATCAAGGGCTACACCGGCAAGCAGTGGGGCCGCCCCTGCACCGAGCTGCCCGCTTTCATCATCAAGCGCCTGCCCGTCCGTTTTACCTACGACGACAACTACTTCAACGCCCTGTATCAGGGCATCCCCAGCGGCGGCTATACCGCCATGGTGGAGAAGATGCTGGACGGTGTGGAAGTGCGTCTGGGCGTGGACTATCTGGCCGAAAAGGCAGAGCTGGACAAGCTGGCCGACAGGGTCGTCTACACCGGCCCGGTGGACGCCTACTTCGGCTACAAGCTGGGCGCATTGCAGTACCGCAGTGTCCGCTTTGAGACCGAGACGCTGGACACCGACAACTATCAGGGCAACGCCGTCGTCAACTACACCGACGCCGAGACGCCCTACACCCGCATCATCGAGCACAAGCACTTTGAGTTCGGCACCCAGCCCAAGACCGTCATCAGCCGCGAGTACAGCGCCGAGTGGAAGCCCGGCGATGAACCCTACTACCCGGTGAACGACGAGAAGAACGGCGCGCTCTACGCCGAGTACAAGAAGCTGGCCGACGCCGAGCCGGGGGTCATCTTCGGCGGACGTCTGGGCGAGTACAAGTACTACGATATGGATAAGGTCATCGAGGCGGCGCTGGACGTCGTGGGCAGGGAGCTGGCGTAAGCGTTGACGTAACAGCCCGATTGCTGTATACTAACCATAGAAATCCACCGGTTTTCCGGTGAGAAGTGAGGGATACTATCATGAAAGTGATTCTGAAGCAGGACGTCAAGGGCATCGGCAAGAAGGACGAGATCCACGAGGTCTCCGACGGCTACGCCCGCAACTTTCTGTTCCCGCGCAAGCTGGCCGCTGTGGCTGACGCCAGCGCGGTGAATATCGCCCGGGGCAAGGAGGCCGCTGCCGACTTCCACGAGGCTGAGAACGTGGCCGCCGCTCAGGCTGTGGCCGCGAAGCTCGAGGGCAAGACCGTGGTCATCAAGGCCAAGGGCGGTGCCTCCGGCCGTCTGCACGGCAAGGTCACCGGCAAGGAAGTCGCTGAGGCTCTGGCCCAGCTGGCCGGTTCTCCCATCGACAAGAAGAAGATCGAGCTGGAGACCAAGGACATCAAGGACGCGGGCGTCTTCAACGGCAAAGTCCGCCTCCATGTCGGTGTCGTGGCTTCCTTCAAGGTCCAGGTAGAAGTGGAGCAGGCCTGATTTGACCGCTATCTGCGCCCCCTCTCGGCAGGGGGCGCTTTTTGGCTTTACGGCATTTATATAAATAAAGCAGAAGGATAACGACCATGCCGAACGAACGACATTATAACGAACTCAACCTCGAGAGCGTGGGCATCAACCTGCCCTACAATATGCAGGCAGAGCAGAGCGTGCTGGGCGCGGTGCTGCTGAAACCCGAGACCCTGACCGACCTCGTCGAGATCATCCGGCCCGAGATGTTCTACACCCGGCAGAACGCTCAGATCTACTCCGAGATGCTCCGCCTCTTTACCAGCGACCAGACCATCGACTTCGTCACCCTGCTGGACGCCGTCATCTCGGACGGCGTGTTTCCCAGCGCCGACGAGGCGAAAGTCTACCTGACCGGCCTCGCCGAGACGGTCCCCAGCATCTCCAACGTCAAGGCGTATGCCCAGATCGTGCAGGAAAAGTATCTGGTGCGCCAGCTGATGGGTGTCGCAAAGGACATTTTGCAGGACGCGGGCGACGAGCCCGACGCCGATCTGCTGCTGGAAAACGCCGAGCAGCGCATCTATGAGATCCGCTCCGGCCGCGATTCCAGCGCCCTGACGCCCCTTTCTTCCAGCATGGTGGAGACGCTGACAAATCTGCAAAAGATCAGCGGCCCCGACGCCGACAAGTATAAGGGCATCCCCACCGGCTTCCGGCTGCTGGACACCGTCCTCACCGGCCTTGGCCGCGGCGATCTCATCATCCTCGCTGCCCGCCCCGGTATGGGCAAGACCAGCTTCGCGCTGAACATCGCTACCCGCGTGGCCATGCAGCAGAAGGTGCCGGTGGCCATCTTCAGCCTCGAAATGACGAAGGAGCAGCTGACCAACCGCATCCTCTCCGCTGAAGCGGGCATCGACAGTCAGGCGTTCCGCACCGGTGCGCTCCGGGCCGAGGACTGGGAGTATCTGGCCCTCGCCACCGAAAAACTGCACGACGCACCGATCTATATGGACGACACCTCGGGCATCACCATCACCGAGATGAAGGCGAAGATCCGCCGGGTCAATCAGGACCCCGCCCGCCCCAACGTGGGCCTCATCGTCATCGACTATCTGCAGCTGATGACCAGCGGCCAGCGCAGCGAGAACCGCGTGCAGGAGATCAGCTCCATCACCCGAAACCTCAAGATCATGGCCAAAGAGATGAACGTGCCCATCATCGCTCTGAGCCAGCTGTCCCGTGCGGTGGAAAAGCAGGGCAACAACTCCAGCCACCGCCCCCAGCTGTCCGACCTGCGCGACTCCGGCTCCATCGAGCAGGACGCCGACTGCGTCCTCTTCCTCTACCGCGACTCCTACTACGCCAGCCAGAACCCCGACGGCGCGGAGGTGGACGCCGACACCGCCGAGTGCATCGTGGCAAAGAACCGTCACGGCGAGACCAGCACAGTGCCGCTGGGCTGGGACGGCGCCCACACCCGCTTTATGGATGTGGACTTCAAACGCTGATGAACTACGAAGAGATCTTACAGACGGTGCGCGGCTTCTGCGCCCGGGAAAAGCTGCTGGACGGCAAAAAGCATCTCGCGCTGGCTGTTTCGGGCGGGGCCGACAGCATGGCCCTGCTCTGCCTCATCCGCCCGCTGGCCGGGAAAGGGGCATCGCCCTCACGGTCTGCCACGTCAACCACGGCCTGCGGGGGGAGACGGCGGACCGGGACGAAGCCTTCGTCCGGGAGGTCTGCGCCCGGCTGGGCCTGCCGCTGCGGGTGTTCCATGCCGCTGAGCTGGAAGCCGAGGCAGGAAAGCCCCGGGCGGGGGAGGACTGGGCGCGCCGCCTGCGGTATGCCTGCTTTGAGCGGGTGCTGGCCGACGGGATAGATGCCGTCGCAACTGCCATTCTACATCCTTACCCTCAGTACCTTGCTGGGTATGTATTTCATGGTAAGCGCAGGGCACTTCCTGCTATTCTTCCTTGGATTGGAATTGGCAACCGTTCCTATGGCTTGTCTCGTAGCTTTCGATAAATATAAAGGGCATAGTGCCGAAGCCGGAGCTAAATTCATTCTTTCGGCTTTATTCTCCAGCGGTATTTTCCTCTATGGCATTTCTATGATTTATGGGACAGCAGGTACTTTATATTTTGAAGATATCCCTGCCGGACTGACAGGAACTCCATTACAAGTTCTTGCACTAGTATTTTTCTTCTCCGGACTGGCCTTCAAATTAAGCTTGGTACCTTTTCATCTGTGGACAGCAGATACTTATCAAGGTGCACCGACTACAGTAAGCGCCTACCTATCCGTTATTTCAAAAGGCGCAGCTGCTTTTGCTTTAATGATTATTTTAATGAAAGTATTCGGACCAATGACTGAACAATGGAGTGAAATACTATGTATTATCATTGTAGTCACCATCACTATAGCCAATCTGTTCGCCATCCGCCAAAACAACCTGAAACGCTTTATGGCCTTCAGCAGTATTTCACAAGCCGGTTACATAATGTTGGCTGTACTGGCTGGAACTCCGCAGGGCATGGCATCCCTAGTATATTATATAGTAGTATACATTGCCGCCAATCTCGCCGTATTCGGTGTCATCAATACCAATTGAGCAACATAACCCACGGTAAAATAGAGCGCGAAGATTATAACGGACTTTACTAAGACCAACCCCAAACTAACTATGGTCATGACACTTGCTCTTTTCTCATTGGCAGGTATCCCGCCATTTGCCGGATTCTTCATAGCCTCCCGTAGGGCGGCGATACGTTCAGGAATGTTTGTTTTCATCGCATTTTATTTTAGTCAACATTAATACTCGCAAAGTTAATGAATTATTTTGGATTTGTCTCGCCGGAAACCGGCTCTTCTACCTTATAATATAGATGGGAAGTGCCTAGCTTTTCCCACCGCAGTTTCCCTTCCTCTACCAGCCGCCGCAAGTCGAGGGAAGCCTTGCTTCTGGAGCATCCGCAGAGCGACATATACTTCTTCTGGTGGATAAAAGGGTTCGTCTCCAGATAACGGAATACCTCTTGCTCGCATTCCTTGGCGGAGGGATACGCGGGATCGCTAACCGTGTACTCGTCACGAAACACCGGCATGGTCTTCAGTCGGTCTCTTAGTTCCTTGGACGATCTGAACTTCACGTCCTTGAAATGGATGGATTCCGCCCGGATCTCATTTTTTTCCATCACGGGCCGGCTTTTCAGTGAGACGCTGAAAGTACCGATCCCCTCTAGCTCCACGTTATAACCGTACATGAGGAAGTCCACCATCATGTCTTGGAAAAGCTGCAAGATCCCTTTCATATCCGCGGGAGAGAAAGAAGACCGGGACTTCGCTCTATTGATGAACTCACCCGTATGTATCGTCCCGCAAGAGACCAAACGAGGATGTAGGGGTAATGACTTCCCGGATTCCTCTGGATTCGGGTTGGGATTTCTGACTAGCTTGTAAT
>ENA-OQKC01001031-OQKC01001031.1-human-gut-metagenome-genome-assembly--contig:-NODE-1031-length-10287-cov-4.197441_pt1 | contig 10287 bp, 11 predicted proteins | sample MGYA00242774_ERZ504790 | MGnify/ENA primary metagenome ERZ504790 (study PRJEB26092, sample SAMD00036419) | human gut metagenome | host: Homo sapiens | study: EMG produced TPA metagenomics assembly of...
AGTCAGGTGCGCCAGCTCCGCCAGCTCAAGCAAAAGCTCACGCGGCACGCGCATAGACTCGTCAAAGCGACGGCACGTGCGGGCGCAGCGAACCAACGCATCAAACGCGTCCAAGCCGAGCTTTTCGCAACCCTGCTTTGCCATCGACTCAGCGCTTACCGGCGCTGCGGGAACTGCTTCGTTCATAGGGACCCCCAATTTCGGGCAATTGTTCTTAGGAAAATCTAACCTAAAACGTAGGCAATAACGAACAGGGCTGCAATGTTCTACACCTGTTGAATAGAAAATCGCGACGTGGGAACAACGGAACAATTCGGGGCCTTTGGGTACGTTTCGCCCTCCCCGACCCATACGCCAGCGCCTTTAGGCGATACTGGTTGTAACGATCAAGGCTTACGCCGCACGGAAAGGAGACATTATGGGCATCTTTAAGAACGATGACCAAAAATCGAGCCAGTTTGGATTTGACGAGAAAAGCATGGCAGGCAAGGCCGTCAAGGCCGTGCGCTGGATTTACGCCATCACGGGCGTCTTGGCGCTCGTCGCCGGCATCGCACTGCTGTTTGCGCCCGCCAAGTCCCTCGTCTTCCTAACGACCGTCTTGGGCTTCTACTTTGTGATCACGGCCGCGATCAGGCTGTTTACCGCTGTTTTCGAGCCACTGCTGCCCACCGGCTGGCGCGTGACGAGCATCATCTCCAACCTACTCATTATCTTGGGCGGCGTCATAATCCTGCGCAACCAGGCCTTCTCGACCGCGACGCTCACCACGATGGTGGTTATCGTGGCCGGCTTTGGCTGGATCGTCGAAGGTGTCATGTCCATTCTGGAGTCCGAGCTTTCGTCCAACCGTGCCCTCGCCATCCTGAGCGGCGCGCTCTCCATCATCGCCGGCATGTTCGTGTTTATCTATCCGCTGTGGTCGGCCAAGATGCTCGTCATCTTTAGCGGCGCCGCACTGCTGGTGTTTGGCGTAACGCTGATTGTTCGCGCTATTCAATTTGGCAAACTGGTGCACTAGATGCCGCGAACGCTCTTTATTGATGCCGACGCCTGCCCGGTCACGCGCGAGTCGATTGACTGCGCGCGGCGGACGGGTGTCGCCGTTGTTATCGCCGGCAACAGCACGCAAAACCTGGAACGGCACATTCGCCGCGACGATCCGCGCGACGCCGAGCATGCGCGACGCGGATTTTGGGTCACGACGCTCGATGTGAGCGTGGGCGCCGACAGCGCCGACTTTGCCATTGTCGAACGCCTGCAGGCGGGCGACGTGGTCGTGACGCAGGACATTGGCTTGGCGAGCATGGTGCTCGGGCGCGATGCCGCCGCCATCGGCGTGCGCGGGCGCGTCTACGATAAGGCGACCATCGACATGCAACTGTTTATTCGCCACGAGGAAAAGAAGGTACGCCGCGCCGGCTGACGCACTCGCGGACTGGCGGCATTTACCAGCGAAGACCGCGCCCGCTTTAAACGCAACCTCACCGAGCTGCTGCGCTAACCAAGGTAGATTTTTGGGACATGCCCGGAAATCTGCTTTTTTTGCTTTGGGCGGTATGAGCGCTCAAAATCCATGGCTCAACAAAAAACGGGCTTCAAAATGCCATGCGTCGCCGCATTGTGCAGGCGCCGAGCATGGCTATTTTGAAACCCGTTTTGTTAGGCCCACTTAGAGGCCGAAGGCGGATAGGATGAGGCCCCAGCCGGCACCGATGACGTACATCATGATCAGGAACAGGACGTTTTCGCGGGCGCTGCGGTTGGTGCGGAACAGCACCAGGTAGCCCACACCGGCAGAGATGAGCGTGCCGGCGAGCATCGGGGCCAGCTGCAGCGCGCCTTCCAGGTACAGTTGCGTGATGACGACGCTGGCCGAGCAGTTGGGGATCAGGCCGACGAGTGCCGAGCCCAGGACGGCGAGCGTCTCGTTGCCACGCAGGAACTGCTCGATCGCGGACTCGCCGAAGGTCTCGAGCACGGCGACCAGGACCAGCGTCACCAGGAAAATAAAAACCGAAACCTGCACAGTGTGCGAGATGGCGCTGCGAATAATCGACAGGAGGGGCGCGCCCTCGTGAGAGTGGGAGTGACCGTGGCCATCATGGTGTTCATGCTCGTCCTCATGACCGTGATCGTGGCCATGTCCGTGTTCGTGCTCGTCCTCGTCTTCATCGCAACCGCAATGGTCGCGCTCGCACAGCTCATGGATGTGATCGGCGCTCACGCCCGCCTCGGCCACCTCGTCGATGATGTCACCGCCAGTGTGGTCGTCGTGCGCGCAGTTCACATGAGCCGGATTAGCAGCGGTCCCCAGCACGGTACGGCGAATCGCCGCATGTGCGCGAGCGTTACGACGCAGGCCGCGAATGGCGGCGTCCACGATAAAGCCCGTGACCAGCGCGATCAGTGCCTTCGAAGCCAAAAGCATCGCCATAGTCTGCACGGGCACCTGCTCTGCGAGCAACAGCGGCAGCATCTCATCGGAGGTCGAAAGGAACACCGCCGCCAACGTGCCCAAGGTCACGACGCGACCGGCGTACAGCGTGGCCGCCATTGCCGAAAAGCCGCACTGCGGCACCATGCCCAGCAACGAGCCAACCACGGGGCCCGCGGCACCGGCGCGCTTGATGGCGCCGTTAACGCGGTCGCCCGCAACGTGCTCCAGGGTCTCGAGGGACAGATACGTCACCAACAAAAACGGCACCAGCGACAGCGTGTCCCTGCCAGCGTCGAGCAAAATATCAATCAGCAAATCCATGAAGGATGGAACCTTTCGTGTCTTTCGGCAGCATTGTAAAAGTCCTAGCGGTCAACTAGGGTATTGTAGTTGACCTAGACGTGGTGCCAATAGTTGCCCATGGTAAACTATCATCTCGCCATAACTCAATGCCACCGAACCGCGCGACGCGGCCCGTCCAAGGAGCAGTCTATGAACGTTTCGCAAGCACTCGAATACGAGCGCCAGCCGTTTATCCCCATGTTTATCTATGGCGATCACGGCGCCATGGAGTCCGAGCGCCAGAAGGGCGAAGAGGCCCTTAAGGTGCTCGAGACCGAGTACTTTACCGCCGAGGGCGACCCCGGCTTCGACTTTGCCACCGTGCGCGACCTGGCCGACCGCAACCGCGACCTGTGCGACCAGATTGGCGAGGCACGCCTGCGCAACGTGACGCCCGCGACGCTTTCGCGCGGCCTGTCCGATGCCGACACCTGCGCCGCCATCGGCAAGATGCAAAAGCGCACCGCCGCGTCCGTCATGCGCGAAATCCGCGGCGACCGCGACGCGCTCGGCGTCGCCTACGCGCGCAAGCCCATCCAAGGCACCGTGCGGTCGGCGATCGACATCGAGACCACCGGCCGTGCACCCGAGCGCGGCTACATCATCAACGTGGGCTGGGAGATCATGGAGCTCACCAGCGACGCCGTCCCGCACGACGCCGAGGCACACTACTGCGGCCTGCCCGATATCTACCGCGGCGAGGATGTGCCGCTGTCGAATATCCACCACATCACCTGGGACGACATCGACGGCAAAACGCCCTTCCGCGAGAACAAGAGCTGCAAAAGCAGCTGCTCAAGCTTATGAAGAAGTACCCGTACATGGCGCATAACGCCGCGTTCGAGGACAGTTGGTTCAAAATTCATCTGGACGGTTACGCCGAGGCACGCCGCGCCGGCAAGATTATCGTCATCGACTCGCGCCAGATCTGCCGTAGCCTGGATGCCGACGTCCGCTCGCTCCCCCGCGAGTCCGCCCCCGCAGCGCTCGAGAACTGGGCCCGCCGCCGCGGCACCCTCGCCGCCGACGCCAACGAGCAGCATCTGGGCCTGGACGACACCGACCTCATGCTCCGCACCGTCCAAGCCGAGTTCAACCTCAAGAACCTGTTTGCCAAGTAGAAACGTCTACGACAAACTCCGGCGTAGATCACGGGCGGCCTCGCAGCGGGAAACCCCGCAGCGGGGCCGCCCTACGTTCCACAATAAACCTGCCATCACAAATTCTGAACACTCATTGCGAACGATTTCGGCCAATTCCCGACACGTAATTCGTTGTCGGATGGTGATGCATCACTATCAAATGTGCGGCAATTGAGTATTTATATGCTATAGCTAAGCTGCGAAAACTTTTATTTAGGGCATACCAACCCATAATTGCGTCAAGCTTTTTGACAGCATTTGGTTAGACCTCTAAAACGGCTTTTCCACTCAGCGCCGTCAACAAGGCATTAGCTGACACGATATATATCATGAGTATCGTATTGTCACATACCACTGCAAAAGCGGTCTACCAGGCCGCGCATTCGGTGTCTGCGAAAGGCATCGAGTCCTGTAGCCCTGCCGCGATTTACGGATCATGTCCCACCGGAACGCTCCTTGACGCAGCCGCAGAATGGCTCACCAAACATGATGTTTCCCTCGACGCAAATGATTCCCTCGAGGTGATGGTGTTTGATCGCAGGAATGCGCGCTATGCAATGAACTGTCAATGCCACGTTTCTTCAAAACGATTCTCGAACTCACGCTTTATAGAGCTCAAAGATGGCATCTTCATTGTTGGCGTTGAGCTTTGCGCACTTCAGGCCGCCACCTATCTTTCTTTTCGCGAACTAGTGGAGTACTACTTTGAACTGTGCGGCGCTTATTCCCTTGGAACCGACTCTTCCACCTCCTATACCGAGCGTTTCGCGCTCACCTCGACCGAGAGGTTAAAGCAGTTCTTTAATTCCATTACCAGATGCGACGGTCTGGCCCTTGCCCGAAAGGCGATCCAATGTGTGCGCGACGGATGCCGGTCTCCCATGGAAACGGCATTTGTCATGATGCTAACGCTGCCCAAAAGCGAAGGAGGGCTTGGTATTAAGGGAATTGAGACCGATTACGAGGTGCAGGTCACCACTGCCGCAAAGAATCTCACGAGACGCAAAAAGTTCTTTATGGATGCGTATCTAAAGAAATCTCGCACAGACATTGAATACAACGGTTTTTATCATGACGCGGAAGAAGACCGCGCCATCGATGAGGAGCGCAAGAATGCACTTGCGTCCATGGGGTACGGAATCATCACCGTCAGCCGTTATTCCTTTATGCATGCCAGCTCTTTTGTTAGGGTCATGGAAGCAATCCAGCGGAAAGAGGGCGTACGCCCCTCGCGTCTGCCAAAAGACTTTCAAGTCATGCAAGAGGACCTGAGACAGTTTGTTCTCAGAAGGTTTATAGAAGAGAAAAAGCGAATTCAGAAGCAGCTTCGCCAGGATTCCGAAGAGCGTCAACGAATCGACCTCGAAAAAGCAACACTCGAGGGCATCACGCTGGATGACCCGACAATTAATGAAGTTGCAGCAATCGATGACATGCAGACTGTCGAATCCAACAGCCCATCATTTGTCCAAACAAGCAGTCTCACGCCCGAGGGCAAGGTCTTCGGGGCCGGAGACTAGGCCGGCTAACAAGGTGGGTACCCTAGCGACGTGCAAAATTGCGAGTATTCAGCAGGGTCGGGTGTCTATCACCCTCGAGTGGATCCAAATGTGGAGCGAAATCACTCTTGCGTGAGAGCGTTAGGCAACATTTGAGGAAGAACTCATCGGATTAACACCCTAAGATAACTCTTGAACTGCATTATATGACCTGCAATAAATTAGCGGACCCCCTATAGTTGCAGAATACTCCAATTTTTGCACGGCGCGGGGGCACCCACCTCGGCATCGACTATCAAAACCGCTCAGTCCGGGGTCTCGTCCACTATTCCCCATCATTTTGTCCGATGAATTACTTAAACGTTATTGACATATGAACATGCGCTCATATAATCGGAAGCAAGTTTTATGAGCGCATGTTCATATGAAAGGATATTGCAATGAGCATCCGCGTTGATGAAATGAAACCCGACACCGAGGCCACCGAGCCCGCGATCCCCACCACCTGCTCGCCCGAGGACCTTCCCGACGAGGAGCTTCTCTACGACCTCGCCGACCTGTTCAAGGTCTTCAGCGACACCACGCGCATCAAGATCCTCTATGCCCTCATGGGCCGCGAGTTCTGCGTGGCAGACATCGCCGAAGCGACCGAAACCTCGCAGTCCGCGGTGTCGCACCAGCTGCGCACACTCAAGCAGTCGCACCTGGTTAAATTCCGGCGCGACGGGCGCAATATCCTCTACTCGCTCGCCGACGACCACGTCTACACCATGCTCAACCAGGGCATGAGCCACATCTGCGAATAGCGACCAACCACGGTACCAGCGCGGCCTGCACCCAAGCCTCAAATACAGAGAAAGGAACCCACCATGAAAAAGCAGTTTAAACTCGACGAGATCGACTGCGCCAACTGCGCGCGTGAGCTTCAGGACGAGCTGGCCAAGCTCGAGGGCATCAAATCCGTGTCCGTCAACTTTATGACCCAGAAGTTGACGCTCGAAGCCGATGACGCCGAGTTCGACGAGGTACTCAACCGCGTTGTAGAGTTTACGGCCGACGCCGAACCGGACTGCGAGATCATTCTCTAGCCCGGGTTTACGCCAACCTGCAAGGCCGCGCTTGCCGCGGCCTTTGCTCGCGAAATTATATGAGCGTGTGTTCATTCATTCAAATGGGAGGATACGAGTCATGACCACCGCCGATCCCAAAAAGAAAAAGAAGAAGCGTAAGAAGAAAGAGTCCCTTGAGCATAAGCGCAATCGTATCCTGGTAGCGCTAGGCATTTTTGCGGTGGTGTACGCCCTCGACGAGCTCGGTACCCTTACCGCCGCATTCGGCACCCCGGGCGACATCTACGCCAGCTTCGCACTGTTCCTCGTGCCGTTTTTGATTGCCGGCTACGACGTGCTCCAAAAGGCATACAACAACATCCGCCGCGGCAAGGCGTTCGACGAGAGCTTCCTCATGGCCGTCGCGACCATCGGCGCGTTTGCCATGGTGCTCTTCCCCGATACCGACCCGCACATGGCCGAAGGCGCCGCCGTCATGCTGTTCTACCAGGTCGGCGAGCTGTTCCAGGCATACGCCGTGGGCAAGAGCCGTAAATCGATCAGCGCCATGATGGACATCGCACCCGACTACGCCAACGTCGAGCAACCCGACGGCTCACTCGAACAGGTCTTCCCCGATGACATCGCGGTCGGCACCGTGATCGTGGTCAAGCCCGGCGAGCGCGTGCCTATCGACGGCGTCATCGTCGAGGGCGAAACCCAGCTCGACACCGCCGCCCTTACCGGTGAGTCGGTCCCCCGCCCGGCCAAAACCGGAGACGATATCATCAGCGGCTGCATCAACATGACGGGGCTCATCCACGTGCGCACCACCAAGCCCTTTGGCGAGTCCACCGTCGCACGCGTCCTGGAGCTCGTGGAGAATGCCAGCGAAAAGAAGGCACGCACCGAGAACTTCATCACGCGCTTTGCCCGCATCTACACGCCCGCCGTCACCGGCGCTGCCGCGGTGCTCGCGCTCGGCGGTGGCCTGGTCACCGGTGCCTGGTCCGACTGGATTCTGCGCGGCCTGACCTTCTTGGTCGTCAGCTGCCCGTGCGCGTTGGTGATCAGCGTGCCGCTCAGTTTCTTTGGCGGCATCGGCGGCGCATCCAAGCTGGGCGTTCTCATCAAGGGTTCTAACTACCTCGAGACGCTCGCCGACGTGGACACCGTCGTCTTTGACAAGACGGGCACCCTCACCAACGGCACGTTCTCGGTGGTCGCGGTACACCCCGAGGCCGGCTATACCGAGCAGTCGTTGCTCGAAGTCGCAGCCCTTGCTGAGTCGTTCTCCGATCACCCCATCGCGCAGTCCGTACGTGTCGCCTACCAGGGCGAGGTCGACCCCAAGCGCGTAAGCGACTCCACCAACGACGCGGGCCATGGCGTGACGGCAACCATCGACGGCAAGCACGTCGTCGTTGGCAACGCTAAGATGCTTGCCGCGACCGGAGTCGAAGCACCCGATTGTGAGGTTGTCGGCACCATCCTCCACGTGCTAGTCGATGGCATCTATGCCGGCCACATTGTAATTGCCGACACCATAAAGGCCGACGCCGAGCAGACGATCCGCGACCTGCACGCCGCCGGCGTCAAGCGCACCGTCATGCTCACGGGCGACCGCGAGGAAGTGGCTGCTGCGGTGGCCAAGCAGCTGGGGCTCGACGAGTTCCACGCGCAGCTGCTGCCGGGCGACAAGGTCGAGCGCGTCGAGGCATTGCTGGCAGCCGAATCGGGCAAGGGCAAGCTCGCCTTTGTCGGCGACGGCATCAACGATGCGCCTGTGCTCACCCGCGCAGACGTTGGCATTGCCATGGGCGCTATGGGTTCCGACGCCGCGATTGAGGCCGCCGACGTGGTGCTCATGGACGACAAACCGTCCAACATCTCCCGCGCGATCCGCGTGGCGCGCAAGACCATGTCGATTGTTTGGCAGAACATCATCTTTGCGCTGGGCATTAAGTTGCTGATTCTGGTGCTTGCGGCACTGGGCATCGCCAACATGTGGCTTGCCGTGTTCGGCGATGTGGGTGTGGCGATCATCGCCATCCTGAACGCCATGCGCGCGATGGGTGTCAAGAACCTGTAGCGTTCGTGGGCTGTCCGGCCGGGACCGGGCTTGGTTTTGAAAACGTCCTCGCGCATGAGGCCCGTCTTTCCTGCTCCTGCGGAGCAACGGAAAGGCGGGCCTCGCGCTGCGGAGTGTTTTCAAAACCAAGCCCGGTCCCGGCCTGCGATGACGTTGCTGGCGGTTCTTGGGCATCGCTTGCTGGCGGGGTTCCTTGTCTGAGTTGAACTTAGTTGGCGGGGCTACTGGTCCCGGTCGCTGTCCCGGCCCAACATCGCCCTTAGCTTCTCAAAGCTCTCCTCGCTCAGGCAGTGCTCCATGTGGCAGCCCTCTTGCGACGCGACCTCAGCCGAAACACCCGCATCCTCCAGCAGCCCCACGAAAAAGCAGTGACGCTCCCACATTTGGCGAGCGACCTCCAGCCCTCGCTCTGTCAGATGAACATCTCGTTTGCCCATTTCGACATAGCCGTTGCTTTCCAGCGTCGCCATGGCCTTGGAAACGCTCGCCTTGGTTACGCCGAGGTACTCCGCAACGTCGATCGAGCGCACGATGACCTGACGTTCCGACAGAACGTAGATTGATTCGAGATAGTCTTCTCCGGATTCACGTAGGGCCATGGGCCGCCTTTCGCGATGATTGCTAGTTAGCCTTTGGATACTTTCCACGGCTAACTTTACCGCAAAAGTTGCCCATGTCTTACTACTTTGTCTAAAAGTTAGCCGTGTTTCACAAAACGTGCGGGACGAAAACAAAATGGGAACACGCCCCGCAAGGAGTGTCCCCAAGTGCCGAGCCGCAGCTATAGCAGTCCAAAGTACTTCGCGGCGTTGTAGATGCCGTCGTCGTCCACGGCGGTCGTCACATAGGTCGCCGCAGCTTTCACCGTGTCCTGTGCGTTGCCCATGGCCACGCTCGTGCCCACGGCGGCAAACATCGACAGGTCGTTCTCGCCGTCGCCAAAGGCAATCGCCTCGCTCGCGTCGATACCAAGCCGCTCGAGCGTCGCCGCCACGCCCAGGTCCTTGCCGCCGTTAGCGGGAATAATGTCGCAGAACAGGTCGCACCAGCGCGTGGTGAGCGAATGCGACACGGCATCGGTCACGATATGCTCGTCAACTGGGTCAACAAAGGCACAGAACTGATAGACCGGCGCGTCAAAGGCATGCTCAAACGGCTCCTCGTGGTAGACGATTCCCGCGTTGCTGCCAGCCGTCACCACGCGCTCGGACAGGCGGTTCACAAACGAGTTCTCGCCCTGCATGCACAGTGAGTCGTAGCGCCCCTGCGCCACCTGGTCCACAATCACCGCAACGTCGTCCGGATCGATCGGGCAGCTGCGGTAGACGCCCTTGGCATCAAAACAGTGCTGGCCCGAAAGCGTAATGTACGCATCCCAGCCCAGGTCGAACAGCCAGTCCGGCATCTGGTAGGTCGGACGGCCCGTGGCGATCACGCACGCAATCCCCTGCTCGCGAAAGCTGTCGAGCACCTGCTGCGCCGACGCCGGAATCCGGTGGGTCTTAAAGCTCAGCAGCGTACCGTCGATATCGAAAAACGCGGCTTTGATCATTCTCGCCTACTCCTCGCCCTCGAGCTTTTCGCTCGCCTCGAGCCACGCCATCTCCAGCTCGTCCATGGCGGCGTGAGCCTCGTCGATCTTTGCCTGCTGTTCGCCGAGCGCCGTGTACGTTGGTTGGGAGTCGGACCTCGGGCCGACGTGGCGGCGCGCGTCCGTCCGTCC
>ENA-OQKC01001032-OQKC01001032.1-human-gut-metagenome-genome-assembly--contig:-NODE-1032-length-10278-cov-3.328046_pt1 | contig 10278 bp, 7 predicted proteins | sample MGYA00242774_ERZ504790 | MGnify/ENA primary metagenome ERZ504790 (study PRJEB26092, sample SAMD00036419) | human gut metagenome | host: Homo sapiens | study: EMG produced TPA metagenomics assembly of...
TCGCTCGTTTTTTATTGTATGTCAGCTTTTTACTTATTCTTCAAAACCAATTTCTTGAACTCTCCCGGATAAGGTGTTTCAAACCGCATCAGCTCTCCCGTGACGGGATGATAGAAACAGAGTTTGAAAGCATGCAGGGCCAAGCGTCCGATAGGATTTACGTCTTCCAGTCCATAGCGTCCGTCGCCGATAATGGGATGCCCCAAATCCTGCATGTGTACACGTATCTGGTTTTTTCGTCCCGTTTCCAGGTTCAGTTCAACGAGAGAGTATCCATTGGCTCGTTTGATGGTACGGTAATGCGTAATGGATTCTTGTCCCCCGTCATCTGTCGGACTTGAATATACATACAGCTTGCGGTCTGTCAACCAAGAAACCACGGTTCCTGCATCTTTTTCCATCTCGCCGACCACTACGGCTACGTATCGCCGGTCTGTTACAATGTCATGCCAGTTATCGCGTAGTGTACGTTGGGTCTTCTCGTCTTTGGCAAACATCATCAAGCCGGAGGTGTCACGGTCCAGGCGGTGCACGATGTGTACACGGTGCTGCTTGCCCGTAGCGTTGCACGTATTCATTCAAGATGGTATAGGCGGTACGTTCCTTTTGCCGGTCAGTGTTGACGGACAGCAAACCCTGCATCTTCTCTATCACGATGATATAGGCATCCTCGTATACAATCTTCATCAGTTTATGGTTGTAACTCCTTTTAGTCCCCTTCTCACGGCTGATTTGTACTTTCATACCCGGTTTCAGTGGAAAAATTGTATTGTGTAGTGATAACGCTGTCCACATATATAATGCGTTTGCTCAGCAATGATTTCAGCTTGGTGCGGCTGGCGTCCGGCATTTTAGCTGCCAGAAACTCCATGAGCTCCATCGGTTCCTTCACCATGTAGTCCGTATATTGTGTGCGGGCTCTTGCTGTAATTTTTTCTTTTGCCACGACTGGTTTTAATTTACGATTAGACAATTTACGATTGAAAACTACTTGTACTTTCAATCTTTTAATTCCAATAATACTACGTTTTCCACATGGTGGGTGTGCGGGAACATGTCTACCGGTTGAACGGCCTTCACTTTATATTTCGCATCGAGCAGTTGCAGGTCGCGCGCCTGCGTAGCCGGATTACAGCTGACGTATACGATGCGTTTGGGCTCGGCAAACAGAATGACATCCACTACATCCTGGTGCATTCCGGCACGGGGAGGGTCGGTGATGATGACATCGGGACGGCCGTATTGGTTGATGAAGTCTTGTGTCAGCATGTCTTTCATATCTCCGGCAAAGAACAATGTGTTTTTAATTCCGTTAATCTCGGCATTGACCTTGGCGTCTTCAATGGCTTCGGGCACATATTCTATGCCGATTACCTGGCGTGCGTGCTTGGATACGAAATTGGCAATGGTACCCGTGCCGGTATAAAGGTCATAAACAAGCTCGTTACCGGTCAGTCCGGCAAAGTTGCGTGCTACTTTGTAGAGGTTGTAGGCTTGTTCGGAGTTGGTCTGATAGAAAGATTTGGGACCTACCTTGAAGCGCAGTCCCTCCATTTCCTCGAAGATGTGGTCTTTTCCCTTGAAGGTGTGTACCTCGAGGTCGGTGATGGTATCGTTGCACTTATTATTAATAATGTATAGCAGGGAAGTGATTTCGGGGAATGTATCTGCTATGTATTGCAGCATTTGCTTGAACAGAGCCATTTCCTCCTCTTTCTCTATCTTGCAGATGAGGATTACCATCAGTTCGCCGGTGGTAGAGGTACGCACAATCATATTGCGTAGCATTCCTTCATGCGTACGCAGGTTGATGAAGGAATAGTTGTGCTGGTAGGCATAGTCGCGTACCGCATTGCGGATGCGGTTGGATATATCGTCCTGCAACCAGCACTTTTCTATGGCAAGCACTTTATCGAAAGCATTGGGAATATGGAAGCCTACGGCATTCATCTGTTCGTACACTACATTCTGCTGAACCTCTTCTGTCGTCAGCCAACGTTTGTTGGAAAAAGTGTACTCCAGTTTATTCCGGTAGAACTGAGTTTTTTCTGAACCTAATATCGGAGAGATTTCCGGCAATTCGATTTTGCCGATGCGGGTGAGGTTGTCCGTTACTTGTTTTTGCTTATACTTGATTTGCTCGGAATAGGGGAGAACCTGCCATTTACAACCGCCGCATACACCATAATGTTGGCAGAATGGAACTGCCCGTACTGCCGAATATTCATGGAATTTCACAGCCTCGGCTTCAGCATAATGATGCTTTTTTCTCTTAATTTGCAGGTCAACTACATCGCCGGGGACGACATATGGTACGAAAATCACCAAATCATTGACTTTTGCGATGGCTTTTCCTTCGGCAGCCACATCCGTAATTGTCACCTTCTCCAGTAGGGGAAGTTCTTTTCTCTTTCTTGCCACTTTTACACCAATCTAATAAATTCTTCGGCAAAAATAGACATTTTTTCGGGATTTCTCTCTATGAAATGAAATATTAAAGATTGCAATGTCGAAATTGCATTTTAGCATAAAGTTTTTTCTGAAAAAGTTTTCTAGTCTGCGAAATATACTTAGATTTGCGAGCAGAAAAGAGAAATCACTATCAAAAACTTTAAATTTATATTATGGACAAAAAAAGAGTTTATACCTTTGGTAACGGCCAGGCAGAAGGAAAGGCCGATATGAGAAACCTTTTGGGTGGGAAAGGTGCTAACCTTGCAGAAATGAACCTTATAGGGGTTCCGGTTCCTCCGGGCTTTACAATAACGACAGAAGTTTGTACGGAATATTATGAAATGGGGCAGGATAAAGTCGTTGCTCTGTTGAAGAATGAAGTTGAACAAGCCATTGCCCATGTGGAAACACTGATGCGTTCCAAATTCGGTGATGTGGAGAATCCGTTGCTGGTTTCCGTACGTTCGGGTGCGCGCGCTTCCATGCCGGGCATGATGGACACTATCCTGAATCTTGGCTTGAATGACGAAGTGGTGGAAGGCCTGACGCGCAAGACGGGCAATGCACGCTTTGCATGGGACTCTTACCGTCGTTTCGTGCAGATGTATGGCGACGTGGTGCTGGGCATGAAACCGGTGAACAAGGAAGATGTAGACCCGTTCGAGGCTATTATAGAAGAGGTGAAACATGCTAAAGGCGTAAAGCTGGATAACGAGCTTGAGGTGGAAGACCTTAAGGAACTCGTGAAGAAGTTCAAGGCTGCGGTGAAAGAACAAACCGGAAAAGACTTCCCGACTTGTGCCTACGAGCAGTTGTGGGGTGCCGTTTGTGCCGTATTCAACTCCTGGATGAACGAACGTGCTATTTTGTATCGTAAGATGGAGGGAATTCCTGACGAATGGGGTACTGCCGTAAGCGTTCAGGCTATGGTATTCGGTAATATGGGCGAGAGCTCTGCTACGGGTGTTTGCTTCAGCCGCGATGCTGCTACCGGTGAGGACCTTTTCAATGGCGAGTATTTGATTAATGCACAAGGTGAAGACGTGGTTGCCGGTATCCGTACTCCGCAACAGATTACAAAAATCGGTTCTCAACGTTGGGCTGAATTAGCCGGTGTAAGCGAAGAAGAACGTGTCAGCAAATATCCTTCCATGGAGGAGGCTATGCCGGAAATCTATAAGGAACTGGATGCTTTGCAGACAAAACTCGAAAATCACTACCGTGATATGCAGGATATGGAGTTTACAGTACAAGAGGGTAAACTCTGGTTCCTCCAGACCCGTAACGGTAAGCGTACCGGAGCCGCTATGGTGAAGATTGCCATGGACTTGCTCCATCAAGGTATGATTGACGAAAAGACTGCATTGATGCGTTGTGAGCCCAATAAGTTGGACGAACTGCTCCACCCGGTATTTGACAAGACAGCGCTGAAGCAAGCCAAGGTATTGACCCGTGGTCTTCCCGCTTCTCCGGGTGCCGCTACGGGACAAATCGTATTCTTTGCCGATGATGCTGCCGAATGGCATGCTGCCGGCAAGCGTGTGGTGATGGTACGTATCGAGACTTCTCCGGAAGATTTGGCAGGTATGGCAGTTGCCGAAGGTATCCTGACTGCCCGCGGTGGTATGACTTCGCATGCGGCAGTGGTTGCCCGTGGTATGGGTAAGTGCTGTGTGTCCGGTGCAGGTGCCTTGAACATCGACTACAAGGCGCGTACAGTGGAAGTGGATGGTGTACTGTTGAAAGAAGGTGACTATATCTCCTTGAACGGAAGCACCGGTGAAGTATATAAAGACAAGGTGGAGACAAAAGCGGCTGAGCTGTCCGGTGACTTTGCGGAACTGATGGATTTGGCTGATAAATATACGAGACTACAAGTTCGTACCAATGCGGATACTCCTCATGATGCCGCAGTAGCACGTAATTTTGGTGCGGTGGGTATCGGTCTTTGCCGTACGGAACACATGTTCTTTGAAGGCGAGAAGATTAAAGCCATGCGCGAGATGATTCTGGCAGAAAACGCCGAAGGACGTCGCAAGGCTCTGGCTAAGATTCTTCCTTACCAGCAAGCTGACTTCAAGGGTATCTTCAAAGCAATGGCCGGTTGTCCGGTGACTGTACGTCTGCTCGACCCTCCTTTGCATGAGTTTGTTCCCCATGACCTGAAGGGACAGCAGGAAATGGCAGATACGATGGGCGTAAGCCTCCAGTATATCCAGCAACGTGTTGAGGCACTTTGTGAGCATAATCCGATGTTGGGTCATCGTGGTTGCCGTTTGGGAAATACATATCCTGAAATTACGCAGATGCAGACGCGTGCTATCCTGGGCGCTGCTTTGGAATTGAAGAAGGAAGGCGTTGAAACCCATCCTGAAATCATGGTGCCTCTGACCGGTATCTTGTATGAGTTCAAGCAGCAGGAAGAAGTGATTCGTGCTGAGGCTGCCCAGTTGTTTGAAGAAGTGGGTGACAGCATCGACTTCAAGGTAGGTACAATGATTGAGATTCCGCGTGCCGCCTTGACTGCCGACCGCATTGCTTCCTCTGCCGAGTTCTTCTCATTCGGTACGAACGACTTGACTCAGATGACATTTGGTTATTCACGCGACGATATCGCTTCCTTCCTCCCGATTTATCTGGAGAAGAAGATTCTGAAAGTAGACCCGTTCCAGGTACTCGACCAGAATGGTGTAGGACAGTTGGTGCGCATGGCTACTGAAAAGGGACGTGCTATCCGTCCGGATTTGAAGTGCGGTATTTGCGGCGAGCATGGCGGTGAGCCTTCTTCTGTGAAGTTCTGCCACAAAGTTGGCTTGAATTATGTCAGCTGTTCTCCGTTCCGTGTGCCTATTGCACGTCTGGCTGCCGCACAGGCTGCAATCGAGGAATAGCACGATATAGCTGATACTCAATAAAATAGGCGGTATGCTTTTCATTTACAAAGGCTTACGCCTATTGTATTTTTAAAGGTACGTTCATTCCGCACGGAAAATGAGCGTAATAAACGCAAATGTTTAGAGAATGTTGTTGTGCTTTTCGTTGGGTGTTTAGAGCGTGTTTAGAGCCGTAATTGATGATATGACAGAAAGTTAAGACTTGTGGAAAAAGAAAACGCATCTGCCGCTTTTTACAGCTTGCAGATGCGCTTCAACAGGGGTTTATGAGGGGTTGCTTATTTCATCCGTTTACCTACCGTTTCCCAGTCTACTATGCTCCAGAGGGCATTGACGTGGTCGGCGCGTTTGTTCTGATAATCCAGGTAGTAGGCATGCTCCCAAACATCGAAGCCCAGCAGCGGGGTCAGTCCTGCGCGTACGGGATTGCTTCCGTTCGCTTCTTTGGTGATGTGCAGCTTGCCGTTCTTATCAACAGACAGCCATGCCCAGCCCGAACCGAACAGTCCGACTGCTGCCGCGTTGAATTCCTTCTTGAAATTCTCGAAACTGCCGAAGTCGCGTTTGATGGCTTCCGCCAGTTTCCCGGTAGGTTCGCTTTGCGACGGTTTCGGTGCGAATTGCAGGAAGTACAACGTATGGTTCAGCACCTGTCCGGCATTGTTGAATACGGCGCCGTCGGGTGCGGTGGCTACGATAGTAACCAGGTCTTTGTTTTCGTATTCCGTGCCCGGAACAAGGTTGTTCAGGTTGTTTACGTACGTTTGCAGGTGCTTACCGTAATGGTAATCTATTGTTTGCTGACTGATTACAGGTTCCAGCGCGTTGTGTGCGTAAGGAAGTTTAGGCATTTCATGTGTCATAATCATTATTGTTAAAGACATTAATAACGTATTCATAAGTTCAATGTATTTAGTTTTGAAACTTTACTATACTAACGCGATAACCTGTGGAATTGTTCGCAGGTGTCCGAACCTTTCACTATCTTTTGATAAGATAGGATGCGGCCCGGCATAGTCAAGTTTGAAAACTGCGTTTTCACTTGCCTTTGCTCTCGCCTTTCACTATCTTTGCACCCGAACTTTACCCGTTAGATTATTAGGAATATGTCCGATTACATACAAGAACTGAATGAGGGACAGCGTGCTGCGGTGCTCTACAACGACGGTCCGTCACTGGTGATAGCCGGTGCCGGTTCGGGAAAGACGCGCGTGCTGACCTATAAGATTGCTTATCTGCTGGAGAATGGCTACCAGCCTTGGAACATTCTGGCATTGACCTTTACCAACAAGGCGGCGCGCGAAATGAAGGAGCGTATAGCCCGTCAGATGGGGCCGGAGAGGGCGCGCCATCTGTGGATGGGAACCTTTCACTCCATGTTCCTGCGCATTCTGCATGTCGAGGCCGGGCATATCGGCTTCACTTCGCAGTTTACCATTTACGATACGGCGGACAGTAAAAGCTTGATACGTTCCATTATCAAGGAAATGGGGCTGGATGAGAAAGTGTACAAGCCGGGGATGGTGCAGGCGCGTATCTCGAATGCCAAGAATCATCTGGTTTCTCCGGCAGGCTATGCCAACAACAAGGAGGCTTACGAAGGAGACCGTGCTGCCAAGGTTCCGGCGCTTCGCGACATCTACCAGAGATATTGGGAGCGTTGCCGGCGGGCGGATGCGATGGACTTCGACGATTTGCTGTTCTACACATTCCTGCTGTTCCGAGACCACCCCGAGGTGTTGGCACGTTATCAGGAGCAGTTCCGTTACATTCTGGTGGATGAGTATCAGGATACCAATTTTGCACAGCACAGCATCGTGCTGCAACTTGCCAAGAACCATCAGCATGTCTGTGTGGTGGGGGATGATGCACAGAGTATTTACTCCTTCCGTGGTGCCGATATTGACAATATTCTCTACTTTACGAAAGTATATCCCGATACGAAGGTCTTCAAGCTGGAGCAGAATTACCGTTCCACCCAGACCATTGTCCGCGCGGCCAACAGCCTGATAGAAAAGAACCAGTGGCAGATACGCAAGGAAGTGTTCTCGGAAAAGGAGAAGGGAGAGGCCATTGGTGTGTACCAGGCATACAGTGATGTGGAAGAAGGGGATATTGTGGTGAATAAGATAGCTGAACTGCGGCGTGAAAAGCGCTATGCCTACTCTGATTTTGCGATACTCTACCGTACCAATGCGCAGAGCCGTATCTTTGAGGAAGCCATGCGCAAACGCAGTATGCCTTACCGTATTTACGGAGGCTTGTCGTTCTATCAACGCAAGGAAATCAAAGATGTTATTGCTTACTTCCGTCTGATAGTGAATCCCAATGATGAAGAGGCTTTCAAACGTATTATCAATTATCCTGCACGGGGTATCGGAGATACGACAGTGGGAAAAATCATTGCTGCCGCCACCGGGCACAATGTAAGTTTGTGGACCGTGCTTTGTGAGCCGTTGGCGTATGGCTTGAACTTCAATAAAGGTACGGTGGGAAAGTTGCAGGCATTCCGCGAACTTATATCCGCCTTTATCACAGATGCTGCGGAGAAGAATGCCTACGAGATTGGTGCCGACATTATTCGCCAATCGGGCATCATCAATGATGTGTGTCAGGACAGCTCTCCCGAGAATCTGAGCCGTAAGGAGAATATAGAGGAGCTGGTGAACGGTATGAGTGATTTTTGTGCCCAACGGCAGGAGGAAGGAAACCCGAACGTGTTGTTGGGTGACTTCCTTTCGGAAATTTCCCTTCTTACCGACCAGGATTCGGATAAGGATGGGGACGATGAGAAGATAACCCTGATGACTGTACATTCGGCCAAGGGATTGGAGTTCAAGAATGTGTTTGTAGTGGGGATGGAGGAGAATCTTTTTCCCAGCGGCATGGTGGGTGACTCTCCCCGGGCATTGGAGGAAGAACGGCGGCTGTTCTATGTAGCCATCACACGTGCCGAAGAACACTGTTTCCTATCGTATGCAAAGACGCGTTTCCGATATGGCAAGATGGAGTTTGGCAGTCCCAGCCGTTTCCTGAAGGATATAGATATACGTTTCCTGCGTCTGCCTCAGGATGCGGGAATGTTCCGCAGGGTAGAGGAGGAAGCCGCCGCTTTCCGCAGGGAGAACGCCAGAGGTTTTGCGCCTGATAGGGAAGATGCTCCGTATGGAGGAAAAGAGCGTGTGTCTGTACGACCGAAACAGCAGATTATTGCGCCGACCGTTCCACGTAATCTGAAACGGGTGGCGCCTTCTGCAAATACGGCAAGTACATCGCCTTCTGCCGGCGGGTCTGCCAATCGTGTACAGCAGGGACAACTGATAGAGCACGAACGTTTCGGCCTGGGTGAAGTTTTGAAAGTGGAGGGCGAAGGAGACAATGCGAAAGCCACCATCCGCTTCAAGAATGCGGGAGACAAACAACTTTTGCTGCGCTTCGCGCGTTTTAAAGTGCTGTCATAGGATAGTCGCATCTTTTGTCTCACACAGAAACGGGATATTTGTAAGAGGATGATGGCATAAGTGTAGGACCGTGGTATCTTAAAAAAAGACAGTTAGAACGATACATACGGACAATTTAGAATAGTAAATATAGATAGAAGAATGACAAATAAAGACTTTTCCCTTTTCCCTTCTCCCTGCTATATTATGGAAGAAGGATTGCTGAGAAAGAACCTCGCACTGATAAAAAGTGTGGCCGACCGCGCAGGTGTGGAGATAATCCTCGCTTTCAAATCATTTGCCATGTGGCGTTCCTTTCCCATTTTCAGGGAGTATATAGACCACTCTACGGCAAGTTCCGTCTACGAAGCCCGTCTGGCATTGGAGGAGTTCGGAAGTAAGGCGCATACGTACTCACCGGCCTATACCGAGGCCGATTTTCCGGAGATAATGCGGTGCAGCAGTCATATCACTTTCAATTCGCTTTCGCAGTTCCACCGCTTTTATCCGGTAGTGGTGGCGGAGGGAAGCGGCATTTCCTGCGGTATCCGCATCAATCCCGAATACTCTGAGGTGGAAACGGAGCTTTATAATCCCTGCGCACCCGGTACCCGCTTCGGTGTAATGGCCGACCAGCTTCCCGAAGAACTTCCGGCGGGTATTGAAGGTTTTCACTGTCATTGTCATTGCGAGTCTTCTTCCTACGAACTGGAACACACATTGGAGCACTTGGAAGGAAAATTCTCCCGCTGGTTCTCACAGATTAAGTGGTTGAATTTAGGAGGCGGGCATCTGATGACGCGTAAGGATTATGATGTAGAGCATCTTGTCCGTCTGTTGCAAGGCTTGAAGGGGCGCTATTCGCATCTTCAAATCATTCTTGAGCCCGGTTCCGCTTTCACTTGGCAGACCGGTGTGCTGAGCTCGGAGATAGTGGACATCGTGGAAAACCGCGGCATTCGTACTGCCATTCTCAACGTTAGCTTTACGTGCCACATGCCGGATTGCCTGGAGATGCCCTATCAGCCTGCAGTGCGTGGAGCGGAGATGGGTGATGCGGGTCCTTATGTCTATCGTCTTGGAGGAAACTCCTGCCTAAGCGGCGACTATATGGGACTGTGGAGTTTCGACCATGAGCTGCAGATAGGGGAGAGAATCATCTTTGAGGACATGATACATTACACCACTGTAAAGACGAATATGTTCAATGGAATTCACCATCCGGCCATTGCAATGTGGACAAAAGAAGGAAAAGCTGAAGTTTTCAAGCAATTTTCTTATGAAGATTATCGTGGGCGAATGAGTTGATAATCAAAAGTCTGCTTGTATGCCTGGCGAAAATGTACACTTTTCTGTGTGAAAAAAGTCTGCGGAATGTTTGCAGGTTTAAGGAAATATCTACCTTTGCATCCGCAATCGCGGAAATAGCTCAGTTGGTAGAGCATAACCTTGCCAAGGTTAGGGTCGCGAGTTCGAGTCTCGTTTTCCGC
>ENA-OQKC01001033-OQKC01001033.1-human-gut-metagenome-genome-assembly--contig:-NODE-1033-length-10262-cov-3.200000_pt1 | contig 10262 bp, 9 predicted proteins | sample MGYA00242774_ERZ504790 | MGnify/ENA primary metagenome ERZ504790 (study PRJEB26092, sample SAMD00036419) | human gut metagenome | host: Homo sapiens | study: EMG produced TPA metagenomics assembly of...
TTATTTACTTTCGCGGTGCGTACGGGACTCGAACCCGTGACCCCATGCGTGACAGGCATGTATTCTAACCAACTGAACTAACGCACCATTATTTCATTCTTTCGTTGCTATCTCTCTCGATTGCGGTTGCAAAGGTAGACAAAATCCTTATATCTGCAATAGCTTGAAAGAAAAAAAATCATCTTTTTTTTAACATAGCTTGATTATAAGAGATTTATGTTACCTTTGCAAAACTAAATTAATATTGAAATCATGAGAAATACTCCTATTGAACGTAAGTTGATAGATGAAACTATCGCAGATTTTCATATCACAGACTTTGCCAAAGCAACCATCCGTGAAGTAAAAGCCATTGCAGCCAATGCCGAAGCGGCATCGGGTGTGGAATTCATAAAAATGGAAATCGGGTGTACCCGGACTCCCCCCCTCAGCCGTCGGCGTAAAGGCCGAGGTGGAGGCATTGCAGAATGGTATTGCCAGCCTCTACCCGGACATTAACGGACTTCCCGCCTTGAAAGAGGAAGCATCACGTTTTATCAAAGCCTTTATCAATGTAGATGTAGCCCCCGAAGGTTGTGTACCAGTTACCGGCTCCATGCAAGGAACTTTCGCTTCATTCCTCACATGTAGCCAGTGCGATGAGAAAAAGGATACCATTCTCTTCATCGATCCCGGTTTCCCGGTACAGAAGCAGCAGCTGGTCGTGATGGGACAGAAATATGAAACCTTTGACGTATATGACTACCGTGGCGACAAGTTGAAAGCGAAGCTGGAAAGTTACCTCAGCAAAGGCAATATCTCTGCCATCGTCTATTCCAATCCCAACAACCCCAGCTGGATTTGCCTGAAAGAAGAAGAGTTGCGCATCATCGGCGAACTGGCAACCCAATATGACGTCATTGTGCTGGAAGACCTCGCCTACTTTGCCATGGACTTCCGCCAAGACTTGAGCAAACCGTTCCAAGCGCCTTACCAACCTTCTGTGGCACACTATACGGACTATTACGTGCTGCTCATTTCCGGTTCCAAAGCTTTCAGCTATGCCGGTCAACGTATCGGTGTCAGCTGCATTTCGGACAAACTGTATCACCGGGCCTATCCCGGGCTGACACAACGCTACGGCGGCGGCACCTTCGGCACAGTATTCATCCACCGCGTACTCTATGCACTCTCCTCCGGCACCAGCCACTCTGCTCAGTATGCTCTTGCCGCCATGCTTAAAGCAGCTAATGAAGATCAATACAACTTTCTTGATGAAGTGAAAGTATACGGTGAACGTGCCCGCCGCCTGAAAGAAATCTTCTTGCGCCACGGTTTCCACTTGGTATACGACAATGATTTGGGTGATCCCGTTGCCGACGGTTTCTATTTCACCATCGGTTACCCGGGCATGAGTAGCGGAGAACTTGCGCGGGAACTAATGTACTACGGTGTAAGCGCCATTTCACTGGTGACCACCGGAAGCCATCAGGAAGGATTACGTGCCTGCACTTCCTTTATCCAAGACCATCAGTACGACCAGTTGGACGAACGTATGGCAATTTTTGCCGAGAATCACCCCATCCAATAAAAAATATCCCTATATAATAAGGTATCTCTACCAGTTGATGCCGGTATCCCACCACAATCGGGTACCGGCATTGTCATCTCCACCCAGTGCCTCTACCAAAGCGGCATACTGCTCGGCATTCTCCGTCTTCAGTCCGCCGGGAAAGTTCAGACGGCGAATCATTGTCTCAGTATCTATACACCCGTCTTTACTGTGATTAAAGCGCACGGGGAATAGCCGGGGATACCCCGTCCGGCGCTGTTCCGCCCAAGCTTCACACCCTTCGGGAAACATGGCAATCCATTTTTGGGTAATAATCTTCTCCAGTTTCGTATCCCTATCCGCTGACTCCAGCCAGCGTGGCGAAACCTGACAACGGGCGGTAATATCATTCTCCATATCGTAGGTATCCACAAAATCGGCAGGCAACAAGTCGCTCTCCAGATAAGCATCGGACTGCAAGATGCCATACTGACGGAAAGAAGCCATTACCCCTTCTTCATAGCAGGTTTTCACCGACTCATCGGTCCATCCCCGTAGGGCAGCCTCGGCACGCAGGAACCAGACTTCTGCTACCGGCATCAACACTGCATCAGTCTGCTGGGTAACTTTCAATTTTGAGAGTGTATTATAATAGTTATGTGCAAAGCATGTACCCTGACGAATGCCGCGATACTCGCCTGCAAACTGTTCATCCTGGCAAGTGGCAAAATAGATTTCACGACGGGGATCTTCATATCCGTTCAGTATGGACTCCATCGGCGCTCCCATATAAGCTTCATTCCAAACAAGGTTTATCTCGCCCAACGGATTGGTATATCCACTCGCCGTGGAAACCGCCACCGACTCGTCCGCCTCCCGAATGACTCCGTATTCATTATCCATCGCTTTACGGAATTCCGTTTTTGCCTTCTCCGGACTGGCTACCGCAATGCGCATGGCAAGCCGCATCCTCAACGAGTTGGCAAACTTTATCCAAGAGTCATAATCACCGTCCAACAACATATCGAAACGCGCAAACTCCGAAGCTCCCGGATGCTCGACAATATAATCGGAAAGTACAGCTACAGCCGTATCAAGTTCACAGAAAAATGCATTATAGACCTCTTTCTGCGTGTCGGGCATATAACGGGCTTCGAGATCGGCAAAATGACTATACACAATAGGGCCGTAATAGTCCGTGACACGGTGCATCACTTCCACCTTCAGTATCTTGGTAATGCCGAAAAAGGCAGGCATGCGATCACGTGTGGCATTCTCCGACTGATATATCTGCGGGAAAACATACTCATAGGTATGTCCCCACATGGCGCTGTTCCATCCATCCTGCAAGTTGTAGTCCGAATTGTGCGAACCTCCATTCAGAGGCTTGGCATCGTGCATGTAACCGCTGAACATGTCGGCATTCAAATTCTGGGTCAACTGAAAAGGCCAGTTCTTCCCCTTTCCGTAGTCGTAATTGAAATAGATGCCTTGCTGGATGATTCCAAGACGGATGCCATGTTCGTTATAGTCGGCCTGCAAGTTCTCGTCCGTCACACCGGACTTGTCCGTATTGATTTCCTTAAAGTCTCCCGTACAAGCCAGAAACACGAAAACCATGCCAATCAGTACTATAATCCTCTTCATATCAAGTCTCCCTCCCCCTCTTAAAATTCACACTTCAAAGAAAATCCCCAACTACGCGTGGTAGGCATACCGTAGACTTCAATTCCCTGGTTATCATTGCCCGTAGAGAGTACCAGGTCAGGGTCGAAAGGCGCCTTTTTGTAGAAGAAGAACAAGTTGCGTCCCGAAAAGGACAGTTGTGCCCGCTTGAGGACTTTTGGCTTTTCCATCCAGGCTGCAGGCAGTTGGTAGCCCACGGACAGCTCACGCAGCCTGATGTTCGTGGCATCATACATATAATATTCCGTCACCCCGGCCCGTCCGCCTACAACATTCTTATAAAATCCTTTCACATTATCTATCCGGTTACCTTCAAGCATTACATAACCTTTGTCTCTGGCCCGGGCCGTGACTTCAGAAACGCCATACATATCCATATCCGCCTGCGTCTGGGACAAAATATCGCCTCCAAAGCGACAATCCACCAGAAAATAGAAAGAAAAATTCTTGTAAGACAGCATATGATTCCAGCCCAGCATCAGTTTTGGATTGGCATTGCCCACTTTCACCGTATTGCCATCACCTTCCACCAAAGGCATGCCGGTATTGTCTCCTTCCGTGCCGTAAACGATATTGCCCGCATCGTCACGTACAAAAGCTTTTCCGTAGATGTCACCGATAGAGCCCCCTTTCACCAATTTCATGGCATAACTGGACGAGAAGCTGGTAGGACCGTAAAGAAACTCCTTCAGCGCTTCGTGCAGTGAAATTATCTTGTTGCGGTTGGTGGAGAAGTTTACCTCTGTTTTCCACTTGAAATGGTTTGTCAGCAAAGGAACGGCATCCAATGAAACCTCCCACCCCACATTCTGTATATTACCCGCATTGACATAACGGTAGGCATATTTATCGCCCGACAGAGTGGGAAGCTTGAAGAACTGGTTCCGGGTATTCGTCTTATAGAAAGTGGCATTCAAACCAATGCGGTTCTTTAAAAAACGCGCTTCTATACCCGCCTCAAAGGAATGCGTCATCTCCGGTTCCATATCCTTGAACGGCGCGGCATCACTTGCCAGGAACTCTCCACCCGCCGTGATATGCGAGGAAGGATTTGTGATGAACATGGGAATATCATTGCCCACCATGCTGTATGCCCCCCTTATCTTTGCCAGTGACACCCATCGGGGTAAAGTCATCAGCTTATTGAATATCAGCGAAAATCCCACGGAGGGATAGAAGAACCCGCTTTTCTCATGAGATGTATAAGCCAGCGTGGAGGACCAGTCATTACGGGCCGACAAATCAAGATAGACAAACTCGTTGTAGCCCAGTTGTGCCGTCGCAAACAAGGACTGCAATTGGCGCCGCGCATCAATCTTCTGGTCCAGCCCAGCGGAACCATTCATGATGATATTGGCCAGATTGAACACATTGGCATATTTCAGCGAAGCTGTTTTAGAGTCATAGCGGGTGGAGTTCACTGTCTTGTCATTGATACTGGCACCGAGCGCCGCGTTGAGAGAGAATGCATCCCACTGCTTTTTCATCATCAGTATGGCGTCTCCGTAATATTGGGTTTCCTGATAGTCCATCTCGATATAACGCCCATTGGCTCCCGCTAACGCCGGAGCGGTAGAGGCATAGAACTGCTGGCGCACCTTGTCGTTAATATAGTCTACATTGCCACGGGTCTGCAGGCTTAACCAATCGTTTATCTTCAGATTGGCAGATAAGGAGACTATGACATGCATACGGTTCTCCTTGCTCAATATGCGATTGGTAATCCAGTAGGGATTCTGCTCAAAATCCTCGTAGGAGGTATGCCAATTCTGTATGTTCAGGTTTCTACCCTCATCATAAACCTCGAAGTTCTCCTTATAATAAGAAATATCCTCACCCCGTGGAAAACGGTAGAGCCCCACCAAAGGATTCATGTAGAAACCACCCACGGTAGGCTTGTTCTTCACCACCTGGCGCATCAAGTTCATACTGCCATCTAACTTCAGACGGGAATTCAACAGAACGGAAGTCTCTCTGAAAGTGAGGTTGTGCTTCGAAAGGTTATGTTTCCCAATGATGCCATGCCCCGTAGTATTGGCATAGGAGAAATAGTTCTGCAACTTCTCATTGCCGTGACTCAAGGAGATGGAAGTTATGGAGGTGACACCAGTAGAGAAGAAGTCTCTCAGATTATCATATTCGGGAAGGTTTGCCCGTTCTCCCCAACTGTCCACACCGTCACTTACTCCATAGCGGTTCTGCATCTTGGGTAGTGCAAAAGCATTGTCGAACATCAGGCTCGTCGAGAAAGAAACACTGCGCTGCCCGTGCGACTGCCCCTTCTTTGTAGTAATCAGTATCACCCCATTGGCAGCCTGGCTACCATACAAAGCTGCCGCGGGAGCTCCTTTCAGGATACTGATACTCTCTATATCTTCAGGATTCAGATTGGAAATGCCGTCTCCTCCGTCACGGTTGCCGGCATTGGCCGTTCCGCCTATGGCAGAGTATGCTTGCTCGGAAGTGGAGTTCAGAATGGGAACACCGTCTATCACATACAGCGGTTGGTTGTCACTCGCCACCGAACGGATTCCACGGATACTGACTTTGGCTGAGGCTCCCAGACCGGAAGAAACCTGATTGACACGCACACCTGCCGACTTGCCGGTCAACGAAGTAATTAAGTTGGGCATTTTTACTCGCGTCAACTCCTCGTTTTTTATTAAATCTGTGGCGTAAGAAAGAGAATTTTCTTTCTTTTCGATACCCAAAGCGGTAACAATAACGTTATCCAGCTCTATCATATCTTCTCTTAGTGTGATATGAAAGGTCGAATGTCCTTCCACCTCAATATCCTGGGACATGTAGCCGATAAACGAAACACGAAGCACTGCATTATCGGCAACCACCAGAGTGAATTTTCCTTCCGAATCCGCTATCGCACCATTGGCAGTTTCTTTCTCTTGAATAGTGGCACCGGCCAACGGAAACCCGCTTTCATCCAGCACACGGCCACTTATCGTCACTTTAGAAAGCTGTATTTCAGAATGTCCCGGACGCTGCATACGCTCCATAAAATCCTCCGGGCAATCCGTCCATCCTATAGAAAACAGCCCTAAAATTAACGTATATAATGTAGTATATTTCATTGCATTAAATTGCCAATTACTTGCAAACTTAAGTATTTTCTCCGAATAAAAAAAGCCATAAAATCTGAGAAAAGAAACTTTTAAAATGAAAAACAGCGAAGAACTTTGGTTTATTGTGGAATATTATGTATATTAGGGGCATGTATAGCAATATAAATCTATTCAAGATAGAAACAAACCATGTGGTTCCTGCCCAGGGAAAGGTCTTGATTTCCGAACCCTTTTTGTGTGACCATATGTTTGGACGATCCGTCATTCTACTGGTGGACCATACACATGACGGCACAATGGGACTGGTTCTGAACAAACCGCTCCCCCTATTCTTGAATGATGTGCTGAAAGACTTCGACTGCCCGGAAAGTATACCTATCTATAAAGGAGGACCACTCAGCACAGATACATTGTTCTATCTGCACACGCTCGAGGGTATTACCGGAGCGCTGTCCATCGGCAAAGGCTTCTACCTGAACGGTGACTTTGAAGCCATTAAAAACTACATCATGCAGGGAAATCCCGTTCAAGGCAGAATCAGATTCTTCTTGGGATACTCCGGCTGGGAGTACGAACAACTGGGCCGGGAAATTGAAGAAAACACCTGGCTGGTAGGCAAAGAAAACATCAGTTCGCTAATGAACGAGGCGGCCAGCGGCACACTCTGGAAGAAGGCATTGTGCAAGCTGGGAGCAAAATATGAAATATGGTCGCGTTTCCCTCAGATTCCAACGCTCAATTAGTGCTTCGGAGAAGTTGCAACAGCACGACATCCTTATAGCATCCTCCTACGCGCCACCACTCCTTCAAAAGCCCGCAACGCACAAAACCGCAGGATTCAAAAAGGCGGATACTTGCCTCATTATCCACCGAGATATGGACTATCAACTGTTTCAGATACAAGAAACTGAAAACATAGTCGCACAGCAAACGCAGCGCTTCCTTGGCATAACCATTGCCCTGATACTCCTTCCGTATGGCAATGCCCACCTCTCCCCGAGCATGCATGGGAGAAAACTCTGTAATATCGATGGTACCTATCAGCGCATCATCCTCTGCACGTACAATCATCATACGCAGCTGGCGGTCGGCAAACATATCGCATTCGGAATTCTCAATATATTGTTTCAAGACAAATCTGGAATAGGGTACGGTGAAGTTCGTCACATCCCAAGTCTGGGAATCATTCTCCATAGCATACATCACTTCCAGGTCTTCCGGCTCCATAGCACGGAGACGCACCCTTTCACTGCAGAAATAAGATTTATTCATATCTTCCAGTCGGTTACATTTCTTCTTCTTTATTGATATGCAGTTCTTTACGCAGGCGTCCCTCACCCGGTAGGCAGAACAGAGAAGCCGTCAGTCCTATCAGTGCACACAGTGCACCCGTACTGCTCAACATGATATAATAGGTGAAAAAGCCTGCAAGCACCGGTATGGCAAGCAATGCCAGCCGCACGCCACTCCACAACGCATAGAGGCGGAGGGCTTCGGGAAGCGTCACTACATCTATTTTCCTGATTAATACCCATGAAAAGAGTTTCAGGGATACGGGCACGCAAGAGGCAGCCAGCAGAATGGTTATCGTCTCGGCCATATAGGTGGCACGTACATCTCCGGCATACATACCTACCCATTCGCCTCCGGTTTCTCCAAGCAGGACGAGCAGGATGGGAAGCATCCAGAAATAGGCAAAAGTTGTTCGGACACGCGCTGCGGTCTTCTTTATTTGTTCTTCCATTTAGTAAATTGATAGTGGATAATGAATAATTGATAATGGCCCCAAACAATCAGGCAGTTCCGGAAAATGGAGTGCGGTTCACAATACTGCGTCCCAGAGTCACTTCATCCGTATACTCCAATTCGTCGCCGATGGAAATGCCACGGGCTATGACGGAGAGCTTCACGCCCAGTTTTTCCAGCTTGCGGTAGATATAAAAGTTGGTGGTATCTCCCTCCATCGTCGTGCTCAGCGCAAGAATCACTTCATTGATGCCGCCGGCGGCTACCCGCCGCACAAGGCTTTCTATCTGCAAGTCTCCGGGGCCAATGCCATCCATCGGCGAGATGACGCCTCCCAGCACGTGATACAAACCACGGAACTGTTGTGTGGCTTCCACAGCCATCACATCGCGGATGTTCTCTACCACACAAACCACAGAGGCGTCCCGTTGCGGACTGGAACAGATACGGCACGTCTCCGTATCTGATATATTATGGCATACCTTGCAATATTTCACTTCATGCTTCAGCGTCACGATGGCATTGCCGAACGCTTCCACCACTGCCGTATCCTGGCGGAGCAGGTGAAGAACCAGCCTCATAGCCGTCTTGCGTCCCACTCCGGGCAACTTGGCAAACTCATTTACCGCCTTCTCCAATAATGTAGAGGGAAACTGTCCATTCATACTTAAAATTCTCCTATTGGCCACAAAGATAGTGCAAACCGAATGCAGAATAAAATGAACTCGTTCATTTTTTTATGCTGAGGTGCAGCCTATCTTCGCTTTCTGGGCAAAGATAGTGCAAACTTATGAAATTAGTGCTACCTTTGCCACACGTAAAACCCCAAAAAGGCAATAAAATGGATATTACAAACGCTGAATTCGTCATCAGTAACACAGACGTGCGGAAATGCCCCACCGGTACATTTCCCGAATATGCTTTCATCGGACGCTCCAACGTAGGAAAATCCAGTCTCATCAATATGCTGACCGGGAGAAAAGGGCTTGCCATGACCTCTGCCACACCGGGAAAGACCATGCTCATCAACCATTTCCTCATCAACAAGAGCTGGTACATTGTAGACCTTCCGGGATACGGCTATGCCAAACGGGGACAGAAAGGGCAGGAACAAATCAAACGTATTATAGAAAGTTATATACTGCAACGCGAACAGATGACTTGTTTGTTTGTTCTTATAGATAGCCGGCTGGCTCCCCAAGCCATCGACCTCGAGTTTACGGAATGGCTGGGCGAGAACGGCGCACCCTTTGCCATCGTCTTCACAAAGGCCGACAAACTGAAAGGCGGCAGACTGAACACCCACATCAACGAATACCTGGAACAGTTGAAGGAACAATGGGAAGAGCTGCCCCCCTACTTCATCACCTCTTCTGAAAACCGCATGGGACGGAAAGAACTGCTGGACTATATCGAAAGTATCAACAAAAGCCTGAATAGCAAACAATAGAAATAAGTAAAATGAAAAGATTAGTTTTTTGGCAACTGTTTGTTGCCGCACTACTGCTGACCAGCAATAGTCATGCACAATCCATCAAGGATTTGTTCAACAAAGAAAATATAGAGAAGGCGGTAAATGCCGTGACCAGCAAGTCAACAGCGGATATGACCGGCACTTGGTCGTATACCGGCTCCGCCATTGAATTCGAATCGGACAACCTGCTGCAGAAAGCCGGCGGTGCCGTTGCCGCCACAGCCGCAGAAAAGAAACTGGACGAACAGCTTGCCAAAGTAGGCATCAAAGCCGGGCAAATGTCATTCACATTCAACGCCGACAGCACATTCAGCGCCAAAGTAGGGCAAAAGAGCATGAAGGGAAGCTACTCCTACGATGCATCCACCCAAAAGGTCAACTTGAAATTCGCCAAGCTGATAGGTATGAATGCCAAGGTCAACGCTACCTCCACAACTATGGACCTGCTGTTCGAATCGGACAAGCTACTGAAACTGATAACCTTCCTCTCCAGCAAAAGCAGCAACTCCACTCTGAAGAGTATCGGCTCGCTGGCCAACAGCTAACGCGGAAATGATGCTCGGATTCTCATTACAGAAACTGTAACAACAACTTCCATACAACAAAAAAACTCACACACGACACGACACGACTAGTCGACGTTTATTGTTACGTAAGTACGTAGTAACGAACGAACGTACGACGTACGACGTACCGACCGTACGTACCGTACGTACGTACGTACGTCGTACCTACGTACGTAACT
>ENA-OQKC01001034-OQKC01001034.1-human-gut-metagenome-genome-assembly--contig:-NODE-1034-length-10248-cov-2.135263_pt1 | contig 10248 bp, 8 predicted proteins | sample MGYA00242774_ERZ504790 | MGnify/ENA primary metagenome ERZ504790 (study PRJEB26092, sample SAMD00036419) | human gut metagenome | host: Homo sapiens | study: EMG produced TPA metagenomics assembly of...
GAGATAGTACCTCACAGATGAAAAGTGGCTGTCGTTTTGTGGTGGAGCAGATTCTCTCTAATGCACTGAAATATACAAAGAGACGGAAGTGTCTCCATTTACCTGGAACAGGAGGGAGTCCGTTGTCATAAAGGATACAGGCATTGGTATTTCGGCGGAGGATCTGCCGCGGATTATGGAGAAAGGCTATACCGGATACAATGGGCGGATCGATAAACGCTCCACCGGAATTGGATTATATCTTTGCAAAAAAGTGATGGATAAGCTCCATCACCAGCTTCGGATCGATTCTGAAGATGGAAAAGGGACGAAGGTCGTCCTGGATCTGAGACGGACACAGCTTGATCTGGAATAAAGGACGCTACCTTTCAAAATCGTAAGGTTCGGGCTTGGATTGTAAGAAGAATCGATGGAAAATACTCGGTCATTCTGGCTATAATGACAGCATAGAAACATAAAAGAATTCAGAAAGGCGGAGATGAACATGACAATTCTTGAAGTTCAGAATCTAAAGAAAACATATACGACGCGGTTTGGCGGTGCCCAGGTGGAAGCCCTGAAAAACGTTACTTTTTCAGTGGAGGAGGGAGAGTACGTCGCGATCATGGGAGAATCCGGATCAGGTAAAACGACACTTCTGAACATCCTGGCGGCGCTGGATAAGCCTACAGGAGGCCATGTGAAATTAAAGGGAAGGGAGCTTTCCTCCGTTCCGGAGAAAGAGATCGCCGCTTTCCGAAGACAGAATCTGGGATTTGTGTTCCAGGATTTTAATCTCCTGGATACCCTTTCCATCCGGGATAATATTTTCCTTCCACTTGTGCTTGCGGGGAAAAAGTACGCAGAGATGGAAAAGCGATTAGTACCGATTGCAAAGAGCCTTGGGATCTACGAGCTGTTGGCAAAATTCCCTTATGAGGTGTCCGGCGGGCAGAAGCAAAGAACGGCAGTCGCAAGAGCACTGATTACAAACCGCAGTTGATTTTAGCAGATGAGCCGACCGGAGCTCTTGACTCCAGGGCAGCGGATGATCTGTTAAATCAGTTCACCCGGATCAATGAAAAAGGACAGACAATCCTCATGGTTACACATTCCGTAAAGGCTGCGAGTCATGCGGGAAGAGTGCTCTTTATCAAAGACGGTGAGGTTTTTCATCAGATTTATCGCGGAAAGATGAGAAATGAAGAGCTTTACCAGAAGATTTCCGACACCCTGACAGTGCTGACTACGGGAGGTGAGCGGTATGTTTAAATCGATTTACATCAGGCTTGCCCTTACCAATCTGAAAAAAAATAAGCGGTCCTATGTCCCGTTTCTGCTTACGAGCATCATCACCATCATGATGTTTTTTGACATGTACATGATCATGGACAACTCCGGTGTCAGAGAGATGCCGGGAGCGGACAGTATGCGGAGTATCCTTGGATTTGGTATGGTGATCGTGGCCATCTTTGCCTTCATCTTCTTGTTTTATACGAACAGCTTTTTGATTAAGCAGAGAAGAAAAGAGATCGGCCTGTACAATGTCCTTGGAATGGGAAAGAAAGAGCTCTCCATTATGATGTTCTGGGAATCTCTGACAACAGGTGGAATCAGTATTGTGATCGGACTGATCGGCGGGGCGATTTTCGGAAAACTGATGTTTCTTTTGCTTTATAAGATCGTCGGATACGAGACGCCTTTACAGTACGAGATTTCCGCTGGCAGCGTCAGCTCAACCGTGCTCCTCTTTGTGGCGATTACATTTATCACCTTCGCATTCAACCTGTTGCAGGTAAGAAAAGCAAATCCGATCGAGCTGCTCCGGGGCGGATCTATCGGAGAAAAGGAGCCGAAGACGAAGATTTTACTGACACTCTTTGGGATTGCGTCCATTGCCACAGGTTATGTACTTGCGAATATCGTGGAAAACCCGATCGAGGCCATCAGCGTCTTCTTTGTGGCGGTTCTTCTGGTTATTGTGGGAACGTACGCTCTGTTTGTAGCAGGCAGTATCGCCTTTTTAAAGATGCTGAGAAAGAAGAAGTCGTTTTATTATAAAGCAAAGCATTTTCATTCCGTGTCTGGTATGATTTACCGGATGAAGCAAAATGCCGTTGGACTTGCCAATATTTGTATTTTAAGCACCATGGTTCTGGTAACGCTTTCTACCACGGTCAGTTTGAATATGGGTATGGAAAATATTATGTCAAATCGATTCCCCAAGGAGCTGATTCTTTCAGTTTATCAGTCGGATGAGAATCTGACCAGGACGGTGGATACTGTTGTAGCAGAAGAGATGAACCGACAGGGCCTCAGACAGAAAAACGGTTATCGGTGCCAGTATACTTCCCTTGTGGCGGATGGCAAAGGAGAAGAATATACGGTGGACTCCTTTGACAGTACCTTTTATTTTAACAAGACTCTGATTCAGATCGCACCAGTCTCCTATTACAATGAGATGAATCAAGACGAGATTAAGCTTGCTGATAATGAAGCGGTTATTTTCTCTTCTTCTAAAGAGAATTACGGCAAAGACCACTTCCGGCTGGATGGCGTGGACTTTACCATTGTAAAAGAGCCGGATGAGATCCCGATGGAAGAGAAACAGGAATTTCCGGTAATGGATACCTTGACTCTTTTTGTAAAAGATGTGGGTACAGTCCAGAACCTCATTTCCTCACTTTCGGGTGGGGAAGCAGCGACTTTCCAGTATTCCTATGGATTTGATCTGGATGGAAGTGAAGCGAAGAAAGAAGCAGCGGCTACGGCCATCACAAACCGGCTCCGGAATGATTACGGGATTGCATGTGATATAGAACTTCGGGGTATGTATGAAGAAGATTTTCATACGTTCTACGGAAGCTTCCTCTTCCTTGGCATTTTCCTTGGCGGGTTGTTTTTGATGGCAACGGTATTGATTATCTATTATAAGCAGATTTCCGAAGGATTTGAGGACCGCAACCGGTACCAGATTATGCAGAAAGTCGGCATGAGTCGCCGGGAAGTCAAAAAGACGGTCAACAGCCAGATCCGTATGGTATTCTTCCTGCCGCTTGGTCTTGCCACGCTCCATGTAGCGGCGGCCTTCCAGCTAATGAGAAGACTTCTCGCAAGCTTCAACCTGACGAATGTCAATCTGTTTATCACCTGTACCATCGGTACGCTTCTCGTATTCAGCGTGATCTACGGCCTCGTATTCAAACTGACCGCAAGAGAATACTATAAAATTGTCACGAAATAGTTAAAATTGCTTAAAATGGCAATACTTAGGAACAGAAATAGCTCTGAATTGCCTGCAAAAGTCTGGTATTATCTTCCGGCTGCATCAGGCAGAAGCGAAAAAACTGGCTGCCAAGCCCCGGAAATGAGGAACAGTCGCGGATCATCAGTTTCTGACGAATCAGAAAGTCAAATAATCCGGGCGATGTAAAGACGGAATCCAGGATCTCGACAAACAGAAAGTTGCTGTCGCTTGGATAGACACACAGCTTGGAAATTTCTGAAAGTCCTTGTATCATGCGGGTGCGCTCGCGGGATATGAGGACTTTGTTTTTACGATAAACTCGGTTTCCGCAAAAAGATGTTCTCCGGCAAAGGCGGCAATGCTGCTGACGCTCCACGGATTCTGCACTTTTTTCAGGTGGGCAAGGAATTCTGCGTTGCTGGAGACGCCGTACCCTAAGCGCAGGCCCGGAGCTGCAAAAAATTTGAAAATGCCACGGATCACCATCAGATTTGGAAACTCCGGGACGAGAGGAATGGCAGAAACATTGCGACATGCAAATTCGGCATAAGTCTCGTCAATCATTACGAAAACGCCCCGCTTAAGGCATCCGCGGAGAAGAACGGCAAGCTCTTCTTGAGAAAGGGCAGAGGCAGTAGGATTGTTCGGATTACAAAGAATCAGAAAATCTGCATGGCTTTTTTTCAAAGCGTCAATCAGCTCTCCGGTATGAATCCGGAAATGATCTTCCTTTTTCGGAAACCAGGTAGAGTAAGAGATACCCGAAAGCTGTAATTCCCGCTCGTATTCCGAGTAGGATGGTCCTACCTGGACAGCATGGTGTCTTTGACAAGACTGGATCAAAAGGGAAATCAGCTCGGTAGAACCATTTCCCACCGACACATAATCCGGAGAAATATGACAGTAGCGGCCGATGGCTGCTCTCAGTCCGATATAATTTCGATCCGGATATCGTGACATCAGATGAGAAAAATTCTTGCAGACAGCCAGAGCTGTCTGTTCAGGAAAACCAAGAGGATTGACATTTGCGGAAAAACAGCAGATCTCGTCAGATTCTATATGATAATAGGATGCGATCTGCTCCAGATCACTTCCATGAAAAATTGGTGTCTGACTCATACGAATTGCCTCCTTTTTATGATAGCAAACAACTGTAGCAGTTCCGTCAATTCAGTCTGTAGCTCAGATTCGCAGCTTGCGCCGTTTTTTATGCTGCCGGCGCAGCGAAATCTTCGCATATGACAAATTCTGATAAATTATGCACAGGGATTGCCATTTGACAGGGAATAATGTTATAATTTTCAATTATAGTATATCTGATAAAAAAATGCAATGCAAGAGGTGGCAGGACTTGAAAAATAAATTAAACGCTTTTCAAATGGAGATTTTAGCAAGGAGCAGCCAGAAGTGAAGTTTTCGGAGACGAATCTGGTGCTCCTGATCGGAGAAGGGGAGACCTACCAGGGAAGTTTTACGATTGAAAGTAAAAAGGAAGCGCTGATAAGAGGAATTGTTTATTCCTCTTCTTTTCGTATTCATCTGACAGAGAATGGATTTGAGGGAAATCCGGTGGAGATTTCTTTCACTTACGATACAGATGGTCTGGATCCGGGATATGTGGAGAATGGTACGTTCTATATTGTGTGCAACGGCGGCGAGTACGAGCTTTCTTTTACGGCGGTAATCGAGCGGCCATATTTGATGACTTCTCACGGGAAAGTACAAAATATGAAAGATTTTAAGCTTTTGGCTATGACGGACTTCATGGAAGCACGCAGATTGTTTCGTTCCATGAGTTTTTATGAGATTCTGCGCTACGAAAATCCGAGAGTAGTAGCTCTTTACAATAATATGAGGAAGTGGTCTCTGGGCGAACAGGCGGTGGAGGAATTTCTCGTCGGCATCAAACAGAAGGAATGTCTTTTCCTCTCTCTGTCTGAATATGAGAAGAAGTTTGAAAGCATCACCGATGCGGTTCGGGAGAACCTGATTATTACAAAGAATACATGGGGCTACATGCCGATCCGTGCCACAGTGGAAGGCGGTTTTATACAGATCACGCAAAAGGAATTTACTACGGATGATTTCGTCGGGAATACATTTGGGTTTCACTATGTCATTACTCCACAGGTGCTTCACGCCGGAAGAAATTTTGGACGAATCATCTTTACTACACCGTATGAGCAGGTCGTCTACGAAATCGAAGTCACACGACAGGGAGTCCATACACCAAAGCATGAGCAGACGTTTTATATGACACAGATTGTAAAGGGCTATTTCTCCTGCATTACCGGAAAGAGTGATCTATTAAGCTGGGCGGAAGATACGATCCAGCTTGCGGGACAGATGGAGAACCTTGGCCGGGACGCCGCGTTTTGTTCCCTTGTAAAAGCGCACGCTTACTTGGAGAGCGGACAGACAGAACAGGCGGCGGAGATTATTGAGCAGTATAATTACGGCCGTTTTGATATGATGAAGCGGCCTGAGAATACAACCTACTACCTGTATCTTACTGCATTGTTAAAGCGCAATGCAAGCCACACGGAACATGTAACAGAGGAGCTTCGCAAGGCATATAATAAGCATCCGAAGATGTGGAGCGTCCTTTGTATGCTGGTGGATATTGATCCGGAGTACCGCAATATTACGCGAAGACTTGCTGCCCTGGAGAAGCATTTTTATTCAGAAAAATTCGGTCATACATTGTTATATCTACAGGCATTTAAGTGTTACAGGGAGGATCCGGTTTCTTTGAAAAAGCTTGGCAATTTCGAGATTCAAGTACTGGGCTTTGGATGTCGGTACGGACTCTTCACAAGGGAGCTTGCTCTTTACACAGCAAATCTGGCAGGGCAGCAGAAGAAATTCGACAGACAGTTGTTCCGTCTTTTAGAAAAACTCTATGGAGAGTACCCGGATCCTATGGTACTGACTGCGGTCTGCACGCTTCTTATTAAGGGGAATCAGATTTGTTCTGAATATTTCAAATGGTATGAGCTTGCGGTAGAACAGGAGATGAAGATCGTACAGCTCTACGAATATTATATGATGACGATTGAGGAGGAGCGGGTACGTACGCCGCTTCCGAAAGCTGTCTGTCTCTACTTCATGCATGGGAATACGCTTACTTACGAAAAGACTGCTTTCCTCTACGCAAATATAATTCAGTTCCAGGAGGAGACAAGTGAGATTTACAATTACTACCGTGACAAGATGCAGGAATTTGGCTGGGAGCAGCTTTTAAAAAGACATATTAATGAGCCGCTTCGGATTATTTATAAGAAGTTCTGTACGGAGGAGAATATGACACAGGAGCGTCTGGAAGCGCTCAATGATATTTGTCATGCTTACGAGGTGAAGACGAATCTGCCGTTTATGAAATCGGTAATGGTTATTGAGGAGGATGGAGAAATCCGTCAAAGAGTCGGTGTGATCGATGGCAAAGCCATGATCTTCCTCTATGATAAGGATTCCAGAATTATTTGGGAGTCCATGGACGGACGACATTATACGGATTCTATTCCATATGAGACGACACGTCTGTTCTACGAGATGCGGTTTGTAGAGTTCTGCAAACAACTGGAGAAAAATAAGGAGGTTCCGGAAGAGCCGGTTGCTGTACCGGAACTTTCCTTTGAAAATATCAAGAAGCACGGTATGGATCCGTTCGTGGACGGAGAGGTTTTTGATCTTTGTTCAAAGAAAATTTTAGAGGACGGTTACGAAGAGGATGAGATGCTTACAGAGCTCTGTTACGTGTTGTTCACAAAAGGATACTTTGACCATACGACACTCAGCTATCTGGCAATATACTATTGTGGAGCCACAAGAAATATGAAGAGGGTATGGCGCGCGGCAAAGAAGAGGGAATTCCTTCGGATCGCATTGCCGAGCGAATTATCACCCAGATGGTATTTTCAGAGAATATTTTCGGTGAGGAAGCCATCTTCTGTGATTACTATGGCAGCGGCAATACCTACTTCCGCCTAAAGAGAGCATATCTTGCCTACATATCCAGGGAGTATCTGATACGTGACCGGCAGACTGATCTGTCAGTATGGGAGATTGTTAGAAAGGAAGAAGAGGCCGGAGAGGTGCTGCCGGACATTTGCCGGATTGCCTATCTGAAGTATTATTCTGAGCATGAGATCCAGACTGCGTCAGAGGAGCTTCTGAAACGGTTCTTGCGGGAACTTTGTGAAAAACAGGTTGTCTTTTCTTTTTATTTGAAATATCCACAGTCTTGGCTGATGGAAGTTATGCTTTATGACAAATGTATTGTCGAATACCGGGCAAAGAAAGGAAGCCAGGTGATGATCGAGTACAAGATCCAAAAGGCCAGAGAACGGACGGAGGATCAACCATACCAGAAAGAGATCATGCAGGCGGCCTATGAGGGGATTCATGTAAGGACCTTGTCCTGTATAGTGATGAGATCTTGGAATACCGCTTCAAAGAGATGAAAGCTGACGGCAGTACGTTTGCGTCTGACATGCAGACATTTCGTCTGGAACACGAAGTACCGGCTATCGGAACGTACGGACGGCTGAACGATATGTCGGAGCTGACGAAGAAGCGCTGAAACAGGCAATGAATGAATACAGCCGCGAGAAGGAACTGTCGCAGGAGCTGTTTATGGTATACTAAAAGAGGAGAAGGATCAGGATGGAAAATTGTGGTTATATCATTGGCTATGACCTGAATGAAAACGGCTGCCAAATCAGCTATTATGATGAAGAAAAGCATGAACTTAAGACGCTGGAAGTGGCGGCTGACAATTACCAGATTCCGATGATGGTGGGACATTACAAAGAGGCATGGATGTTCGGACGCGAGGCTCAGCGGGCAGCTATGATGGAAAAGGGCTGGGTCGTTTCAGATCTCTACCGCAAGGCTCAGAGAAAAGAACAGATTGAGATCGAAGGGACAGTCTATGAGGCAAGATGGCTTCTTGGCAAGTTTATTGAGCTGACCCTCCAGACATTCCGAAAGAAAGAGGTCTCCTTTGTATCGTTTACCGTACCGTGGATTGATCAGGATATCCGTACCTTTTTACGTGAAGCCGGAGCCCAGGCAGGTATTGATAAAAGCCGAGTCTACGCCATGGATTACCGGGAGAGCTTCTGTTACTATATGCTTTATCAGCCAAAAGAGCTCTGGCAGTATGAATCCGCGCTCTTTTACTGTGACAGGGAAAAGATTGAAGCTTACATGCTAAAGCAGCTTAACACGGACTACAGAAGAGAGAAAGAAAGCTTTGTCAGTGTGGAGAAGGTGGCAGAGGCACAGATGGAAGAGCTTAGGGCGGTCTATCCGGTGCTGAATGTAGATAAGGCTAGAAATGCGGATGAACGGTTTCGGAATTTCATTCAAGGTGTTTTTAATAAGAAACATGTTTCCTCTGTCTATCTGACGGGGGAAGGTTTTGAAAATAACTGGTATCCGAACTCTCAGAAGGTGCTGTGTAATGGACGTAGAGCATTTATTGGAAACAATCTGTATAGTAAGGGGGCATGTTATTGCGGTCTGAAAAAGCGTTCGGAAACTCCGGATGTACCAACCTATCTGGATGAGACAAAGCTGATGGAACAGATCTGTCTCAAGATGAGGATTCATGGAGTAGATGTATGGTACCCGATTGTGGAGTTTGGCACCCACTGGTATGAAGATACAAGAGAATGGGAGGTCCTTTTAGAAAATACGGAGGATATTGAAATTCATATTGAGTCGCTGGCGACAGGACAGTGGAATGTAGAGACGGTCTCTTTTGCGGGGATGCCAAAGAGAAAAGAATATTCTCTCAAGCTGATTGTCCGTACGGAGTTTGATGATGAGAGGACGTGCCGCCTGAGTTTCCGGGATGCAGGGTTCGGGGATTTCTTCCCGGCTACGGATTTCAGGGTAGAAAAAATCATTCATCTGGGAGGTACAAATGGGCAGTTTAATCTTTGTCATAAGAAAAAGGCTTCACAGCCATACAAAATCACACGGATTCACAGAAAGATCTATACGATAGAAGAACTGTGCTATTATCTCTGTAATAATCTGTATCTGATTGACTACACCATTATGAATGAGAAAATTTGTGAGTGGCTGTATTCAGAGCTTGATATGAAGGAGCTGGCAAGAGACCTTCTTGACCTGCTTCAGAAAAACGGAACGATTGAACAGTTCGTACTTCGGATTCTGGAACAAGCAAAGATCTATTCGGAACCGGAGATGGAGCACATCCGCAATGTTCTGGATCGTCTGAAAGATCAGAAGGAGATTGAGCGCAGAAAATATAAAGCTGATAACCTGCTGGCAAGTGGAGAGTACGAATCGGCAATCCTCGTTTATCTTTCCATTCTCCAGGATGAGAGGGATGAGTCCGCAGGCGAGCGTTTTTATGGGAAGGTATACGGTTGCCTTGGTGCTGCCTATGGGAGGGAGCTGCTCTATGAACAGGCGGCGGAAATGTACTTAAAGGCGTATGAGATCTGCCAGGACGAGACGATGCTGGCAGCCTATGTATATGCCCGATCACGGTATCTTCCGGAAGAGGAGTATCAAAAGTTTCTTGCTGAACATCCCGATTACGCGGAGATCGCTGATCGAATCCGGCTGCTGGAAGAAGAAAAGACGGCTAAAGAAAGCCTCGAAACGCCGCAGGAGACACTAGAGGCGTGGAAACATCAGTACAGACGGTATTTATAGAAAGGAATAACAGCCGGTCATTCAAAGAAGATCCGGTTGCGCTTCCGGATCTTCTGTAGTATAGTAGGAATACAAAAAGGGTATTGACCCCAAGTTTAGGAAAAGGAGCATGAAACAGTGAACGACAGATATCAGAGTCCATTATCAGAACGGTATGCAAGTAAAGAAATGCAGTATATTTTTTCTCCAGATATGAAATTCCGCACATGGAGAAAACTTTGGATCGCCTTGGCAGAGACAGAAAAGGAGCTCGGCCTTCCCGATCACGGAGGAGCAGATCGAAGAGTTAAAGGTCACATGCAGACGACATCAATTATGAAGTGGCT
>ENA-OQKC01001038-OQKC01001038.1-human-gut-metagenome-genome-assembly--contig:-NODE-1038-length-10233-cov-2.217396_pt1 | contig 10233 bp, 9 predicted proteins | sample MGYA00242774_ERZ504790 | MGnify/ENA primary metagenome ERZ504790 (study PRJEB26092, sample SAMD00036419) | human gut metagenome | host: Homo sapiens | study: EMG produced TPA metagenomics assembly of...
GCTCTCTTCCCTCTGCTCGTCCTTGTTCTCGTCCTTCCTCTCTGCCTTCTGCTCGCCCTTGCTCTCTTGCTTCTTCTCTCTGCACTTCGATATCTGTTTCATAATCATATTCATCCAACAGCATATTGACAACCTCGCTTCCTTTTCACATTAAATAATCAGCAGAATTCCTTTCTCAATGCACTCTTTGATCGCCTCTTTATACGGTTCTTCCACACCGGAGATCTGATAGTTCTGTACCGTTTCCATAAACTGGCTGTATTCTTTCAGCACCTGACATTTCTCCAGGATCTCATGATGCTCTTCCGGCCGGATATTGATGACCTTTACTTTTAATTCCAGACTCGGTTCACCGTCTTTTACAATATAGGCGTCTGACAGACGGAGCTCTTTTTCCTTCTCCCATTTTTCTTTTCCGTTATAAAATGTGTAAAATTCCGGCATCGGAAGGGGGACGAGTTTCTTTTTATATCGGCTTCTCGGCGGCACGAGCCTTTCATATGCCCGTCCGATGTACAACAGACTCCGAAGGGGCATGTTTTCGTTGATCGTAGACTGATGCTCGCCGAATACGATCACTTTCCCACCTGCATCGAAAGAAATGTCGTTTTGAAAATTCATATAGATCGTATTGTCTACGCGGAATTTCCGGATCTTCGTTCCTTCCGGGAGGGGCTCGTCGTGGATGGCGTTAAAGAGCGCGATTTCATTTGCTTCTGCTGATTCGTCTTCATAGAACAGATCTACGAAGACGCTGTTTTTGATTTCTCTGTTTTCTTTTCCTGTCATAGGCTTCTCCTTTCATGCGCATGAACGAGTCCTATGAACTAAGAGAAAAGTTTTCACAATAAACTTTATTTTCTTTCTTAAGAATCAGTATACGAAAAAAAGCGGCGCTCTACAAGACTCTCCATGCAAAAATAATTTTGTTAATCGGGTAACTTTGAGGGAATTCCTCGGACTGACGATACTGTCAGCATTCTCCGCGGACAGACGAGACTGCCGGCGCTTTTCACAGAAAGAATTTCTGTGAGTGGATTTATCATAACATATTTACAAATCAGGAACAATGATATTTTATTACAAGGATCTGCACTCTAATGTCAGTATACGATAAAGAATACGGCTGCACCGCAGCTTTCACTGCCATGCAGCCGGAATAAGTTTTTATTTATTACTTGCCGAAAGCACTTCTTCCGCAATATTTCTTGAGTGATCGGAAATCCTCTCTAAGCCGACAAGCGCGTCAAGAAATACGATTCCCGCCTCCGTATCGCACTGCTTATTTGCAAGACGCTGCATATGATCTGCCCGAAGGCGGATCTCCAGATCATCGGCGCTTCTTTCTTTTTCAATCACTTTCAGCGCCTTCTCCGCACTGTTCTCTTCAAATGCTTCAACCGCATAAGTGAAACTGTCTGAACAGACTTCCAGCATCTCTTTCATTTCTGCTGCCCCGACACCCGAGAACTTCTTTTTCTGGTTCGCAAGGTTTTCTGCATACTCGGAAATATTTTCACAATAGTCGCTGATTCTTTCGATGTCTGAAACAATCTGAAGAAGGCTTGCCACGTGCTGATGCTCTTTTTCATTAATCGCCAGAGAGCTGATCCGTATCAGATAATCTGTAATTCCCTTGCAGAGCCGGTCCGCGATACTTTCTTCCTCTCGGATCTCGTTCATCGTCTCTTCATCCTGAGTAAATAATACTCGGCGAGTCTTGTCCATCGTTCCTTTTACAATATATCCCATCCGGCATACTTCGCTTACAACAGACTGAATCGCAATACTCGGAGTCTCTAACATCCTTTCATCAAGGAGCACACGGCTTTCATCTACTACTCCGTCTTCCTCTTTCTGGAGTTTTCTTGCCAGTTTGATGATCCAGTCGGATACCGGGAAGAGCAGCAGTGTCGTTCCGATGTTGAAAATTGTATGTACCGTACTGATCTCTGTCTGCGTAATCATACCCGCGCCCATACCCGGGTTGAGCACTTTGAAGAAAAAGATCGCCGCAACACTGAATATGATTGTTCCGATCACATTGAACAAAAGATGCATGATCGCCGCTGTCTTTGCTGTCTTTTTCGCTCCGATACTTGACATGATCGCCGTCACACATGTTCCGATATTCTGCCCCATGATAATATATACCGCCGCATTAAACGGTACAAGTCCTGCTGCCGCGAGACTCTGCAAGATGCCGACCGATGCAGACGAACTCTGGATGATCGCCGTCACAAGCGCACCTGCAAGAATACCAAGGAACGGATTGTGTCCAAGCTTCACGAAAATGCTGCAGAATGCTTCTGATTCCTGAAGCGGCGCAACCGCCGACGACATCGTTGTAATTCCGACGAAAAGGATACCGAACCCTACGATAATGCTGGAAATATCTTTTGATGAACGTCTCTTGCCCGTCAGCATGATGATCACACCGATAATAATCGCAATCGGCGCGAGATTGGCAGGACTTAAAAACTTCGCCCATTCCACACTCGACACGAGCCAGCCCGTTACCGTCGTTCCGATATTTGCTCCCATGATGACGCCCATCGCCTGAGACAGATTCATGATACCTGCGTTTACAAACCCTACGACCATAACTGTCGTTGCCGACGAACTCTGGATCACTGCCGTAATAAATGCGCCAAGCATCACTCCAAAAGTTTATTTTCGTCAGCGCTTCCAATAGAGACTTCATCCTGCTGCCCGCGGCATTCTCCAAACCTTGCGCCATGATCTGCATTCCGTAGATAAACATTCCCAAGCCACCCACAAACGGGATGATAATAGATGCATAGTTCATAATTCTACTCTTTCCTCCGTAGCTATAAGAGTTTTTTCATTCACTTTTTTCACATAATTTATGCAGAGCTGCAAAAGTGTGCAACCCTGCATTCTTACGATACCATTATCAGCGTCAAAAAACAACAAAATCTTTGCATTTTCTTAGCGCAATTTTCACAGACGTTTTGTGGATGTAATATACACATAAAAAACTGGCGTTTTCTACACTTTCATGCTATGATGTCGATAAAGCATTATACCGATCCCGAACTGTTGGAAATCAACACCTTAGAAAACGCGATCTATATGGCAATGCAGAACGATGTTTCATTCATGATCGGACTTCGGCTGTCTTTATACGAACATCAGTCAACTTTTAATCCTAATTTACCGCTGAGATATCTGTTTTATATTTCGGACTTATACTCGGGTATGATCGACAAAAACAAATTATACGGTTCACGAAAAATTTTGATTCCGCCGGAATTCGTCATCTTTTATAATGGGATCCAGGATCAGCCGGACCGCCGGATCTTACGATTATCCGATTTATATTCCATACGGGATCAACACTGCAAATTAGAATTAGAAGCTGTCATGCTCAACATTAATCTCGGACATAATCCAGCCTTAATGAATGCATGTACGATGCTGCATCAATACGCAGAGTATACAGACCGGGTTCGTCGGTACACAAAACAATGTCGCTTGAAGATGCGGTTGAACATGCCATCACAGAATGTATCCACGAAGGGATTTTAAAATCATTTCTTGAGAAAAATCGAGCGGAGGTGAAAAACGTGTGCATTTACGAATATGACGAAGAAGAACATATCCGGCTGGAACGCAGTTACGCCTGGGAAGACGGAAAAAAGGAAGGACTTAAAGAAGGTATTCGGAAGGGCGAAAAAGGGAAAACTTGCAATCTCATTCAGAAAAAACTCGAGAAAGGAAAAACTCTTTCCCAGATTGCAGACGAGCTTGAAGATACGGAAGAAAATATCGGACGCCTGATCGAACAGTTTCATCTTGGAATACCCCAATAACCGAAGCGACTTATATAGAGAAAAACAATTATAATTCTCTGCAGACACAGTGTGTACAGAAATCTTCTTTATTTTATTTTTCTTGATTTCTGTACACATTTTCATAAAAATCTATTTTTTCATTTTCGGTTCAAAGATAAAGGACGCAATATAACCGAAGATCAGCGCTGCGGAAATACCGACGGCACTCGCCTGAAATCCACCCATGAACACACCCATAAATCCATATTTGTCAACAGCTTCTTTCACACCCTGCCAAAGCACATTGCCGAATCCCGGAAGGGGAACGCCTGCCCCTGCCCCGGCAAGTTTCTGAAACGGATCGTACAGTCCGCAAAATCCAAGCAAAGCTCCGCCACATACTAAAAGCACCATAACCCTTCCCGGCATCAGCTTTGTCCTGTCTAATAAAATCTGCACAGCCGCGCATATAAGACCTCCTACGATAAACGCTTTTACATAATCCATTTTGTTTCACCCTTTCTCTTTTCTACTCTGCTCATTCTTCTTGCTTTTATCATTTTGCCTTCTATCTTCTTGCTTTTTAATTTCCTTATGCTATGCATCGCTTTCCAGAACAATTCCGTGAGCGATCCCCGGTACGCTCGCCCCCTCGTTGAAACTGACGGTAGACATAAGCGCCCCTGTAGGAACAAATAACACCCGCTTCCATTCTCCTTTTTCTAATTTAGGAAGTACATACGATGCCAGCGTTACGGCGGCGCAGCCGCATCCGCTTCCACCGGCATGCGTATCCTGCCGTTCTTTATCAAAAATCGTCATTCCGCAATCCATATGTTTTTCGCATATATCGTACCCTTTTTCTCTAGATAAGATACGAATAAAATCGTTCTTCCGATGCTTCCTAAATCTCCTGTATAATCCTGTCGTAATCTTTTTCCTTTCTTTCCATATCCTGGAAAGTTCTGTACAATCGTATCCATGGCCGCCGGAAGCCATACAACGCGTACCCATATTTTGAGAATACCTTCAAGCCATAATCTTACGATCTTTCCGACAGTTACTCCTGTAATGCGAATATTAGAAAAGTACGACTTTGTGTTTTGTTTTCTGTATTCCTCTGTACCGACTGCACAAGAAAACGCGCCGCTTCCCGTCACTGTCCAATGTGAAGAAAGAGGTCTCTGATTCGCATATCCTAACGGAAAGCGAAAACTCTTTTTACCGCACTTCCGAAATGACTTGATGTGACGGCGATCATCGTTCCTCCGTATCCTAGCGGCAGCGCTCATAGATGCAAGCGCAAGCGCTTCTCCTGATGTAGAACATGCTCCGTAGAGGCCGAACATCGGAATCTGCAAAGCCTCTACCCCATTGAAGTTGCTATTCCCTGCCGCTAAAAGATCCCCTCCAAAAAGATATCGGATCTTTTTCAAGTCCACATGTGCCTTTCCTGCCGCAAGAACACACGCTTCTTTCTGCATGTTACTCTCCGCTTCTTCCCATGTCTGTGCTCCGAACAGGTCGTCTTTATCTGTCACGTCAAATAATTTCCCGATTGGTCCATCCGCCTCTTTGCTGCCTGCGACAGACGCAGCGCTGATAAGATACGGCGCTTCTCGAAACATAATGCTTTGCGCCCCTTTTATCTGATCCATAATCCTTCCTTTCCCTGACTCCGTCTTCCATCAGCCACGTTACGCACGCATTGCGTTTTACACATGGCGTGGGCTGAACTGTTACAGTTTTATTTTTATATTTTTATTGTCGGCATATTTGCGAAAAATTATTATGAATTTATATACATATTCGGAAAATTATTTCAGATACTAACAGAAAAGAAATTAAAAACGCGCGTGTTGCGCGAAATGCAAGGAGTGTGTTTCATCTATGGATAAAATACAAAAACTGAAACAAGAAAAACAATATGAACAATATGTAAAAGAAAAAACGCCCCGACATAATCTTTTTCTGAATATGTGCAAAGCGTTTTTCCTCGGCGGGCTGATCTGCCTGCTCGGACAAGTTATTTATCATTATTTTGAATTACGAAATCTTTCTCCCGATGAGTGCAGCCGCTGGATGTCTCTGTCGCTCATCCTTTTAAGCGTTTTGTTCACCGGAACCGGAATTTACCAGAAACTTGCAGCCTGGGGAGGCGCCGGAGCGCTCGTGCCGATTACCGGATTCGCAAATTCAGTAGCTGCCCCTGCCATCGAATACAAAAAAGAAGGTCAGGTATTCGGCATCGGATGTAAAATTTTTACGATCGCCGGTCCTGTTATCCTGTACGGTATTTTCACAAGCTGGGGACTGGGACTGATCTACTGGTTCGGAACTTTATTTAAGTAAAACGCAGCCGTCCGTATATTTTTGTCATTCGCTCCATCTCCCGAACTGTCCCTTCATCCGGCTCGCCCGGTTTCATACGCCATTCCCAATTCCCGCCAAGTGTGGACGGCGTATTAATTCGTGCATCGCTTCCAAGTCCCAGATAATCCTGCATCGGAACGATGCACAGATCCGCCGCGCTTCCCATTGCCATAGCAATAAAATCTCCCGCAAGCGTATCTTCATCAAGACGGGGCTTATACATGTATTCTTTTGCAAACTGCCGTGTTGATCCTGCCGCCGTGTGATACCATCCTTTTGTCGTATCATTATCGTGAGTTCCCGTATATACAACGCAGTTTCTTGTATATGTATGCGGGAGATAGTTTGAATCTTCCCTTGAATCGAATGCAAACTGAAGCACTTTCATCCCCGGAAATCCACTTTCTTTTAAAAGCTGTATCACACTCGGAGTTAAAAAGCCGAGATCTTCGGCAATAATCCTTTTTCTGCCGATCTTTTCTTCCAGCGTCCGGAACAGCTCTATCCCCGGTCCCGGCATCCACTTTCCGTGTACTGCCGTTTTTTCTCCGTACGGAACAGCATAATATTCATCAAAACCGCGGAAATGATCGATCCGCACGACATCATACAGCCGGAAACAGTGTTCGATCCTGCGAATCCACCAGTCGTACCCTGTTTTTTTATGATATTCCCAATCGTAGAGCGGATTCCCCCACAACTGTCCTGTCTGCGAAAATCCATCCGGCGGACATCCCGCAACATCGATCGCTTCAAGAGCGTCATTAAAACGGAACATCTCCGGCGCCGACCATGTATCCGCGCTGTCAAACGCAACATAGATCGGAATATCTCCGATAATCTCTATGCCGTTTTCGTTCGCATAAGAGCGAAGGCGTTTCCACTGTCTGTCAAATTCATATTGCTGAAATTTGTAAAAGGCAATCTGACGCGACAGCTCTGCTTTTGCATTTTCAATCGCCTGTGACTCTTTGTTTTTAAGCGGTTCTTCCCATTCATTCCAACTCACGCCGCCGTTTCGGTCTTTGATCGCCATATAGAGGCTATAATCTTCCAGCCAAAATTGATTTTCCGAAACAAATGCGCGGTATTCGTCATTTTCTCCAAAACGCGAAAACGCTTTCTCAAGTATTTGAAACCGTGTCTTATATATTTTTTCATAATCTATCTTATCTTCCCGTATTCCCTCACAGCCGTATTCGCACTCCTGCGCTGTCAACAAACCTTCTCCTGTAAGCGTTTCAAGATCGATAAAATACGGATTGCCTGCAAATGTAGAAAAAGACTGATACGGAGAATCTCCGTATCCGGTCGGCCCTAACGGAAGAATCTGCCAGTAACTTTGCCCTGCCGCCTTAAGCCTGTCAATAAATTGATAGGCTTCTTTTGAAAAACATCCGATTCCATATTTTGACGGCAGTGAAAATATCGGAAGCAGCACGCCGCTTGCCCGTTCCATAACCATCCCCCTTTTCATCAATATACCGTTTTACTAATATTTTTCTTTAATCTTATGATCTGGTTAATTTCCAAATATCTCTATTATACTGTTCAATCGTTCTGTCTGATGAGAAGTAGCCTGCTTCGGCAATATTGACAAGCATCTTTTTCGCCCATTCCTTTTGATCTGTATACGCCGCCAGCGCCTTGTCTTTCGCCTTTTTGTTACGCATCAAAAATCAAGAAATGTCATAAACCAGTCTTTTCCTATCAGCTCTTTTTGCAAAACGCTCCAGACTTTCTTTGCATCCGATCTTCATCATCTGTTTTCCTGTAATGAAATCAACCGCCGCTTTGATCTTCGGATTCTTTTTATAATAATCTTTTGCCGAATAATCCGCTTTTTTATAATGTTCGATTACTTCGTCGCTTGACGCTCCGAACACGAAAATATTATCGTCTCCTACAAGTTCATGTATCTCTACGTTTGCCCCGTCCTCTGTACCGAGAGTGACTGCACCGTTTAACATAAACTTCATATTCCCCGTGCCGCTTGCCTCTTTTGACGCAAGAGAGATCTGCTCGGATATATCACATGCAGGAATCAGTTTTTCAGCCTTTGTCACATTATAATTCTCTACCATGACAACTTTCAGATAAGGACTTACTTCCGGATCATTATTAATGATCTCCTGCAGGCAAAGTATAAGATGAATGATATCCTTTGCGATCACATATGCCGGAGCCGCTTTCGCCCCGAAGATCGCTGTGATCGGAGTTTTCGGAAGAATCCCCTCCTTGATCTCCAAATATTTATCAATAATATACAGTGCATTTAACTGCTGCCGTTTATACTCGTGAAGTCTTTTTACCTGAATATCGAAAATCGTATCTGCGTCTATCTCTATTGCCTGTGTCTCTTTCAGATACGCGGCAAGATCTTTTTATTTCTTTTTTAATCTCTAAAAGGCGTTTCAAAACAGTCTCGTCGTCTTTGTATTCAAGCAGTTTGACAAGTTTAGAGGCATCTTCTTTATACTCGTCTTTGATTGTTTCATCAAGCAGCGCCGTAAGACGCGGGTTGCAGTGAAGAAGCCATCTGCGGAACGTAATCCCGTTTGTTTTATTATTGAATTTATCAGGATAGATTTTATAAAAATGATTCAGTTCCGATTGTTTTAAGATGTCCGTATGAAGCGCCGCCACTCCGTTAACGCTGAATCCGTAATGAATGTCGATATGCGCCATATGAACAGTATCGTTTCTGTCTATGATGGCTGTTGATTCATCGCTGAATCTTCTGCGAACTTTATCATCAAGTATCTCAATGATCGGAACGAGCTGCGGCACAACCTTTTTTAAATATCCGATCGGCCATTTTTCAAGCGCTTCTGCCAAAATCGTATGATTCGTATACGCGCATGTACGGGATACGACATCGATCGCTTCATCGATATCAAGCCCTCTTTCCACAAGAAGCCGGATCAGTTCGGGAATGACCATTGTAGGATGAGTGTCGTTGATCTGGATGACAGCATAATCCGGCAGATCATACAATGTACTTCCTTTTTGCACACATTCATCCAAGATCATCTGTGCGGCGCTGCTTACCATGAAATACTGCTGATAAATGCGCAGAAGCCTTCCTTTTTCATCGCTGTCATCAGGATATAAAAACAACGTCAGATTTTTTGCGATATCTTCTTTATCAAAATGAATTCCGTCTTCCACGATTCCCTCATCAACAGAATCGATGTCAAAAAGGTGCAGTTTGTTTGTCTGATCATGATATCCCGTCACTGCGATATCGTACATTCTTGCATTAACTTTCAATCCTCTGAAAGAAACCGGATAGACAACATCCGTTTTTGTCAGCCATGACTGTTTCTCAATCCACGGATTCGGAAGCTCTTTTTGAAGATGGTCTTTAAACTCCTGTTTGAACAGGCCGAGGTGATAATTCAGTCCGATCCCGTCTCCGGGCAGTCCGAGTGTTGCGATCGAATCAAGAAAACATGCCGCCAGTCTCCCAAGCCCTCCGTTTCCAAGAGATGGCTCCGGCTCAACCTCCTCGATCTGACATATATCTTTTCCGTTTTGAAAGAGCATTTCTTTTACTTCATCATAAATACCGAGATTGATCATATTGTTTGACAACAGTTTTCCGATCAAAAACTCTGCCGAAATGTAATAAAGCTTCTTTTTCCCTGCAGCTCTTTCTTTTCCTGCCGCCAGTTTCTGCACAAACAAAAGCAACGCTTCATAAATCTCTCTGTTTGATGCCTGCGCCACAGATTTACTCATATACAATTCTAATTCTTCCTGTATACCGGTTCTCATTTTACTACCTCCGAAAATTTTCCTCTCATTCCTTTTATGATTTATTTTTCTTCCTATTTTCCGAAACTGCAGTTCGGGAAAGTACACACCGGACAGTTCAAACACAAACCGCCTTCTCCGAGCGCGGTAAAATCTTCTGCTTTCAGCCGTTCCCCCGCCGCAATTCTCGGCAGTATCAGATCGAATATCGTCCGTTTTGCATACATTACGCATCCCGGGAGTCCCATGATCGGAACTTTTCCTGCATATGCGAGCATAAACATCGCGCCGGTTAAAAACCGGG
>ENA-OQKC01001039-OQKC01001039.1-human-gut-metagenome-genome-assembly--contig:-NODE-1039-length-10232-cov-3.680752_pt1 | contig 10232 bp, 13 predicted proteins | sample MGYA00242774_ERZ504790 | MGnify/ENA primary metagenome ERZ504790 (study PRJEB26092, sample SAMD00036419) | human gut metagenome | host: Homo sapiens | study: EMG produced TPA metagenomics assembly of...
GGCTGATGGCGTCCGCACCGGCGGCTTCCACGGCCTTGCACATCTCGGGGATGTTCTCGGCCTGGGGGCTGAGCTTGACCATCAGGGGCTTTTTGCAGGCGTCGCGGACCATCCGCACCACCTCACCGGCAGCTTCCGCCTTGACGCCGTAGGCCATGCCGCCCACCTTGACTTGGGGCAGGAGATGTTCAGCTCCACGATGTCCACGCCGCTCTCGCTCAGCATGGCTGCGCCCTCGACGTACTCTTCCTCACTGTGGCCGCCGAGGTTGGCAATGGCCACCGTGCCGTACTTCTGCTTGAGCTCCAGCATCTCGCCCAGCTCCACATCAATGAAGTGCTGGACGCCGGGGTTCTGCAGGCCGATGCTGTTGATGAGGCCCGAGGGCGTCTCCCACAGGCGCTCGCCCTTGTTGCCGTACTGGCCGTGCAGGGTCAGGCCCTTGCCCGAGATGCCGCCGATCTTGCTGAAATCAGCCAGCTCTTCGTATTCCACGCCGTAGCCCACCGTGCCGGAGGCCCCGATGATGGGGCTGTTCATGGTAAAGCCCAGCAGGTTCGTTTTCAAATCTGCCATCAGAACACCTCCGCTGCATCAAACACAGGGCCATTCTTGCACACGCTCTTGCCCTCGCCGCTCCTGGTCTCGCAGGTGCAGCCGAGGCAGGCACCGATGCCGCAGGCCATCTTCTTTTCCAGACTGACGAAGCAGGGAGTCCCCTTCTCCGCGCAGAGGCGGGCGGCATTCCGCATCATGACCGTGGGGCCGCACACCAGCACCACATCGTAATCCGCCGGGTCATACAGCTGGGTGACGAACCCGTGGAAACCCACCGCGCCGGTGTCGGTGGACACCTTGACGATGCCCGCGATGGAGCGGTACTCTTCCATGCAGTAGGGCTTATCGCGGAAGCCGAAGAAGACGTCCGGCTTGACGCCGCCAGCCGCCAGCTCCCGGGTGAGCTGGTACATGGGGGCGGTGCCGATGCCGCCGCCCACGACGGCGATCTTCTGATACTTGCTCAGGATGTCGGCCACATCGAAGCCGTTGCCCATGGGGCCGGTGAGCTGGAAGCTGTCACCCTTTTTCAGGGCCGTCAGCTTGCGGGTCCCCTCGCCCACGACGGCGTACAGAAACGCGACGGTCTGGGTCTCGGCATCCCACTTGTGGACGCTGATGGGCCGGGACAGGAAGGGCGCTTCATCTGCGCCCCAGGCACGCAGGGTGAAGAACTGTCCCGCGTGGGGGGCATGCTCGCGGTCCGGCCAGAGGGCGGTCAGCAGGCGGATGTCCTCCGCGATGACCTCATGGCGCAGGACAGTGGCCTCACAGCAGGCTGCACGCATGGGCAATGGCCTCCTTCATGTTCACACACTCGTTGTAAGCGGCCTCGTCGAAGGCTGCGCCCGGCTGCTTCTTGTAGGCCAGCAGGATGCCGCGGCTGGAGTTGACCACGCCGCCGTTACCCTTCGACAGATACTGGGCGATGTCCTCGGCCTTGCCGCCCTGTGCGCCGTAGCCGGGGATGAGGAAGAAGCTGTCCTGATACTTTGCACGGATCTCGGCAGCCTCCTCGATGTGAGTGCCGCCGATGACCAGACCGATGGAAGAGTAGCCGTGCTCACCCATGTAGTCCTTGCCGAGGGCGTTCAGCTTGTCGCCCACGAGGTCGTAGACGTGGCGGCCATCGGCCAGCTTCTCATACTCGAAATCCTTTGCGCCGCCGTTGGAGGTGCGGCAGAGGACGAACATCCCCTTGCCCTGCTTCTCTGCGTAGGGCAGATAGGGGCTGATGGAGTCCAGACCCATGTAGGGAGCCAGCGTGACAAAGTCGGCCTCAAAGTCGCCGGTGAAGTGGCCCATGGCGTACATCTCAGCGGTCTTGGCGATGTCGCCGCGCTTGATGTCGGCAATGACCGGCACACCGGCCTCGCGGACAGCCTTCAGGGTGTCGGCATAGGCTTTCAGACCCTCGAGGCCCAGAGACTCGTAGTAAGCGATCTGCACCTTGTAGCAGCCCGCGACGGCCTTGGTGGCGTCGATGAGCTTCTTGTTGAAGCGGACGATGTTCTCGCCCTTGGAGAGGGTTCTGTCCACGAAATCTGCGGGCAGGTAGCTGAAATCGGTGTCCAGACCCACGCAGACCGGGCCGCGTGCTTCGACTGCTTCGTAAAGCTTATCCATGTTCGTCATTTGGGGTTCCTCCTGTTTGTCTCTCTTTTATATAAATGTATTTGCAGCTTATTCTTCTGCCTGATAGGTCAGCTCGCCGCCCTTGACCGTGGCGCAGACCCTGCCGTAGAGCTGCGCACCGTCGAAGGGGCAGTTGTGGGACTTGGAGTGGAGCTTGTTCTTGTCCACGGTATAGGGGGTGTCGAGGTCTACCAGCACAAAGTCGGCGTCATAGCCCGGCTCCAGCTGACCCTTGGCAAGGCCCAGAATTTCCGCCGGGCGGGTGCTCATCAGGTGGCTCAGCAGCTCGAGGGGAAGTCCTTCTTCCTTGCAGAGCTTGGTGTAGCAGACGCCGAAAGCCGTCTCACTGCCCACCATACCGGCCATGCCCTTGAGCTTGTCTTCCTCGGAGTGGGGCGCGTGGTCTGTGGCGATGGCGTCCACCACACCGCTGCGGATGGCATCGATGAGGGCCTGCACATCGTCGGCGGTGCGGATGGGCGGGTTGACGCGGTAGTCGCAGGTGTCATTGGTGAACCAGAGATGGTGGGGCGTCACCTCGCAGGTGACGGGTGCGCCCCGCAGCTTTGCCATCTGGATGGCCTCGATGGCGCCCCGGGTGGAGACGTGGCACATGTGCAGGCGGGTCTGGTAATACTCGCTCAGCCAGCAGTTCCGCACCGTCTCGATGTCCTCGGCCAGACGGTAGTCCCAGGGGCTGATCTCCATATCCTCGGCGTGGCTCATCACGGTGATGTCCCGCTGGGTGCAGATGGCGAACGCCCGGGCCATGGTGGCGTTATCCTGCACACCGTGGCCGTCCTCGGTGATGAATTTGACCGAAGCTGGCAGGGTCTTGAGGTGGTCGATGGTCTTGCCGTCGAAATCCTCGGTGATGGAGACGGTCTGGTTCACGCCGCACAGGCCCACCTCAGCGGCCTTCTGTTCCACCATCGCGGCCTGTGCTGCCGAAGAGCAGACAGGCTTTGTGTTGGGCATCAGGTTCACGAAGGTGTAGCCGCCTGCGGCTGCGGCGCGGCTTCCCGTTTCAATGTCCTCTTTGTACTCGAAGCCCGGCGTGCGCCAGTGGCAGTGCAGGTCCACGAAAGCGGGCAGCACGGTCAGTCCTCCGGCGTCCAGCACCGTTTCGTTTTCTCCGGCCAGTGCGGCCAGGTCCTGACCGACGGCGGCGATCTTTCCGTCCTTTACATACAGCTCCACAGGCCGGCCCTCGGCGTTGACAGCGTTGATGAGCAGCATAAGATTCCCTCCCTGTCTGTGTTCGTCTGGTTTCATCGTCCGGGTGTGTCTGCCCTCAGAAGGGCAAAAAAAAACTTTTCCCAGCAAAGGGAAAAGTCAACACATCAAAAAAAGGAAACACTGGAGCCACAGCAAAAACGGCTGCAAACTGATTCTTCAGTTTTGCACGCATCATCTTGGCCTTCATGCTCCCGTCTCCTTTTCTATCCGTTCTTTTTCGATATATTTTAGCATAGAAGCGCAAAATGTGTCAATGCTTTCGGTCTCATTTCCATGTGAGAAGGTTTGCATCCGTAAGCCTCGAATTTTAGCTACTCTACCGAAAAGTCCCTCTTCTCCCCCCGCCGCCAGCGCCCTCGTGCAAAAAAATCCTCATTTTCGTTCTCATATCCTACCATTTCACTGTACATTAAAGTTCAGATGTGCTATTATAATGTCTATCAGAGAGGGGGCCGCCATTGCGGGCGGCAAAATGGAGGTTTTCTATGATGGGTCTTTTAGAGGACGCGCGGAACATCCAGCGCAAGGACCCTGCGGCACGCACGGTGCTGGAGGTCATCCTGCTTTACCCGGGCTTTCACATTCTGGTCTATCACCGCATTGCCCACTGGCTGTTCGAGCACAAGCACTTCTTCCTTGCCCGCTGGGTCAGCCAGCGGGGCCGGCACAAGACCGGCATCGAGATACACCCCGGCGCGAAGATCGGCAAGTGCCTGTTCATCGACCACGGCATGGGCATCGTCTTCGGCGAGACGGCGGAGATCGGCGACAACTGCACCATCTACCACGGCGTGACCCTCGGCGGCACCGGCAAGGACACCGGCAAGCGCCACCCCACCCTGGGCGACAATGTCCTTATCGGCGCAGGCACCAAGGTGCTGGGCCCGGTGTATATCGGCGACAACGCCCGCATCGGCGCGGGCAGTGTGGTGCTCAAGAACCTGCCCGCCAACTGCACCGCCGTCGGCGTCCCTGCTGAAGTGGTGCGCATCAACAACAAGGCCGTCAACCCTGCCGACGACCTCGACCAGCAGGACCTGCCGGACATCATGGCCCAGCGGCTGGTGGATCTGGACCGCCGCATCGGCCAACTGGAAAAGGCCGCCCAGGGCGATATTCCCCCCAGGCCCAGCAGGTGGCCGCACGGCAGCGCAGGCATTAAAAAACCGGAAGCTTTCCCTCGGGAGAGCTTCCGTTTTCTTTATCGTATCAACTCTTTGACCTTCTCCACCGCTGCTGCTACCAGCTGGCCGATGGGCTGGTCCGGCACACCCACCACGATGTTATCGCAGTGATTGATGGGGATGAGCACCCGCGCTGCACTGCTCTGGCAGACCGCCGCCGCCATGGCCGGGGTGATCTCGCCCAGCAGCGAATCAGCGATGACGATGCCGATGGGGCCGACGATGATGTCCGCCCGGCGGCAGTTGACCACCACGGCATTCTCGCCGGTGGCGGCGCGGTGTGCGCCCGCCTTGAGCATGGCCGAAGCCGCGATGCTGTTGGTCCCTACGGCGGTCAGCTCGATGTCCGGGCATCCGGCGGCAAGCGCCGCCGTCAGCTGACGGCCAAGACCGCCGCCCTGCCCGTCAATGACCAAGACGCGCACCCGGCTCAAAAGTCGATCTCCTCCAGCCGCAGCAGAGCGATGATATAAATTTTCAGGGCTTCCAGCAGCTTGTCGATGGGAGCGGCCTCGTTCGCGCCGTGCATCGGGCCGCCGAACTCGGGAAGCACCATATCGCTGTGCTCCGGGCCAAAGCTGACAGCATAGGGGAAGTGGCGGGCGTAAGTGCCGCCGCCCATGGTGAAGGGCGTTGCGTTCTCGCCGGTGACTTCGTTGTAGGTGTCGATGCATGCCTTGATGGCGGGGGTGTCAGCCTCAATGTAGAAAGGCTTTGCGCTGCCCACATCCGTCAGCTCTGCGCCGGTGCCGATGGCGGCACGGATCTGCTTTGCGATGGTATCGCCGTCGGTGCAGGTGGGGTAACGGCTGTCCATGGTCTGGACCATCCGGCCATCCACCATGGACATCTTGCCGCCGATGATGGTCAGCGGGCCGAAGGGGCCGTCGGCGCAGTCGATGCCGAGGCCCACGCCTGCGGTGGAGTCGTGCAGCTTCTTGACGGCTTCCAGATAGGCGCGTTCGGCGTCGTTGCAGAGGTCATTGTCCAGCAGGTAGTTCACCACCAGACCGATGGCGTTGACCGTGCCTTCCGGCATGGCAGCATGGCCGGACTTGCCCCAGCCGCGGATGCGGACACCGTCGCCTTCCGGCTCGAGGGTGATGTTGGGGGCGTTGCGCAGCTTGGTGATGTACGGTGGCCACGAGAGCGCTGGCGCGGTCAGGCACAGCGTTGGTGGCGACGCCGCCCACGAAGTCCTTGATGACGCCGTTGCAGACGGGGCTGACCAGCTTGCCGTCGAAGTGGCCCTTCTCGCCGTTGCAGACCGGGAACTCTGCGTCCGGGGTGAAGCAGAACACAGGGGCCGGGTAGTTGGCGAGGTAGTAGTCCACATCGTGCATGTGAGTCTCCTCGTTGTCGCCGACGAGGGCGCGGATGGGATAGCGCAGGGAGACGCCCTCCTCTTTGAGGAACTTCAGGGCGTACAGGGTGGCGACCATGGGGCCTTTGTCATCAGCGACACCGCGGCCGATCATCCAGCCGTCGCGGATCTCCATCTTGAAGGGGTCTTCCGTCCAGCCGTTGCCCTCCGGCACCACGTCCACATGGCAGATGGTGGCCAGATACTTCTCGGCATCGGCACCGGCCAGCTCGGCGTAGCCGATATGGTTCTCGCAGTTGCGGGTCGCAAGGCCCATGCCTGCGGCCAGCTCCAGCGTCTTGTCCAGCGCGGCACGGGGGCCTGCGCCGTAGGGTGCGCCCTCTTCCGGGGCACCCTCCACGCTGTTGATGGACACCAGCGTGGCAATGTCTTTCAGGATCTGCTCTTTGTTCGCCGCAATAAATGCGTCGATCTTCTGGTTCAAAGCCTCTTGCATCTTTGATTCGTCCTTTCTTCGTCTTTACTCAAGACACGCTGTTGTTATTCTAGCACACTTTGCGATGGAAAACCAGCCTTACACCGCAAACAGACCGCTCAGCGCTCCCAAAAGACCTGCGCTTGCCAGACCCATGATGATCCCAGCCAGCAGCACGCCGCCCATGCAGGCGATGAGCACATCTTTGAACTTCATGTCGAGGATGGACGCGGCCAGCGTGCCGGTCCATGCGCCGGTCCCCGGCAGCGGGATGCCCACAAAGAGCAGCAGCGCCGCCACAAGGCCGCGCCCGGCCTTGGCTTCCAGCGCACGACCTCCTTTTTCGCCCTTGACGATGCAGAAACGGCAGAAGGGGCCGATGATGGGCTTGTGGTAGCCCCAGATGAGAACTTTACGGGCGAACAGATAGATGAACGGCACCGGCAGCATATTGCCCACCACACAGACCAGATAGGTCGGCAGGATGGGCAGGCCCATCCCGATGCCCACCGGGATGGCACCGCGCAGCTCGATGAGGGGCAGCATCGAGATAAAGAATACGATGAGATAGCTTTTGAGCATAGAGCCCTCCTTATAAGTCGATGTCCAGCTCCACCGGGCAGTGGTCGGAGCCAAACACCTCGTTGTGTATCTCGGCGGCTTTTATCTTGTCCGCAATGCGGTTCGAGACGATGAAATAGTCGATGCGCCAGCCCGCGTTCTTCTCCCGGGCGTGGAAGCGGTAGCTCCACCAGCTGTATTTCACCTCGTCCGGGTGGATGGCGCGGAAGCTGTCGGTGAAGCCCGCCGCCAGCAGCTCGGTCATCTTGGCCCGCTCCTGGTCGGTAAAGCCGGCGCTCATCCGGTTTGTCCTGGCATTTTTAATATCAATTTCCTGATGGGCCACGTTCAGATCGCCGCAGAGGATGACCGGCTTTTTGGCATCCAGCTCCAGCAGGTAGGCGCGGAAAGCGTCCTCCCATGTCATCCGGTAGTCCAGCCGCTTGAGGCCGTCCTGACTGTTGGGGGTGTAGCAGTTGACGAGGTAAAACTCCGGGTATTCCAGCGTCAGCACACGGCCCTCGTGGTCGTGCTCCTCGATGCCGATGCCGGTGGCCACGCTCAGCGGCGCGGTCTTGCACCAGCAGGCTGTGCCGGAGTAGCCCTTTTTCTCCGCCGAGTATGTATATTCCGTGTAGCCCTCGGGGGCGAAATCGGCCTGCCCGGGCTGCATCTTGGTCTCCTGCACCGAGAACACGTCCGCGTCCAGCGCGGCGAAGCTCGCGGCAAAATCGTGGGTCAGACAGGCGCGCAGCCCGTTCACGTTCCAGCTGATGAGTTTCATGTAATGTCCCTTTCTGTTTTCAGGCCTTATATTTTTCTTTCCAGACACCGCTGCGGAAGCGGGTCACGAAGCAGGTCACGCGGCAGACCCAGTCCACCACCATGGCGATCCAGACGCCGATGGCACCCATGCCCATCCGCACACCGATGATATAGCTGAAGTCCCACACGCCAGTCAGGCCATGCTGGCGATGGAGACGATCATCGTGAACTTGACGTCGTTAGCAGCGCGCAGGGCGTTGGGCAGCACGAAGGAGAGAGGCCAGAGCAGCATTGCAAAGCCCGCGTGGATGCAGGCCAGGATGATGGAGAGCTCCATCGTCTCGCCCGAAAGCTCGTAAATGCCCACCAGAGGCCGGACAAAAATCAGGATCCATCCATTCAGCGCACCCATGACGAGATAGGCCCAGCCCAGCAGCTTCTTTGTATAATAGACGGCCTGCTCGTTGTCCCCTGCGCCGACGCAGCGCCCCACGACCGTTATCATGGCAAGTCCGATGGCCTTGCCCGGGATGCAGCCCACACCGTCGAGGTTGTTTGCGACGGCGTTGGCGGCGATCTGGACGGTGCCGAAGGTGGAGATCATGCTCACCACGACGATTCGGCCCGCCTCGAACAGACTGTTCTCAAAGGCCGACGGCACGCCGATGCCAAGGATGCGCTTGGCCATACCGGTATCGAGCTTCACGGTCCTCGGCACCGTGAGGGCATGGCCCTTCTGGTAGCAGCGGCCCAGAATGAGCACCGCCGCGATGACACGGGAGACGACACTGGGCCATGCAACGCCATCGACGCCCATTTTCAGGCCGAAGATGCAGACCGCGTTGCCCACGATGTTGATGAGGTTCATGAGGACGCTGATCTGCATGGAGATCCTGGAGTTGCCCATGCTGCGGAAGAGGGCCGCGCCCGCGTTGTACAGCGCGAGGAAGGGGTAGCTCAGGGCGGTTATTTTAAGGTAGAGGACGCCGGCGTCCAGAACGTCCGCGTCGATGGAGCCGTAGCAGGCGCTGATCATGGGCCGGGCGAAAAGGCTGCAGAGCGCAGCCACCACGGTACCCAGGATGGCGCTCAGCAGGATGAGCTGGCCCGCACTGGCATCTGCCTTTTCCTGCTCCTTCGCGCCCAGATACTGGCTCACCACCACCGCGCCGCCGGTGGCCAGCGCCGCGAACAGCACGATGATGAGGTTGTTTATCATATCCACGAGGCTGACGCCCGAGATGGCCGCCTCGCCGCAGCGGGAGACCATCATGGTGTCGGCCATGCCCACCGTCACGGCCAGAAACTGCTCGATGAGCAGCGGCCCCACCAGCCGCAGCAGGTCTTTCTGGGAAAACAGCGGCGTCCGCCCGTTGGACCAGCCGGCCTTTTCGCCAGCTGACGCGTTTTTTACCATCTATATTCTCCTTTGTCGTTTGCAATATCACATCTGTTTTTCATTTCAGCGCAGACTTCTCATTTTACGCTATCATCTTAGCACAGCCTTCTCCGCCGTGCAAGAGCCGGAGAGCGGCTTACGAAAATTTATAGTGTTCTTGTTTGAAGCACCCCGCCGTTTCGTGCTTCGTCAAATTGCCGGTGAATCTCTCCGGGATTTGTGCGTTGTGCCAAAAGTACCGCATTCCGCCCCTTTTGGGGAAGTTTTTTCAAAAAGGGCTTGTAATTTTTCTGTAATCGTGCTATTGTTGTATCCAACAAGGGCAGGCTGTTGGATACATAGCATCCCGCCGCCCTTGTTTTTCTTCTTGTTTTTCCCTTCTTATTATTGCTATTTTCTTCATTTACCTTCTTATCATTTACCCTGCTTGCCTGAAAGGGCAAAAAAGCGATGACCCACCTGCACTGGGCCATCGCTTTTCTTTTTGTCGTTTATTCTACGGTCAGCCGAGCGAACGCCTGCCGGACATCGCCGGAGAAGTAGAGGGTCCCCAGCGCACACACCGGGCCGTCGCCGCCCAGCTCTACCGCACGGGCGACGCCCGCCGGGATGTCCGCCGCTGCCTCAGCCTTTCCGCCCCGGGCGCGGATGTGCTCTGCCAGCGTCTCAGCGGGCATGGCGCGGGGCGTGTGGGCCGCGACCGTGACGAACCGCTTTGCCAGCGGCAGCAGCAGTGCCAGCATCTCGTCCACATCCTTGTCGGCCATGATGCTGAGCAGGAAGACGAACTTCTGCCCCGGGAAGCGGTCCCGGAGGCTCTGGACGGTGGCCCGCATCCCGTGGGCGTTGTGACTGCCGTCCAACAGGAAAGCGGGCGAATGCCGCAGCAGCTCGAACCGGCCCGGCCAGCTCACCCGTTCGAGGCCGGTGCGGATGGCGCTGTCGGGGATGTTCCATCCCCTGCCCCGCAGCACACGGAGGGCCGTGATGGCGAGGGCGGCGTTTTTCGGCTGATAGCTGCCGATGAGGGGCAGACGGACACCGTCCAGTCCATCGAAATCGAAGGTGACGGCGTCGAGGTCGCCGCCCTCC